>WNFJ01210637.1_pt2 | contig 58541 bp, 58 predicted proteins | sample 5400461 | NCBI WGS metagenome assembly WNFJ01 (sample SAMN13153349, study PRJNA577476) | soil metagenome | isolation source: 115 cm saprolite on Douglas fir-dominated hillslope | place: USA:California | collected 2013-09-17
ATCTCGGCGGCGATCTGGTCGATCCGGGCGGCTTCGCGGGGATCGTTGCGCGACCGCCGCAGGCTGCTGATCAGGCGCGCCAGGGCGTCATTGTCGGCGGGCTGGCAGAAGAGGCAGAGCATGGTCACGGTGCGCCCGCCGCTGATGAGGGTGTCCCGTAGCCGCTGGCTTTGCGGGTCCACGAGGATCGCGCCGCCGCAGGCGTCACATGTCATTTCCACAGTGCCGGGCGGCAGGGCCGGCCAGGGCACCCAGTCGTGGCCTAGCGGGCGGGCGTGCTCCCGGTTCTTCTCGTCGTCTACCGGAACGCCGAGCATGGCCAGCATGTCCGGCAGTGTCACGGCGTGCCCCCCGCCCCGCCGAAGGTTTCGGAGTCAGCGGCGCGCCACCCGCAGCAGGGCGGACTGCCCGGCGATCTGCTCATCGCCGGGTGTCCACCGCACGCAGCACCCACGCGATCTTCTCCGCTGCGGCGGATACGTCGGTGATGGCGGCGACGCGTTCCGCCCAGCCATACCAGAAATAGCCGTCACCAGCGTAAATTTCCTCCGTCAGCATCCCCGCGCGGCGGTTGCGCACGTGCACGAACGGACGCCGGCCCTCGTGAGTGACCAGCCGCGCCTCGTAGTGCTTCGCGTCCAGTTCAGCGGCGAGCTTTTCTAACTCCGCGGTGCCCACATCGGAGCGCTGGCCGACGGTATCGCGCGCTCGCGCCGGATCTCGCCTGTCGGCCTGGCCGGACATCACGTACCTCCCCTCGCGCTGGCCGCTGGCGCCCCGGCGCCAGCCAGGTCGTAGAGCGTGCTCAGATCGACGCCACTGATCTGGGTACGCAGCAGGTCGGCAATGCCAGTCATGGCGGCCTGGTCGCGCGGTTCCCGCAGTGCGTACCCGATCGCGGCGGCCACCACTTCGGCTCTGGCCGCCAGCAGCGCCAGGTACGCCGTATCGCCTTTGGACGCGGGCTCGGGCATGTCGAGCGCATCCACGATTGCGGCCAGCACCGCGAAACACCCGACTGGACCGCGTTTGGGTAGCTGGGTGGGATCATTCAACGTGAATCGTCTCCTCGTAGGGATCAACGGCCGTCCCGTTATTCGTCCCGCGCTCATCCGCGCTGCGGTGTGGCCGGGCCGTGCCGTGTTCGAGGCAGGCGGGCCGTCCATTGGCGCGGCTGGTGATGGCCGCCCGTACGCGCCGGGAGAGGCTAGGGCTGTGCCTGGACATCATCGCTGGACCGTTTCGCGTTGGCCGTTTGCCTGTTGTCGCTGACAGGTTTTGCTTGTTGTCAGGTAAGCGTCTTGCCAAGCAATAAACCGCTGAGCGGGCGAAACTAGAAGCGGCGCTGTGTACTAATCGGCTGAAAAATTTAAGGCCGACTCGGACGCTGTGTACTACCTTTGGACACGCAGCTCTCGGGCCAAACTCCGCAGCGCCGGGCTTAGCTGCTGCTTGGCGTCGACAAGGTCAGCCACGATGGAGCGAGCCAAACCCTGGTGACGGAACCACGTCGGTGACATCTGCCGTGCCTGCACCAAGGTTGCGACAGCGTCCCGGCGCCGTCGTGCATCGGCTTGCGCTTGTGCCACGTCAATAAGGTGCGCCCCGTAAGAGATGGGCTTGAGGTCTTCGCGGTGCACATCCTGGGCGGCTTTCAGGGCTTTGCCAGGCTCACCAAGAATCGCATGCGCATGCGCCGACTGCATGGCGACCTGTGTGGGCCCAAAGTTCACGTTGTAGTCCAGCCGCTCATGATCAAGGCGGGCAGCCGCAGCCTGGGAGATGCTGATGTGCTCCCGGGCAGCCTCGCCCCGGCCCGCCGCCGCAGCCGGCGCCATGGCGGTGAGCATCAGCCCGCCCCACACTGTGAGGTGCTCGGGTGTCGCCTTGGAGATGGACGGCTCAATTCTCTCGGCAATGCGCAGCGCGTGCGCCTCCGCCTCGCCAAGCCGGGCCTGATGCAACATGATCCACGAGTACGTGCCGTGCAAGGTCGCCCATTGCAACTCGTCATCACCCTCGGCGGCGGCCCGGATGGCCCGCTCGGCGCTGATGGCTGCGAGTTCGTCCTTGCCCGTCTGCGTCAGCAGGCACGCAGCGAGCTGGTACGACTGGGCCAGCGCGCCACTTGCTTCCGCGCCAAAGGCTTGACGTGCATGCCGCGTCTCACCGATCAAGGCGGGCAGAGCGGTAGCTAGCTCGCTGAACTTGCCGCTCCAGTAATGGCGCCAGCCCGTAGCGACGGCGCGGTGAAGTTCAGAGAGGGGCGTGGGCTCGCCAGGGTCGTCCGCGTCGAAGCCTGGCAGGCGGGCAGGTGAGAGCAGGACATCGCGGATCGCCAGCACGGAGGCGTCCATTCCGCCTTCGAGGCGGGGGCGTTTGTCCAGTAGTTCGCTCATCTCGACATCCAGCGCGTTCGCCAGCCTGGCGAGCGTTGTGATACGCGCGGACTTGCGCCGGTTCTGCTCCAACATGGCGATGAGGTCCCTGGACACTCCGGAGCCAGCCGCTAGCTGCTCCTGAGTGAGAGCCGCGTCACGGCGGATGCGCCGCAGGCGGTCGCCGATCGTCTCTTCCATAGCTTGCACGCCCCTCCCGGGGTTCGGCTCATCTCCAAGCTAGCCGCTGCCAGGCCGCAGCAGAGGGGAAAGCCGTAGGCAGCAACGCGGGGTGACTAATTAGTGCTCACGGGGCGGTGGGACTTGACGCCGCGTGGGCGGCGCTGAGTGGGGTGCGGTTAGGGGCTGTCTTGGTTAGTCGGTTAGTGGGCTGATCTCTTCGCGGATTGTTGTGAGAGCTTGCACGACAAGTGCGCGCAGGTGGTCCCATGCGGCGGCCCAGTCGCTGCCGAACTGGGTGAGTCCGAGGGCGGTTTTCGCGGGTTCGGCGCGGGTGTCGGCGGCGTGGTGTTGTTGGCCTGCGCGGAGATCGAAGATCCGGCGGAGCGTGTCGACGGCGGCGTGCGCCCGGCCTGCTGCTTGGTCTCCGAGTAGTTCGCTGAGCCGGATTTTCATGTTGTTGAGGCTGCCGCCTTCGGTGGGGAAGGTGAACGATTTCAGCATGTCGGCGAGGGCGCTGCAGCGGGACTCGAATTCTTCGGCGCTGGCGACGGGCTGGGTGAGCTTGGCCGGTATGGCGGCGCGGGGGACGTGGAAGAGGTGCTCACCGGTGGCGATCCGCCAGGTGAGGTCGAGGTGGTCGAATGCGTCGGGCAGGGCCATGGGTGGCAGGTATTGGGGCAGGGCGGGTGATTGCGCGATTGCGACAAGTTCGTCAAGGCGGGCTAGGTAGTCGTCGATGGTCTGGACTTGGGTGTAGGGGGTGAGCCGCACCTCGGTGAGGTCCCAGGTCCATAGATTGTTCTGCCGCATGGCGCCGCGCCATGTCGCTGGCTCTCCTTTGATTACGTCGAAGAGCTGGTCTGCGCTGAGACTGGTGCGAGCCTCCATGTTCACTGTCCTGGTGAAGTCGTCGCCAGGGGCTTTCAGCTCGACCAGCTCGGTAGGCCGTGGTCTGATGCCCTGTTGCATGATCGTCGCGATTTTAAGTGCCGCGAGGAAGGCGTTGACAAGCTCTTGAATGGAAGGCACGGCGGGGCTGACGTAGGTCATTCCGTGGACGGTGAGACGTACAGGATCGCTGCTCTCCGGCGGGCTCCCGAGATTGCCGGCGTAGGCGGGCCGGTAGTTGTGCTTCCAGGTCGGCATGCCGCGCAGGATCTCTTCGGCGTCAAGGTCGTGCTGAGTCAAGAGTTGCTGCCGGACCCATTGCCAGTAGGGCCAGCGGCCGTCGGCGGCGTTGTGTCCGTCAGCGGCTACACGCAGGAACTGGATTGTATCGTCGGGCAGAGGGTCACGAAGGCTGGGCATGGCTTATGAAACCATCTCCCAGGTTCCTGGGCGGTGCGGCGCCCGCAGGGCGCCGCACAAGAAATTGAGTGCCCGCAGGGCGCGATGGGTTTGTTCTGGGTTGTGCGGGTGGTCAGGTGGCGGTGCGCGGCGGCCAGCCGGCGGCCGGGCCACCTGGGGTGAGGGTGCGGTTTCCTGGCGGGCGGGCCGCGCACGGCGGGGGCGGGTGCTCGTGCGCGGCCGGGCCTTGGCTGCTCGCTAGTGGGTGCGGCGGGGTGTCCTTCCGGGTGGTCAGATGAGCCATTGGGGCCGGATGCGGTCGGGGTTCCACCGTTTGCCGTCGGCGGGCTGGACGGTGATCGCGGACACGCACGCTTGGATGAGAGCGCGGCGGGCCGAATCGGTCATTTTGGGGTGGTGCCAGCGTTGCCACATGTCGCCGTCGAGGGCGGCGAACTCGGCCAGCGCGAGCGCGTGCACGGACCGGGACAGGCGGCGGGTGTACTGCTCGGCCTGCGCGTCGAGCACGTGCTTGGCGGTGGCCCACTCCTTGCGGGAGATGTCGCCTTCGGCCCACGCAGCCGCCAGCTCGTCACGGCGCTGGTCGATCTGCCGCAGCTTGGCGCCGACGTCTTCGCTGTCCCCGGTGGCCGCGTCGGCCTGGTGCCGGCGGATCAGGGCCGACAGCAGGCCGGTGGGGGCGGCGAGCGCGGTGAGGATCTTTTCGCGGGCCTCGTCGTCGGCGCGGTGCGCGTACACGGCGACCTTGCCACAGTTGGGCCGGCCCGGGTCCTTGACGCACTGATAGCGGGGCGTGCCGTTGTGCACCCGCCCGTACATCGGATGGCCGCACAAGCCGCACCGCAATAGACCGGACAGCAGGTAGGAGCGGGCGCCGTGCCCGTTGGTGCCACCACGCCCCGGGGCGGTGAGCAGGGCGCGGAGCCGGTCGGACTGAGCGGGGGTGATGATGTGCGGCCACGCATCGGCGGCGGTGATCTCCCCGGTGCGGGGGCGGGTGTGCCCGGTGTAGGTCTCGACCGGGATGTACTCCCGCCGGCCGGAGATCCGGGCGGCGGTGAGGACGGTGGTGAGATTGGTGGTGGTCCAGGTCTTGCCGGTCACGGTGACGATGCCGCGCTCGTTCAGGTCCGCCGCGACGGCGCGGACGGCTTCCCCGGCCAGCACCCGGCGGGCGGCCTCGCGGATGACGGCGGCTTCATCGTCGACGATGGTGACCTTGTCGCGTTCATAGCCGTAGCCGCGTGTGCCGCTGCGCGGCGGGGTGCCGCGTTCGGCGGCCTGGCGGGCGGCGCGGCGCTGCCGTTCGCCTTTGTGCTCGGACTCGTGCCGCGCGGCCGCGCCCAGGGTGCGGGCCACGAGCCGACCGCCCCGGTGACGGTGGCCAACTGGATCCCGGCCTGGTCGTGCAGGTCGATGACGTCTTCGAATTCACGGGGGGTGCGGGTGAGCCGGTCCACATGCCAGCACACGATCGCGTCGATCCGCCCGGCCGCGATGTCGGCCCGCAGCCGCAGCCATTCCCTGCGCGGTTTGCCGGAGTACGCGGACACGTCGTTGTCGGTATACAGGCCGACCACGTCCCAGCCGTGGCGCTGGCACAGGGCGCGGCAGTCTTGTTCCTGGCGGGCCGCGCCGAGGCCGGGGCCGGTCCGGTCGGAGGAGATCCGCACGTAGACCGCAGCGCGGATCGGGTGCGGGTCGCGGCGGCTGGCGAGGGTGGCTGGCTGCTGTGTGGCGGCCTTCATGGTACATAATTCTAGTCGTGCGAGAGCAACACCAATGTGCCATCGGTGTGATCGCGTCGCTATTTCTCGTGGCCGTCCATGGCCGCGATGGCCTGGAGCGCAAGCTGGTACGACATGAGCCCGAACCCGGCGATCGTGCCGTCCGCCACGCCGGCGACCACCGACACGGCGCGGAACGCCTCGCGCGCCGCCGGGTTGGTGATGTGCACCTCGACGAGCGGCGCGGTCCGCTGCGCGAGCGCGTCCCGCAGTGCGTAGGAGTAGTGGGTGAACGCCGCGGGGTTGAGCACCACCGGCGTCCTCGTGTCAGCGGCCTCGTGCACCCAGTGGACAAGCTCGGCCTCGTCATCGGTCTGGCGCACGTCGACGTGCAGGCCGAGCTCACGGCCTGTCGCCCGGCACAGATCGGCCACGTCGGCAAGCGACGCCGAGCCATAAACCTCGGGCTCACGCGAACCGAGCCTGCCAAGGTTCGGCCCGTTCAGCACCAGCACCTGCCTCATGACGCGCTGATCTCCCCGTACGCGGCGGCCAGAGACTCTTCCGGCGGATCGTCGAGGATCGTGGGCTTGGCGAGCCCGTCGAGCACCACCAGGCGCAGGCGTGCGCCGCGCGTCTTCTTGTCCACGGCCATGAACGAGCGCAGCTGCGGCCATGCCCCCCGGCTGTAGGCGGTCGGCAGCCCGACCGCGGCGAGAACAGAAGCGTGCCGCGCGGCGGTCCTGCCATCGAGATGGCCGGTCATCCGCCCCAGTGCCGCCGCGTAGACCATGCCGACGGCGACCGCCTCACCGTGCCTGAACCGGTAGTTCTCGGCCCGCTCTATCGCGTGACCGAGCGTGTGCCCGTAGTTCAGGATCTCGCGCACACCGGCCTCGCGAAGATCGGCGGAGACCACAGCCGCCTTCATCCGCACCGCGCGTTCGACCAGTTCCCTGGTGTGCACGCCGTCCGGCGAGCACGCGGCCTCCGGATCGTCCTCGATCAGGTCGAGGATGCCAGGGTCGGCGATGAAGCCAGCCTTGATCACCTCTGCGAGACCGCTGACGTATTCCGTGCGCGGGAGCGACACGAGCGTGGTCAGGTCGCACAACACCCCGGCGGGCGGGTGAAACGCGCCCACGAGGTTCTTGCCGGCCGGGATGTTCACCGCGGTCTTGCCGCCGATCGCGGCGTCCACCATGGCCAGCAACGTGGTGGGGAGCAGCACGACCCGGACGCCACGCAGCCAGGTGGCGGCCACGAAGCCGGCCAGATCGGTGACCGCCCCCCCGCCCACCGCGACGATCGCGTCGCTTCGCGTGATGCGCGCGGCGGCAAGGCCCGACCACACCGCGGCCGCCGCGCCGATCTCCTTGGCCGCCTCACCGTCAGGCACCGGCTGCGGGAACACGCGGAAACCGGCCGCCTCGAGGGCAGCGTGCACCGGCCGGGCGATCTCACCAAGCCCGGCCGCGTGGATCAGCGCGACCGACCGGACGTCACCGCCCACCAGGCCGGGCAGCTCGCTCAGTACGCCCGTGCCGATCACCACCGGGTACGGGGGCGTGGCGGTGCCGGTTCCGCCAACATCGATCCGGGTCGTCACGTCGCCTGCCCGTTCTCCGCGTTCGCCGGGTCCGCCGGGTCCGCCGGGTCCGCCGGGTCCGCCGGGTCCGCCGGGTTCGCCGGGTCTGCCGGGTCTGCCGGGTTCGCGGCGTCCGCGGCGGCGATCCTCGCCGCGATCTCGTCCGCGATCTCCTCGGGTGCGTAGTCGTCGGTCGGCACGGTCACGGTGGCGAGGCTCTCGTAGACCGGCAGCCGCTCCGCGAGCAGGGCCTTGAGCTGCACGCGGGGATTGCCGATCAGCAGTGGCCGGGGCCGGTCGAGCCCGTTGCGCTTGGTCAGCGCCTGCAGGCCCGTCGCCAGGTAGATCACGTTCTTGCCGCCGAGCAGTCGCTGGGCCTGCGGGTCGAGCACCGCGCCGCCGCCGAGTGCGAGCACGCCGCGGTGCTCGCGCAGCGCCGCCGCCACGGCGTCCCGCTCGAGCGCGCGGAACACGGGCTCGCCGTCCTGCACGAAGATGTCGGCGACGGGCTTGCCCGCCACCGCTTCGACGTCGCTGTCCGTGTCGCGAAACGCGACGCCAAGCCGCCCGGCGAGCAGCGAGCCCACGGTGGACTTGCCCGTACCCGGCGGTCCGATGAGCACCGCGAGCGGCCCGTCACTCATGACTGCTTCCATCGCGCGGTCACGACCTCCATCCTTCCCGTGCTCCCGTCTTCTGCGCGTCTGCGCCGTGTCTGCGCGCCGTGTCTGCGCGCCGTGTCTGCGCGCCGTGTCTGCGCGCCGTGTCTGTTCGCTCGGGGCAGCGAAACGCACGCTGGCGCGGTGCCGGCTCGGTCCGTGCCCGTGGCCGCCGCTAGGACGGCCATCCGGTGGACAGCGCGGCGAGCGTGGACAGGTATTCACGAAGATTACGCGCGGTCTCGCCGACCGAGTCACCGCCGAACTTCTCCACGGTGGCGTCGGCGAGCACGAGGGCCACCATCGATTCCGCGACCACCCCGGCCGCGGGCACGGCCGTGATGTCGCTGCGCTGGTTGATGGCCTTGGCCGGCTCGCCGGTGCGGACGTCGACGGTGTCGAGCGCCCGTGGCACCGTCGAGATCGGCTTCATCGCGGCGCGCACCCTCAGCACCTCGCCGGTGCTGATGCCGCCCTCGATCCCACCGGCCCGGTTGGTCCGCCGTACGATCCCGCCGGCTCCGGCACGTTCGGATCCGATCTCGATCTCGTCGTGGGCAACGGAGCCGCGGCGGCGAGCGGTCGCGAATCCGTCACCTATCTCGACGCCCTTGATCGCCTGGATTCCCATCAGCGCCGCCGCCAGCCGCGAATCGAGCCGCCGGTCCCAGTGCACGTGGCTGCCGAGCCCGGGCGGCAGGCCGTATCCGGCCACTTCGACCACGCCGCCGAGTGTGTCGCCTTCCTTGCGGGCCGTGTCGATCTCGGCGACCATCGCCGCACTGGCGGCCGGGTCAGCGCAACGGACCGGATCGGCGTCCACCCGCTCTCGGTCCTGCGGCGACGGGACGACGCCGTCGGGCGCCTGCACCGTGCCGAGTGCGATCACGTGGCTCACTATCTCTATCCCCGACGCCTGCCGGAGGAAGGCCCGCGCGACCTCGCCGAGCGCCACCCGCGCGGCGGTCTCCCTCGCGCTCGCCCGCTCCAGGATCGGACGCGCGTCGTCGGCACCGTACTTCTGCATTCCGGCCAGGTCGGCGTGGCCAGGGCGTGGCCGCGACAGCGCCGCGTTTCTTGCCTGGTCCGCGAGGACCTCGGGATCGACGGGATCGGCGGACATCACCACCTGCCATTTCGGCCATTCGGTGTTGCCGATCTGGACCGCGACCGGGCTGCCGAGCGTGCGGCCGTGCCGCACGCCGCCGATGATCTCCACCTTGTCCTGCTCGAACTTCATTCGCGCTCCGCGCCCGTACCCGGCCCGGCGCCGCGACAACGCGGTGGCGATATCGTCCGTTGTGATCGCCACGCCCGCGGGCAGGCCCTCCAGGATCGCCACGAGGGCGGGACCATGTGACTCCCCCGCGGTCAGCCAGCGCAACATGGTGCCGATCCTGCCACGTTGACCGCCGCAAAAACGTACAGAGGTGTGGCTTGGGTGGCCCGCGGCCCGCGCGCTCGCACCCACGCGGCTGGTGCGGCTTGCCGCCGCGCACCTCTTTGTGCGCTTGAAAGGTGAAAGAGAAAAGCTTCGAGTGGCCTTTTACCGTGTCTTTGCCGCGCACGGGGTATCGCTATTGACCAGGGGTTCGAGCGAATCGCAATATGCGCCCTCGCCCTCCTCGCGGCTGGTACGGCGATGGCGGTGACCGGCTGGTATTCGCGCTACGGCCCACCGCCGGACCCGCCCGCGTCCGCGGTGCGGCAGGCGCAGGCAGGCTCCACCCGACTGGCGGATGGCGTGGGCGGATCGTCGCCGCGGCTTGCTGAGCCGCGCCCGCTGCCCTTCTCACCGCCGGTGCGGGTGGACATTCCGGCGATTGGCGTGCACGCCAGGGTCATTCCGCTCGGCGAGAATCTCGACGGGTCCGCTGCCGTGCCGCCGCTCAGTGCGCCCTTCCTGACCAGTTGGTTCGACCAGGGACCCGCGCCTGGCCAGCGCGGCGCGGCTGTGCTGCTCGGCCATGTGGACTCCGCCCGGGTCGGGCCGGCTGTCTTCTACAAGCTCGGCGACCTGCGGCCGGGTGAGTTCGTCCGCGTGTCGCGGGCCGATCGCAGCGTCGCGGTCTTCCGCATCTACTCGGTCGCCCAGTACCAGAAGGACGCGTTCCCTTCGACCCGGGTCTACGGGCGCACACCCTGCCCGGAGCTGCGGCTGATCACGTGCGGCGGCCCGTTCGACCCGGGCACCGCGAGCTATCTGGACAACACGGTGGTGTTCGCGCGGCTCACCGCTGTGGGCACGACCTGACCGGCCGTACGCTGTCAGCCCGGCGGCCCGGGCGCGACGGCGATCTCGATGCCGCGCCGAAACCGGCCGGCCAGCGCGGCCATGATGGCCGAGGCCGCGTGCCGCGCCACCGCCTCAGGCCGGGCCGGGCCCGCCGGCGGCACGGCGAGGACGAGCCGCACGGTGAGGTCGGCTCCCCCGGTTGCAGCAACGGGTCCAGAAACGAGCTGTGCCGCGGCGATGCCCGGATCCCGCGCGACCACCGCGTCCACGGCCGCCCGCACGTCAGGGTCTTCCGCGGGCCACGGTGCGGGCTCGCCCGCGGCCAGCGCAGCGAGCCTGGCGCCTTCGATGGCCAACGGCACCGGGCCTGCGACATCCACGACCACCGCGTGCGCGGTCTCGGCGGCGGCCACCTGGCAGACCTGGTCCGCTCCGGCCGGCATCGGCCGCGCGTCCTGCCGCCATCTGCTCAGCGCGTCCAGGCTGGTGAACGCCACGATCGCGCGGCGGCCGTCGCGCCCGGTCAGCGTCGGAAGTGCCATGTCGCTTGTCATGTCGCGGCGGAGCACCCGGCCGTCGGGCGTCCTCGTGTCCTCGGCACCGGTGACGGCCGCGACGACGGGGACGAGCAGCCGCGAACGCGCGAGCGCGGTCAGCACGGCGTGTTCGCTCTCCTGCCCGGCCGCGTACGCCGTGAGCGCCGCCGCGAGCAGTGAGTCAGCCGCGCCATCGTCGTCGCGGAACCGCTGATCCGGTGTGATCAGGCCAGCCACGCCCCCGAGATTACGGCAGCAGGGACGCCCTGAGGTCGTGCACGTCCGGCGCGGGCCCCAGCGCGGGTCCCGGCGCGGTGCGATGCCAGTATCCCGAAGCGGTTGAGACGATATTTCCGGTATGGGATCCTTCTTGACTGCACAGCAGCCTGACTCCAGGGAGTGGTGTGTCCCAGGGCGCGGACCCGGCCTGGCCGGTCGAACAGGGAATACCGATGCAGAAGGTGATCCCGCCACGGCTGGTAGAGCCATATCTGAGTGGGCAGCGCGTCGTCATCGCCGGATTCGTGTACCGGGCGAAGGACAGCGCTCTGCAGCATCCTGCCGAGCTCTACGACGCACTTGACCTGGGGTACGAAGGGTCGGAGTTCAGTAGGGACATGCCTGAGGTGTATGTGCTGCGGTGGCTCACGAGAGACATCGACAGCTATCTGGTTCCCTACTCGACCCAAATGGGTGGAGACTGGCAGGACAAACCGCCATTTACTGGATCTGGTTTCACCTCGTCACGCCGGCATGTCGTCGCAGAGTTCTACACGGGACCGACGTGCCTTCCCGTCGGCGCGGAGATGTACCGGATCACCCACATGGGGGAAGAGTTCATCGCCCAGTACAACGGACGGGCCTGGCTGCGGCCGCCAAGGGAGGGCTGAGCGGTGCGATACCAGCTCATGGCGACCTACCGCGGAGTCTCGTACGAGGCCGGCCTGGGCCCGACCGGCGCCGACGTGGTCCTGTTCGCCTCGAGCCCGCCGCCGGATGCCGGCTTCGAGCACGCCGCAGGCTACTGGCACAAGCGGATCAGCCGCGCGGATCTCGACGCGCTCTGGGAATCGCGCCCCATCGGCCTGTACCGGTCGGAGCCCTGCATGGTGCTCGAGGAAATCGGGGATCGCCTGCACATCACACACCTCGGGCACGACGCCTACCGCGCGGAGCGGCTTGGCTTCTGGCAGGTGGACCGGGGCGTCTACGAGGTGGTGGTGCCGTACGACGAGGTGACCGAACTCAGCGATGAGCGCGTGGACTACCCGGTGGGCCCGGCCGTGGGCGACCCGCTCCCGCATGGCCCGCGTCACGGGGCTGCCCCTGCCGACGGGGATTTGCCCGCACCCCAGGCGGCGCCCATACCCGAGGCTCCGCCCGCGTCTGGACGTAGCCGCGCCTGGCGCGAATTGGAGACCTCCGACCGCGCCTCCGGCTACGGCGAGCTGGAGGGGAGCGGTATCGGCGGCTGGAACGGGACGACCGCGTCAGGTGACACCCCGCACGGTGACACCCCGCACGGTGGCGCCCCGTCCACCAATGGCGCGCGCTCCGTCGCGTGGGAAGACCGGCCGCAGCCCGATACGGGGCGGCGAGCGCCGTGGGCAGGGACGGACGAAGGTGGGAGGGACGAAGGTGGGAGGGACGAACGCCCAGACCAGCGCGGCCTGAACGCTGGCGCGGGGTGGGATGGCTCGTCCCGGGAGAGTAACGGCCACCGCGCGTCCGGGGAGGTCAGGGGCCACGGCACGTCACGGGACGGCGCCGACCAGGGCCCATCCTGGGAGAACACCGGCCAGGGCACGTCACGGGACGGCACGGGCCAGAGCCTGTCCTGGGAGAACACCAGTCAGGGCACGTCACGGGACGGCGCCGGCCAGGGCCCATCCTGGGAAAACACCAGCCAAGGCTCGTCACGGGACGGTACGGGCCAGCGCACGTCCTGGGAAGGCACGGGCCAGGGCACATCACGGGACAGCACTGGCCACTGGGCGGGCAGGGAGCCGGAGGACGAACGAGCTTGGGAGAACTCGGACCAGCGCGGATCCCGGGAGAGCACACAGTACGCCAAGCATCGGGAAACCAGCCAGGATCCCGCTGCTGGCACGCGCAGGCCCGGCGGCGGCGCTCACCGGTCCGGTTCGCGCATGGCCGACGCGCTCACTGGCCAGACAGCGCGAGATGAACCGTCAGGCACCGGCTGGACCGACGCACCGGACGGTCGTGTCCCGCCGCCCAGACTGCCGAAGCGACGGCGCGTTGAGGCGCGGCCCGATCAACAGCGCGCGCCCGACGCGCCCCCGCCTACCCCGGTTCCGCCGCAAGGGTTCGTGCCGGATCCGTCGCTGCCCACGTTGCCGTCCGCTGGCGCGCCGCCAGCAGCACAGTCGGCAGCGCCGTCAGCGGCACCGCCAAGCGCGGAGCCAGCAGTCCGGCCGATCGCACCCCCGTTGACACCACCTCCATTGACCGCGCCGCCGTTGACCGCGCCGCCGTTGACCGCGCCGCCGTTGACCGCGCCGCCGTTGACCGCGCCGGCGCCGCCAATCTCGGCGCTACCCATGACCGCGCCGCCCACTGGGTCACCAGTGCCGCATGCCGCGCCGACGACGGACTCGCCCGCGGTCGCGTTCCCACCCGCGCCACCAGCAGCGCAGCCCGCAGCACCGGTGCGCTCCACAAGCGTGCCGCCCTCCGGGCCACCACTGCCGCATGCCGCGCCAGCGACCGACTCACCCGCGGCCGCGTTCCCACCCGCACCACCGGCCGCGCAACCCGCAGCGCCGTCGGCCGCACCACAGGTACCCCCGGCAACCGCGCCGCCCTCCGGGCCACCACTGCCGCATGCCGCGCCAGTGACGGACTCGCCTGGCGTCGCGTTCCTTTCCGCAACGCGGTCCGGGTCACTCGCACCGGATGCACCTGCGGCCGGATTCCCACCCGCAACACTGTCCTTGGATTCACCCGTTGCGCGGTTCCCATCACCCGGGCCGCCCGCAGCGCTGGCGCCTGCCACACCGGTCGCCGACCCACGGCCAGCGCAGAAGGGTGCGGCGCCAGCCCCGCAGCCGGCCGCGCCGCAGATGGACGAAGGGCTTGCACCGTCACAAGCGCCGTCGCAGGCCCAGCCGTCACACCCCCGGCCGGGCACCGCGGCACCCACACAGCATTCGCCGCAACCCACATCACCTGCCGCGGTGCCCGTCGCCGAGCCAACAGCGCTGATGACGCCCGCGCTGATGACGCCCGCGCCAGCGCCGTTCGAGGCCGAGCAAGCCGCGTCCACGCCGCACCCCGCGCCGACATTTCCGCTGCCGTCGCCCCCGCAGGCGCCCTCGTCCGCCCCGATCCCCACAGCCGGGGTCCCCACAGCCGGGGTCCCCACAGCCGGGGTCCCCACAGCCGGGGTCCCCACAGCCGGGGTCCCCACAGCCGGGGTCCCCTCGTCGCGGCTGCCCGCGCCTCGCCGTGCCGCGGCCGGCGCCCGCGACGGTCCGGCCCGGCCGGACGTAGCAGCCTCACCAAGCGGCAGGCGCCGCCGGAACAGAGTGGAGACCCGCTGGGTCTTCAAGGATCTCGTCGATATGGCCGCGATACCGCAGGGGTCCTACGCCGTGGACGAGGAGATAGACGGCGCACTGTGCCTGATAAAAACCGATGACGGATACGAGGTCTTCAGCGCGACCGATGGTGCCAAGCACGAGGTGCGCTTCTTCGATGACGAGGAAGCCGCGTATTTCTATCTGTTCGGCGTCCTGGTCGCAGAGGCGATCCGCAACGGCCTGCTGGTTCCGCAGGCCCACTGACCGCTCATCGCCCGGCACTCCCGAGTTCGTCCCCACCGCTGTCGTCAGGTCTTCAGCCGAATCAAGACCAGACATGTTTGCGAACGTCATCGCGGGTGCCGTGCGGCGGCACGGTCAGCCTCGGCGTCCATCTCGTCCAGCCACGCCCGCACCGCGTCGTCGTGCTGGCCGAGAAAACGGCGGTGGCGCGTGTTCCGCGTGCGTCGTCGGGATCGATTCCGGCGACGACGCGGCCCTCACTGCCTGCACTCGTCACCCGTTCCTTGTTGCTCCACCTTGATCACCCGAGCACCGAGGTCACCAAGCAGCATCGTCGCGTGCGGCCCCGCGAGCGCGTGTCAGGTCGGCGACAACAATGCCCGTCAGTGGTCCGGTCACGGGAATTCTCCCTGATAAATGGCTGCCGGATGCATATGCCCGGCGGCGGCCGTCCTTTTCTCCAAGCTCGCCATCCTTTCCCACGGCGGGTCGCCGCCGTTTCCCTCCGTACACGCCGCCTGCCCCCCTAATCTCGCCAAGATGCCGAGACGCAGCGGTGTCTTGCCGCACTGTGCCGATCTTGACGGCTAGTTCCGTAGTTGGCTCTGTTCGTGCACATGGCGTGCCCCGTACGCGTTAAGGTGCAAACGCCGGCGGGGTTGACGGTCCCCCGCTCCCCAAGCAGCCCCGTCGGCATCTCCCAGCCCACCAGCCCAAGCTCACCGGCTACAGCTCAATCGGCCGCATCTCGCCGACGGCGCCGGCTTGTCACCCGCGCGTCTGACGCACTCCCCGGCCGCGACATGATGTGAGCATGAGGATGGCCGGCACAGCGAGTCTCGGCGTGCGGAGCCTGATCGACGGCCCGCGCCGCCCGGCCCGCGTGATCGCTGCCTTTCCCGCTGCTGTCTACCTGGAGCTACCCGCCCCGGGTCCAGAGCCGCGGGTGCTTGCGCTCGTCACCCCCACTGCGGTCCGGCTCCCGAACGCGGTCGTCGTGACGCCTGATCCGTCCCGCGACTCCCGGGATCCGGGCGCCAGGCGCGCCGCGGTGGCGGATCCAGGTCCCCTGACCGCCGCCGTCGCCGGCTCGGGTCCGCACAGCTCCGCTCCACACAGCTCCGGTCCGCATGGCTCCGGTCCGTACGGCTCCGCCGCACCGGGCTCCACTGAGCACGGCTGCGCGGCCTCGGTGGGTGAGGGAGCCGTGCAGGCAGGCCGGATGTTGGTGCCGGTGCGGCGATGGTGGGACCCGTCCCCCGTGCTTGGCCCGCTGTCCCGCGTGCGGATCGAGCAGGTCTGCCTGCTGCTCGAGGAGATGTGCGCAGCCTCGGCGCGCCGGCCAGGGCTCGACGGCCATGCGGGACCGGCGGCCCTGGCGGCCCACTGCGCGGCAGGAGAGCTTGCCGATGCCGTCGAGATAGCAGAAGATCTGGTCGGCCTCGGCCCGGGACTCACGCCGAGCGGCGACGACGTACTCGCGGGCCTGCTGCTCGCGCTGCGGCTTCTTGGCGGCGCGATCCGCGGCGGGACGCGGGCGGTCTGGCTCGCCGACTGGCTCAGCGCCGCCGTCACAGGCGACGCACGTGACCGGACCACGTCCGTGTCCGCTACCTTGCTGCACTGCGCGGCCCGGGGGCAGGCCGCGGCCGAGGTCGCGGCCGTGCTCCGCGCGTTCGCGGGCCAGGAGCCCGTGGCGCCGGCGGTCACGCGGCTGCTCGCCGCCGGCCATACCTCGGGCGCCGATCTGGCGTGGGGCCTTGCCGCCGGATCCCGTGCCGCGCTCGCCCTGGCGGCGGACGTGCTTGGACCTGTGCACTGACCGCGCCGCCGGGCCGGAGCCGAAGCCATGATCGGCTCGCGGCGCACCGGGCCAGCGCGGCTATTCGCCCGGCGTGACGAGGCCGGACTCGTAGGCGAGCACGACGGCCTGTGCCCGGTCGCGCAGGTCCAGTTTGGTCAGGATGCGGCCGACGTGGGTCTTGGTCGTCTGCTCGGCGATGACCAGGGTGTCACTTATCTCCGCGTTGGACAGGCCGCGCGCGATCAGTCGCAGCACCTCGGTTTCCCGCGGGGTCAGCGCGCCAAGCGCGCCCGGCGCCAGCCGGGCGGCGGGCGAAGTCCGCGATCAGCCGCCGGGTCACCGAGGGCGCGAGCAGCGCGTTCCCAGCGGCCACCACCCGTACCGCGTGCACAAGTTCGGCGGCCGGCGCGTCCTTGAGCAGGAATCCGCTCGCGCCAGCGCGCAACGCCTCGTACACGTAGTCGTCAAGGTCGAACGTCGTGAGCATCAGCACCCGCACCTGGTGCGTGACCGCGGGGACCGCGAGGATGCGGCGGGTGGCCGCAAGACCGTCCATGACCGGCATCCGCACGTCCATCAGCACCACATCGGGATGGACCTGGCGAGCCTGGGCGACGGCCTCGGCACCGTTCGCGGCCTGCCCGACGACCTGGAGATCCGGCTGGGCGGCAAGCAGCGCCGAGAAGCCCTCCCGCACCATCGCCTGGTCGTCGGCGATCAGGCACTTCGTGATGCCACCCGCGGTCACGGACTCCCGCACCCCAGTCACGGACTCCCGCACCCCAGTCACGGACTCCTGCCCCGCAGTCACGTGCCATCGCCAAGGGGAAGCACGGCGGATACCGTGAAGCCGCTGTCCGGGGCGGGCCCGGCGGTCAGCGACCCGCCAAGCAGGGCCACCCGCTCCCGCATCCCGGCCAGCCCGTGCCCCGGCCCGTGCCCCGGGCCACGACCTGGCTCGTGACCGTTCCGGGCTGACCCCGCGCCAGGCCCGTTGGTCACCCGCAGCCGCACCGCATCCGCGTCCTGGTCAACCGTTACCGTGACCGCCGCGCCCGCGGCATGGCGGCCGGCGTTGGACAGTGCCTCCTGCACGATCCGGTACGCGCACACGCCCACGCCGGGCGGAACGCGCAGGTCCGGCCGGGGCACGGAGGGCGCAGCGGACACGGCTGACGCGGCAGACGCGGCGGGCACGGAGGACGCGGCGGGGCGGGCAGACTGGGCTGGCATCGACAGCTTGACCGCCCCCCCGGCCCGCCGGGCCGCGGCGACCAGTTCGGGCAGGTCGGCAAGCCGCGGCTGCGGAGCGTGCTCGGCCGGCTGGTCCCTGCGCAGCACGCCGAGCAGTTTGCGCATCTCCACCAGCGCCTCGCGGGCCGCACCGCTCAGTGATGAGAACTCGGCGCGCACCGGTTCCGGCAGGTCGCTGAGCCGGTACGGCGCGGTTTCCGCCTGCACCGCGATCAGCGACAGGTGGTGGGCCACCACGTCGTGCAGTTCACGTGCGATTCGCGTTCGTTCTTCCAGCACGGCCCTGCGCGCCTGCTCCTGCTCCGCGCGTTCAGCCTCGGCGGCAAGCGCACGCCTGGCGCGCCGCCACGCACCGATGGCGTCCACTACCACTGCGGCCGCGGTGAACAGGATCGTGACGCCGACCGGCTTGGTCCAGTCCGGGCCGGTCCACAGCCACGCCGGGACCAGCATCAGCGCCCACATCCACCAAAGCACCGGGCGCGGATGGCGCAGCCCGGCTGCACCGAACACCACGAGCAGCACCGCAATCTGCCCCGGGTCCCACTTCGACTGGCCGGGTATCAGCGGGGCAAGCAGCGCGGTCAGGTAGGCGAGGCGCCAGCCGAGCAGGGGATACCGCACGGCCAGCGGCAGCGGGGCGACCAGCACGGGCAACAGCGGCAGGAACGGCGGGTACCCGCGAGCCTGGCGGAACCCCTGCACCGTCGGCGTGCCTGCGCGGTGCAGCGTGAGCACAGCGCCGAGAGCCGCCAGGACGAGAAGCGCGACACCAGCCGCGGCAAGCGCGCTTGCCGCTCGGCGCCGCGAGCGCGATCGCCACGCCGGGGCCGGATCCGGGCCGGCCAGTACCTGGATCAGGCCGCGCCCGGCTACCCGCCCGAACTCGCGGACCGCGGCGGCGGCCGACGCGGTGCGCAGCGCTCGCATCACATTCCCAGGCTAGGCCGGCCGCGAGCGCGCGTCGTCCCGCTGGTGTCCGTCATACCCAGGTATGACACCGGCGCGCTCGGACGGCCGCGATGGCTCCGTGGCCGTACCGCGGGGTTGGCTCCTCACGGTGACGACCCGGCCACGCCTGAGTTCATAGCGTGATCCGCGATGACAGGCGACTGCGCACAGATGGAGGTCCAATGATCGAGGCGCGGGGTCTGCGCAAGCGTTACGGCTCCACGGTCGCCGTCGACGCGCTCAGCTTCGACGTCCGCCCAGGCACGGTGACCGGCTTCCTCGGCCCGAACGGCTCGGGCAAGTCCACCACCATGCGGCTGATCATGGGGCTGGACGCACCCGATGCCGGGTACGCGCGGATCGGTGGCCGTCCGTACCGCGCACTGCGCTGGCCCTTGCGCGAGGCTGGGGCGCTGCTCGAGGCGCGCACGTTCCATCCGGGGCGCAGCGCACATCAGCACCTGACGGCGCTGGCCGCGGCCAGCGCCATCCCCCGCACCAGGGTGGACGAGATGCTCGGCATGGTCGGGCTCGCGGACGCGGGCCGCAAGCGGGCCGGGGCGCTCTCCCTCGGCATGGCGCAGCGGCTTGGCATCGCCGCGGCGCTGCTTGGCGACCCGGGCGTGCTGCTGTTCGACGAGCCCGTCAACGGCCTGGACCCCGGCGGCGTCCGCTGGATCCGCAACCTGATGAAGTCGCTGGCTGCCGAGGGGCGCACCGTGTTCGTGTCCAGCCACCTGATCACCGAGATCGCGCTGGCCGCCGAGCGACTGGTAGTGATCGGCCGCGGCCGGCTGCTCGCCGACACCACGGTGGCCGAACTGACCGCGCAAGGCGGCGGCTCGCTCGAGACCGCATTCTTCGCCCTGACCGGCGGCAGATAGGAGAGTCGAACATGATGAGCACCGCGGCATCCGGCCTCGCGCGAGACCGGCGGATCCCGGCGGGTCGCTACCGGCTCAGGCACGCGGCCCGGATGGAATGGATCAAGCTGCGCAGCCTCCGCTCCACGATATGGACCGCCACGATCGGCCTCGGCATCACCGCCGCGATCAACACCAAGAACCCGCACGGCGACCCGACGAGCAACATCCTGGCCGGCGTTGCCCTCGGGCAGGTCGTCATCGGTGTGCTCGGCGTGCTTGTGATGACCAGCGAGTACTCCTCCGGCATGATCCACGCGACGCTGGCCGCGATCCCACGGCGCCCGCTGGCGATGGCCGCCAAGGCGGCCGTGTTCGGGCTGGCGACGCTCGCCGCCGGGGAACTCGCGTGTTTCGCCGCCTTCCTCGGCGGCGTGGCCGTGCTGCGGTCCACGATCGCGCACCCGGCGCTCAGCCAGCCCGCTGTGCTGCGCGCGGTGGCGCTGAGCGGCACCTACCTGGCGCTGATCGGGCTGATCGGGCTCGGCCTCGGCGCGATCGTGCGGCACAGCGCCACCGCGATCGCAACCCTCGTCGGCCTGGTGTTCGTCCTGCCGATCATCGGGCTTGCGCGGACGGGAGCCGGGAAGTTCCTGCCCGAACTGATCGCGGCGAACTCGCTGAGTGCCGTCAAACCCGTGGACGGATACTCACTGTCGCCCTGGGCCGGGATCGGCATCATCTGCCTGTACGCCGCCGTCCTGCTCGGGGCCGGCGGGTGGCTGCTCGTGCGCCGCGACGCCTGAGCCCGCCGGCGGCGGCCACGGTTCCAAGGGAGATCGGGTTCAAGACCAACCTGATCGGCCCGCCTGAGGTCATCCGCGACCGGCTCCGTCTCTACCACCGGCCGGCGTTACCACCCTGCAGGTCAAGTCCGCCGGCCATGGCCATGCCACGCTCGATGCGATCGCCGCGCTCATCGATCTCGTCGACGAGGTCAACCACGAGGGATAGGCCGGCTGGGCTATTGGCGGACGGTGGAGTGGGGTAGTGGGATCACCGTGACTGTGGCGGAGAGCGGGCGAGTGCGGCGGGTGTGGCGGGTGTGGCGGGGTCTGGTGTCGTCGCACGCGGTGCGGCTGGCCGGCCGCGCCGCCGCCGTTGCGGTGGTCGCGCTGATCGGTGCGTGGCTCGGCCTGGTCCTCGGCGGGCACACCAACGTCGACATCGGCCCCGTCGAGACGCGCATGGCCCTGCAGCTTTCGCTCTCCGGGCAGACCGTGGTCGACGTACCGCCGCTCGGGACACTGCAGATAGACAGCCACAAGGGCCCGCTGCGGCTCGACGTGACCGTGCAGCGCATCAAGCAGAACGACGTCCGCGCGCTCTCCCATGATCCCGGCCAGCTGCGCGGACTCCCTGATCAGGTCACGCACGACCTCAGGCACGCGGTGAGCGTGGTGGCCGTGCGCGGGGTGCTCGCGGCGGCCGGCGGCAGCCTGCTCCTGGGCCTGCTGGTGTTCCGCCGCACCGGCCGGGCCCTGCTCACCGGCGGTATCGCGCTGGCCGTCGTGGCCGCGAGCGGAGTGATCGCGGTGGCGACGTGGAACCCAGACGCCATCCTCGAGCCACGTTACACCGGCCTGCTGTCGAGCGCCCCGTCGCTCATCGGCAGCGCGCAGAACATCGTCACGAGCTTCCAGACGTACCGCAGGGAACTCGCCCGGATGGTAACCAACGTCTCGCAGCTCTACCAGGTGGCCTCACACCTGCCCACCTACCAGGCAAGCCCCAACACGATACGAGTCCTCGACGTCTCTGATATCCACGACAACCCGGCCGCGTGGAACGTCATGCACTCGGTGGCGAACGAGTTCCACGTCAGCTTCGTCATCGACTCCGGAGACCTCACCGACCACGGCAGCGCCCCGGAGGACGCATTCGCCCGTGAAGTAGCGACGTTCGGCATGCCGTACGTCTTCGTCAAGGGAAACCATGACTCGGTCGACACCCAGAACGAGGTGGCGAGGCAGAAGAACGCGGTCGTGCTGACGGGCAAGGTGGTGACCGTCGGCGGCCTGCGGATCATCGGCGCGGGCGATCCCAGGTTCACGCCCAACGTCGCTGTTCAGGTCCCCGGCGACCAGGCGGTGACCGCCATGGGCAGCCAGCTCGCGACGACGGCCCGCCAGGCGAACCCGCCGCCTGACATCGCCGTCGTACACGATCCAGTCGCGGGCGTGGCCCTTGCGGGTGACGTTCCGCTCGTGCTCGCCGGCCACCTCCACCGGCGCATGACGCAGATGCTGTCCGGCGGAACCTTCCTGTTCGTCCAGGGTTCGACCGGTGGCGCGGGCCTGCGCGCGCTGCAGTCCACACCGCCGACCCCGCTGGAATGCGCGGTGCTGTACTTCGACCGCACGACGCACCGGCTGCAGGCATGGGACGACATCACACTTGCCGGACTCGGCGGCGCGGAGGTGCAGATCCAGCGTCACCTCTTCACTGGCGCCGCGCCCGGTCAGAGCCCAAGTCCAGGCCAGAGTCTGTCCCCCGGGCCGAGTGTTTCCCCCGGCCAGAGCGTTTCCCCCGGGCAGAGCGTTTCCCCCGGGCAGAGTGTTTCCCCCGGGCAGAGTGTTTCCCCCGGGCTCAGTGGCAGTCCGGGTCGCAGTCCACGTCCGCGCCAGACCCCAAGTCCCGGCCGGAGCCCGGCGCAGGCCAATAGCTCGCGCGCGCAGTCTTCGACGGTCAAGGCCCTCCTCGCCCGCCTGCTCAGCCGTTCCGCAGCGTGCGGAGGATAGCCGGGCAATGCCGTTACATTTTGGCGCCGCACGGGGCACGCTTGACTGATGGTCATCCCCATCCACGACGTCAACCCGGTACGGCGGACACCCTGGGTCACCTACAGCCTCATTGCGATCAACGTCGTGGTGCTGCTGCTCACGCCGACGTCGCAGACTGCCGTGGCCGGGAGTCCCGGGCCTGCCGCGGTCTGCCGTCAGCAGGCCTTCTATGACCGCTACGCGGCGATCCCCCGCGAGATGACCCACGATCACCCCCTCGCGTTCGTGGCGACCGGCCAGCCGGGCCCCAATCCGGACACGTGCGTCTTCGCACCGCCGACCTACCACAAGATCCCCGCGCTGTCGGTGCTGTTCTCAATGTTCCTGCACGCCGGGTGGCTGCACCTGCTCGGGAACATGCTGTTCCTCGCGATATTCGGCAACAACGTCGAAGACCGTCTCGGACACGTACGATATCTGCTCTTCTACCTGCTGTGGGGGTATGTCGCCGCGTACGGTTTCGCGGCCGTGAGCCCGAACTCGACCGAGCCACTCGTCGGCGCATCGGGCGCCATCGCGGGCGTTCTCGGTGCGTACCTGGTGCTCTATCCCCGCGCCAAGGTCTGGAGCCTGGTGCCGTTCCTGTTCTTCATACCGCTGCGCATTCCCGCCTGGCTGGTGCTCGGGCTGTGGTTCGTGCTCCAGTGGGTGTACTCGGCTGGGTATGTGTCGACCGGCGCCGGTTCTGTCGCCTACGTGGCGCACGTCTTCGGGTTCATCGCCGGTGCGGTCATCGGCTTGATCCTGCGGGCGAGCGGCGGGCCGCGCGCGCCCGCCGTCGCGCGCCGCGCCCGATAGGCTCCGCGCGGCAGCGCCCGATAGGCCGCGCACCGCGTGCCCGTCAATGCGACGCAAAATTCACCGCGATCACGTCAGCAGCCCGTGCGGGTGATCCTATGATTCACGTTCAGTAATCGATCCACTACTGTACGCACGGTGTTAGCAACTGGAGGGCCCGGTGGCCTTCCGGTTCGGCGAGAGAACGGGGGATCAAAGATGAAGATGGTACGAACGCGGCTGGCCGGGGTCTCGGCCCTGGCGATCGCACTATCGAGCGCAGCGGCAATGGCCGCAACGGCCTCAGCGGCGCCGATGACGTCGCAGGCCACCAGGTCAGCCGCTGCCGCCGGGCAGGTTGCGCGGCCCTACGTGGAGTGGCAAGGAGACGTAGCCTGGCCCGCACACATGGTCTCGCCAGCCGAGCCACAGCCCGGCCAGCCGCAGCCCGGCCAGCCGCAGCCCGGCCAAGCCCAGCCCATACTGGCGCTACCGGGCCAGCCAGCACAACCAGGCCAGCCAGGACAACCAGGCCAGCCAGCACAGCCAAGGCATCCGGGGCAGCCAGGCCAGCCGCAGCCCAGCCAGCCGCAGCCCGGCCAAGCGACCCAGCCAGGTCAGCCCCAGCCGGGCCAAGTGACTCAGCCGGGACAGCCGACCCAGCCCGGGCAGCCCCAGCCCGGCCAGCCGCAGCCTGGGCAGCCGACCCAACCCGGGCAGCCGCAACCAGGCCAGTCGACACAACCTGGGCTGCCTGGGCTGCCAGGGCTGCCGGGCCAGCCAGCACAGCCGGGCCAACCGAGCCAGCCAATGCAACCAGGTCAGCCGGCGCAACCGGGTCAGCCGGGATTGCCCGGTTTGCCAGCACAACCGGTGCTGCCAGGGCAACCTGGCCAGCCAGCGCAACCGGGGCCGGCCGGAAATGGCATTCGACCAGGGATCGTCGTCGTCCTTGACTGCCAGGGCCACCCGCGGGTGGCTCCGCGCAGGTTCATCATCGCCTGTGGCGACGCCAACGACTACCTGACCAGGCTGCGGTGGTCCATCTGGGGTCCGACCGTGGCAATCGGGCGCGGCGAGGAATGGGTGAACAACTGCGTGCCCAACTGCGCCAGCGGCAGGTTCTTCCATCGGCATGTGCAGGTCTTGTTGTGGCGGATCCGCCGGCTACACCGCCACGTGCACGGACTGTTCCGCTTTACCCGGCTCACCGTTGGGAACCAGACCCACATCGTGTAGCTGACGCGGTGCGCGGGTGGCCGCAGCGCTCTCGGCCTGCGGCCGCCCGTCGTCGCCACCGCTCCACCGCTCCGCTACGTTCATCTTCCCACCCGAAAACGTCATTTTCCCGCCCGGTTTGTCCGGGTATGGCCGCCATTTCGGGTGGGAAGTGTGTTCCGCAGGTATCGCCCTGGCCGCCTACCGCGGAGCGCGTCAGCCCGGCAACGCCGCGCGCCTGGCGGTCTCGTGCGCGGAGCCGTGCGCGGAATCGCCAGCGCCACCGGCCGGACAAGGACCAGCGCGCCCACCTGGCGCCGATCCACCCGGCCAGTGTTCAACGCGGCGCGTGGGTTCGGGTGGATCGGGGGCAGGATGGGCATGGCGGGTCCGGCCACCGCTGCTACGAACATCGCACGGGTTCGGGATCAACACCGGGCTGCTCGCAACGCGGCACCGCAACGAACGGAGCAGAGATGACCGCACAGCCGTCCATCTCGGTCCGCGGCGAGGCGACGCTCGAGGTCGACCCCGAGATCGCCGTCGTCTCGGTCACCATCATGGCCCGTGACGCCGACAGGCACCGTGCCCTCGAGCTGCTCGCCGCACGGAACGCCCAGGTGATGGCCCTGCTGCGGGCACAAGGCGACGCGGTGGAAAAGATCGAAAGCGGCTCGGTCAACGTTCATCCCGAGTTCAGGCCGGCCAAGATCGGTGGCAAGATCAAGGAACGCATCGCCGGCTACACGGCGAGCGGCAGCGTCAGCGTGACCGTCGCCGACTTCACTGTCCTCGGCGATCTGGTCGCGGGTCTGGCGAGCGAGGAAATGGTCGCCGTGCGGGGGCCCTGGTGGAGTCTCCGGCCGGACAGCGGGGTACACCGGCAGGCGCGCCTGACCGCCGCGCGGGACGCACTGCGGCGCGCGCGCGAGTACGCCGAAGCGTTCGGCGGCCGGGTGACAGGGCTCGCGGAGGTCGCCGACGCTGGCCTGCTCACCGATGCGAAACAGCCGGTCCGGATGCACGCGATGGCAGCGAGCGGCGCCGCGTACGATTCGGCGGAGGGTCAGGAGGATCTCGACTTCGAGCCGGCCAAGCAGACGGTGCGGGCCCAGGTCGAGGCGCGGTTCACGATGACGCCGCCCGAGTTCGAGGCGTGACCGTCGCCGCAATGAGCGGCTATACGCGCGCGTAGTCGCTGATGTCGTGCTCGAAGTCCTCGACAAGCTGCGTGGTCAGGGTGCGCCGTGTCTGCCTGATGCCGTGCAGGACATCGGCCGTGGCGAGTTCCTCGCCCTTGTCGAACATCACCCGCTCGAACACGTGCTGCGCGGTCCGGCGCGCGGCGAACTCGACGTGAAAGTCCCCTAACCCGCCACATTGCCATCGCCCCAGTGTCTCAGGCTGGCGGATCATCCTGCTGTCAGGCCAGCGTCGCAGGTCAGCGCGTTCGCGTCCGGCCAGCCAGCGTCAGGCGCGGCACGGCGGCTCGTGCCTTCGCGCATAACGTCCGGTGGTGACGCCGCGGGCGGGCGGGCATTCGCCCACCCGCCCGCGGCAGCATCGGTCAACTCAGTGACCCCAGCCGCCGCCGTTGTCGTGACCCCAGCCGCCGCCGTTGTCGTGACCCCAGCCGCCGCCATGGTCGTGGCCCCAGCCGCCGCCGTTGTCGTGGCCCCAGCCGCCCCAGCCGTGGTGACCCCAGCCGCCCCAGCCGTGGTGACCCCATTCGTAGCCATAGTCACACCAGTACACCCAGGGCCAGTGGCCACACCAGTAACCGGGGTTCTGGTGTGCCTGGACACTATGCGAGATCGCTGGCTGGGTGGTGGCCGCACTGGCCACTGGCAGGCTCATCGCGCCGGCAAAGCCGAGCGCGACGAACGCGGCACCGGCCGCCGCTGCGCGCTTGAACAGCATCTTGGACATAGCTTGCGAGCCTTTCTGTCGGTGGCTGAAGATCCTCGGCTGTCCCGTACGCCGGCCGCTGACTGCCATGTCGCCTGTGATCATCGGTTACCCGCCCCCGTGCGGCGGCACCGACGATGAATACGGCCGGCAATGGACTGCGGCAGCGGTAGTCGTGGCTAAGGCACGGCCACCGCACTGCGAGCGGTACGGGTCGCAGCGCGGACCGGTCGGATCACTGTCGAGTCCTCCCCTGTCGGCGCCAGAAAGCTGCCTTGGACCTCAACCGTGGAAGCGCGCCATTACGCGCCGTACACAAGGCTTCCCGGCGGCACCGCATCTCATGCGACGCAACGCGAAATATTTCACCTTGAGTAAACGAAACACTACAATTTGCGATCAATGTTCCGGGCTCTTGCCGCCAGCGTTACGGGGCCATAACCAAAATGCGAAAGTGCGAGCCACGATCAATAGCAGTGTTACTCCTGCTCAGGAAAACGTTGTCGAAACGTTTGTCAGCTAATGCAGTCAATGAGGAAACGTTGTCGGAAAACGTTTATCAAGACATTCGTGAACGTCTGCTGCGCGGCCGCGGCGGGGGACGGCAGCGGGGCGCGGCCAGAGCAGCGACACCGCAAACGCGCGTCGCGGCCGCGCCGTGGTGGGCACCAGGGCGGCGAGCGCGCGGCCATGACGTTCAGATCGCGACGTTAGGGTGGATGTTCAACGCGCCGAGGGAGTCGCTGTGGCGATCGTGACCGATCTGGATCTTCCCGTCTTCGACTACATGGCTCCCGACCTGACCGGGGACGTCTACCACCAACGGCTTGCGGACGTACGCGGACAGGGCTGGCTAGCCCGGTCACCGTTGTCATACGTGGTACTCGACCGTGAGTCCGGTGAGTTCTTCCTGCGCTCGAAGGCGACGGCATTTCCCGGCCGCGAGATCGCCGACATCTTCGGCGTCACGAGCGGCCCGCTGCGTGCGCAGGTCGACGCGAACATCCTGAACCTCACGGGTGCACACCACCGCCGGTTGCGGGCCCTGGTCGGGCCGTCGTTCAGCCCGCGCGCCGCCGACCGGTGGCGGCCGGTGATGACCGGGTTCCTCAAGCAACTGTGGGCCGAGGTCGCACCCGCGACGTCGGCGGAGTTGGTCGCCGCGGTCGCCAAGCCGTACCCATCACTGACGATCGCGACCGTGCTCGGTGCGCCCGCGGCGGACGCACCCCGGCTGCACGACTGGTCGAGCTGGGTGCAGCGGCAGTTCGACATCCGCGCCCTGGCCGCAGAACTCCCCAGGATCGAGCGCGCCACAACAGAGGTCTACGACTACGTCGAGGCGCTGCTCGACCGGCGGCGGGCGGCACCCTCCGACGATCTGATCAGCAGCCTGCTGGCCGCGGAGGCCGAGGGCGACCGGCTGTCGCACGGCGAGTGCGTCAACCTCGTCCTCAACGTGATCGCCGGTGGCATCGACACCACCCAGAGCCAGCTCGCGCACGCGCTGCGGCTGTTCGCCGTCCACCCTGACCAGTGGGCGCTCCTCGCGCGCCGCCCCGACCTGGTCCCGCAGGCGGTCAGCGAGGTGCTGAGATTCGAGCCGATCACCCCGTTCACCGCGCGGATCTGCGTGGAGCAGGTTGAGTTCCGCGGCGTGACCTTCCCGGCTGGCACGATCGTGGCGATCTGCGCCGAACGGGCCAACCGTGAGGTCGCGGCCGGTGCGGACGCCGACGGCGAGCGTTTCGACATCACGGCAGTCCGCGACGACCGGCTACTGACGTTCGGCGCCGGGCCGCACTACTGCCTCGGCGCGAACCTGGCCCGCGCCGAGCTCGAGGAGGCGCTCGCGTTCCTCGCGCCGCGCATGCCCGGTCTTGCCCTCGACGGCGCACCTGAGCTTGGTGGCGTGGAGGGCATCTACGGCATCAACGCGCTGCCGCTGCGCTGGTCAGCGGACGGCCCCGGGGGGGCGACCCCCCGGGATCCCCCCGCACCAATGGATGCCGCATCCGCGGCAGCCGTTAGGGATCTGTGCTGGCCCCGGGGGGGCGACCCCCCGGGATCCCCCCGCACCAATGGATGCCGCATCCGCGGCAGCCGTTAGGGATCTGCGCTGGCCCCGGGGGGGCGACCCCCCGGGATCCCCCCGCACCAATGGATGCCGCATCCGCGGCAGCCGTTAGGGATCATCGTTGACCGCACCTTGACGCTGCGCGCGCCGGGGGGATGACGCGGCCGGGCCTGCGGCGGCGTCTGCGGTCACGGCGGCGTCTGCGGTCACGGCAGCGTCTGCGGTCACGGCAGCGTCTGCGGTCGCGGCGGGGCCTGCGGTCCCAGCGGGACTCGCGACGCGGCCCTTCCACGCGCCGCCGCGCCCGACCTGGTGCTGGCGGGCGGAGTCGAGGGTCATCACGGCGTACACGAGCGCGATCAGCGGCAGGCTCGCGGCACGCAGCGGTGAGAGCCGGTAGAGCCGCAGCACGGGCAGATACGTCGCGGCCATGACGAGCCAGCCCGCCAGTCCCGCGCCCGCGCACCACCATGCGGGCGAGCCACCGCCGGCCGCCGCGCCGATCAGGCCCGCGAGCGCGGCGACGGGCGGGAGCAGGTACAGCCACAGCAGGCCCACGATTGTGCCCGCGAGCAGGAGCGGCGAACAGCGCAGCTGGTAGTAGGCGCTGCGGGTGACCATCTGCCACAGCTCGCCGAGCCTCGGATACGGGCGGCGGCTGACGACGTCGGTGCTGAATCCCAGCCAGCACCTGGCACCCACGGGCGGGCGCTTGAGCAGCCGCCCGAGCGCGACGTCGTCGATCAGAGCGCCGCGGATCCGCTGCATCCCACTCGCGTCGGCGAGCACCTGACGGCGGACCAGCATGCAGCCGCCCGCGGCGCCGACGGTCCGCCCACCCGGCCGGTTCACCCGCCTGAACGGGTAGAGCTGGGCGAAGAAGTAGACGAACGCGGGCACGAGGATGCGCTCCCATGCGGTTTGGGCACGCAGCAGCGCCATCTGCGAGACGAGATCCCGCCTGCCCAGCGCCGCCGCTTCGACCAAGGCGGTGAGCGTCCCCTGCTCCAAGGCGATGTCGGCGTCTATGAACAGCAGATAATCGCTCTGGCCTGCCGCCCGGACGCCCTGCTCCATGGCCCACACCTTGCCGGCCCAGCCTGCCGGGCGCTGCTGTCCCCTGACGACCCGGAACGCTGCGCCGGCGCGGTCGCGGCCGGCGAGCGTGGCCGCCACCTCGGCGGTGCCGTCACTGCTTCCGTCGTCGACCAGAACCACCTCGAACGGACCCGCATAGTCCTGCGCGAGGAGGGCCGGCAGGGTGAGCGGCAGGATCGCCGCCTCGTCACGGGCGGGAACGACCGCCACGACCGAGGGCCAGCGCGCGTGACCGTCGCCGCAGGCGCCGCCGACGCGCGGGAGACGCTGATCGGTGCGCCAGTAGCCGCCGTGCCCGGTGAGCAGGTACACCCATATGAGCGCGGCAAACGTGGCACCGGCGGCCAGGACCGGCACGAGACCCTGCCCGGCGCGGCTACGTCGCGGCCTGCCGGTCCGGCGGCGCGGTCAGCCGGTCCGGCGGTGCGGCCGGCCTGCGCGCGGGCCCGTTCGCGGTGTGCTCGGGCGATGCCGCGAGGTTCTTCTTGACCAGGTCGAGGATCGTCACGCCCTGGGCCACCAGGCCCGCGGCAAGCTCACCCAGGCCGTCGGCACCGTTCAGGACGCTGATGTTGGCGCTGGCCAGGCCGCCGGCCGCCTCCTTGACGATCTGCGGCAGCTGGTCGATGAGCATCCGGTCGAGCGCGACCCGGTCGTTCGACGCCGCGGCCGCGGCCTGAACCGTCATCCGCTCCGCCTCGGCATGAGCGAGAATCCGGACGCGTTCGGCGTCGGCCTCGGCGGGCTTCACGACCTCGGCGACCAGTTGCTGCTGGCGCAACTCCGCCTGGCGCTGCGCCAGCTCTGTCTGGGCCGCGATGACGGCACGCTGGGCGTCCGCCTGCGCCAGCGGGCCGGCCTGCGCCGCCTCAGCCTGCGCCTTGTCCACCTCCGCCTTGTACTGTGCCTGCACGACCGCGGTCTGCCGCGCGTATTCGGCCTGCTTGCGCTGCGACTCCTGTTCGGCCTCGGCCGCCTGCTGGTTGGCCTGCGCCTGCGCGATCTTCGCCTGCCGCTGGATAGCGGAGACGTGCGGTGCGGCCATCGCGTCGATGTAGCCGGTCCCCATGTCGTCGATCGACTGGATCTGCAGCGAGTCGACGATGAGGCCGATCTTCGCCATCTCCGCCTTCGATCCGTCGAGAACCTCGGTCGCCAGCTTCTGCCGTTCCGTAACGATCTCCTCGACGGTCATCGAGCCGATGATCGAGCGCAGGTGGCCGGCGAAGATGCGGCCGGTCAGCACCGACATCTGATCCTGGTCGGACAGGAACCGCTGCCCGGCGTTGACGATGCTCTCCTCGTCGTTGCCGACCTTGAACGCGATGACCGAACGGACATTCACCGAAATGCCCTGTTTGGTGACGCAGGTTTCCGCAACCTCCGCCTCGCACATCGCCAGCGTCAGGAAACTGGCTCTGCGGAAGCCCGGGACGACGAACGCGCCGTGGCCGGTGACAACCCGGAAAGGTGCGGCGTTGTTGCCATGCCGGCCGCCCGCCACGAGCATGGCCTCGTCGGGGTTTGGAACGCGGTAACCGAACATTGTTCATCTCCTAAATGGCGTCATCGCCAGTAACGTCCTGTGGGCCGGCCCACTCGATCACGTCGACGGTCCTCGCACCGCGGGAGTCGATGACCAGTACGGTCGCGCCCTTGTGGAGCGGTTTGTCCGACCACGCCAGATACGTCTCCGATCCCCCGCGGATCTTGATCAGGACCTCGCCTGGGCCCGCGGTCCCGCGGGTACCGACGGTGAGGATGCCCTCGCAGCCGATTGCCGCCTCATCCCGAGCCACGGTCTGCCACCCTCCGCGTAGCGCCTATCCGCAGCGCAAGACTATCCATGCGCGGATGCCGCTCGGTGGGTGCCGGCAGGCGCCTGGCTAAACGTTCGGCCCGCCGTCGATACGGGCGATCTCGCTCGGTTCGAGAGGGAAACCGAACAGGTCGAGGTTCGATGCGATACGCGCCCGCTGCTGCGATTTCGGGATCACGACGATCCCGTGCTCCACGTGCCAGCGGAGCACGACCTGGGCGGGCGTCACCGCGTGTTTGGTCGCGATCTCGACGAGGACCTTGGCCCGCAGATCGGTGCCCTTCAGCGGGCTGTACCCCTCGACGACCACGCCGCGGGCTCGGTGGGCGGCAAGCAGGGCGGGGTCGTGCCTGCGCGGGCTCCACGGGATCTGGTTCACCGCGGGTGCCTGGCCGGTCGCGTCGACGAGTTCGTCGATCTGGCCGATGCCGTAGTTGCTGACTCCCACCGCCCGCGTCAGGCCTTCGTCGCGCGCGGCCACGAACTCACGCCAGGTCCGCGGGCGCGCGCTTCCCCGCGGCGGCCAGTGCACCAGCCACAGGTCGACGTAGCCGGTGCCGAGCGCGCGCAGGCTCGCCGCGAGGGTCTCGCGTTCACGGCCGACGTTCCCCGCGGGCAGTTTCGTGGTCACGAAGACCTCGCGCCTGTCCACGCCGCTGTCGTGCAGCGCACGCCCGATCTCCGCCTCGTTGCCGTACAAGGTGGCCGTGTCGATGTGCCGGTAGCCGGTCTCCAGGGCGAAGCGAACCGATTCGTAGGCCTGGCGGACACGCAGCCGCCAGGTACCAAGGCCCACCGCCGGCATGGCCACGCCGCCGGCCAGCGTCATCGCCGGAATGTCATGGTTACTGGCCACAGCCGCCATTATCCTCCCGGCGGCGACGCGGCAGCGCGAACCGCGACGGCGCGCCGGGCTCGGGTCCCGATCTTCGGCCGGCGTAGAATGCGGCGTGGCACGCCGGGCAATGCTGGCCCGGCGGCACCGTGTCCGGGCCCGTGGAGGTCCCGGGCCCTGGCGGCACGGAAGCGCCGCGCCGGGAAGCTCGGCGGCCCGGAGGCGCCGCGCACGGGAAGCGTTACCGTCCGGATGCCTGCGGGCGCGGTCCCGGCCGGTACAAGACATCGATCGGGCGAGGTCAGCGGCGTGCGGAGCGTTGAAACGGTCCTTGCGCTCGTTGTCCTGGCCACGGTGGTCGCGGCCTTCGCCAAACGGCTGCGTATCCCCGCTCCCTCGCTGCTCGTCGTCGCCGGCCTGGTCGTCGGCCTCCTGCCGGGCGTCCCCCCGGTCCGCGTCACGCCCAACCTGGTCAGCCTCGTGGTGCTGCCGCCGTTGCTTTACGCGGCCAGCGAGGAGCTGCCCTGGCGGGATCTGCGCGACGTGTGGCGCCAGGTCGCGGTGCTTGCGGTGGGCCTCGTGCTCGCATCCGCCGGTGCGGTCGCCCTGGTGGCGGTGGCGGTGGCGCCGCTGACCGCGACCATGGCATTCGTGCTCGGCGCGGTGCTCGCGAGCACGGACCCGGTCGCGGTGACCGCGCTCGCGCGGCGGCTGTCGCTGCCCAGCCGGCTGCAGGCGCTCGTGCAGGCGGAGAGCCTCTTCAACGACGCGACCAGCCTGGTGCTCTTCCGCATCGCGGTCACGCTCGCGGTGGCCGGGACCGCCGCACACGCGCCCGCAGGCACGCGATGGCTGCAGGGCATCGGCCAGTTCGTCGCTCTGGCGGGCGGCGGCGCGATCACCGGCGGCGCCATCGCGGCCGGGGTCGTACTTGTCCGCAGGCGGATCAGTGACCCCGTCCTCGAGACCGTCGTCGCGCTTGTCACCCCGTACGCCGCCTACGTACTCGCCGAGACGCTGCGGGTTTCCGGTGTGACGGCGGTCATCGTGGCGGGCCTGATCATCGGCGCGCAGCTGCAGCGGGTGACGAACCCGCAGACGCGGCTACAGCTGCACTCGGTCTACCAGACGGTGATCTTCCTGCTGGAGAGCGTCGTTTTCAGCCTCATCGGCCTCGAACTGCCCACCCTCATCCGCGCCCTGTCCAGAACCGGGCAGCAGTGGCCGCTCGAGGCACTCGCGATCACCGGAACCCTGATCGCGACGCGCGTCCTGTGGGTCTTCCCGCTGTCGGCGATCGCGGCGTGGCGGCGCGGTGCGCGCCGCCCATCCTGGCAGGTGCCCGCCGTCGTGTCCTGGGCCGGCGCGCGTGGTGTGGTCCCGCTGGCCGCAGCCCTGTCCATCCCGCTGACCACCGGCACGTCGCCCGCGGGGTCCCCGCTGCCCGGCCGCGACCTCGTCCTTGTGCTCGCCACCGCCGTCATCGCGATCTCGCTCATCGTGCAGGGGTTCACGCTCGAACCGCTCGTGCGATTCGCCGGGATCAGCCGGGCACCCGCCGACACCCGGCATGAGGCGACCGTCGCGCGGCTCCGCCTGGCCGAGGCCGGGCTCGCCCGGCTGGACGAACTCGCCGATACCGAGGCGGCGCCCGATGTGGTGATCGACCGGCTCCGCCGCAACCTGCAGACCCAGATCAACAGCACCCGCGCGCGCATAAAGGAAAGCCAGGAAGGCCCGGACCCCGAGTCGACCGGCACGGCCGACCGTGACATCCGCCGCGATCTCATCGCGGTGGAGAACGCGGAGCTCAACCGGCTCTACGAAAGCGGCACGATCAGCGATACCACCCGCAGGCGGCTGCAGCGCTCGCTCGACCTGGAGGCAACCGGCCTCGGCGACGAGCATCACTGAAACACCGGTCGCCTGCCGTCACGATCGATGTGCGACCCACTGCGGACAGCGAAGGAACGCACTGGTATATGGGAGGGATGATTCCGATCACTGGAGCGCAATATGAGATCTCCGCGGGCGACTACCGCGCGACGGTCACCGAGCTCGGTGCGGGCCTGCGCGAGCTTACCCATGCGGGCCGCCCGCTCATCGCCTCATACCAGCCCGACGAGCTCCCCCCGGGCGCGGAAGGTCAGCTCCTCGCTCCCTGGCCGAACCGCATCGACCACGGCAGGTACACCTTCGCCGGCTCCACTTACCAGCTCGACATCTCCGAGCCGGAACTCGGCAACGCGATCCACGGGCTGACCCGCTGGGCGAGCTGGGCTCCGGTGCAGCACGAACCCGACCGCGTGCTGCTGACACACGTATTGCACGGACGGCCCGGCTATCCGTTCTGCCTCGAGCTCGACGCGCAGTACCAGCTTGGCCCCGGCGGCCTGCAGGTCGCGGTCACCGCCCGTAACGCAGGCAGCCGTCCCGCACCCTACGGCAGCGGATCACATCCATACCTGACCGGGGGCACCCAGATCGACGACTACGCGCTGACCGTGCCCGCCTCGCGATGGCTGCAGGCCGACGACCGCGGCATCCCGGCCGGGCAGGCCACCGACATCGAAGGGACGCCGTTCGACTTCCGCCAGCCCCGGCCACTGGGCGGCACGCACATCAACCACGCCTTCACCGGCCTGGACCGCGACTCCGGTGGCAAGGCGTGGACCCGCGTGCGCACAGCGCACGGCGAGCTTGCGCTGTGGGTGGGCGACGGTTACGGATGGCTGCAGGTCTTCACGGGCGACAGCCTGGCCGAGCCTCATCGCAGGCAGGCGCTCGCGATCGAGCCCATGACCTGCCCGCCCAACAGCTTCGTCACCGGGCAGGACCTGATCGTCCTGGAACCTGGCCAGGGTGTGTCCCACGCCTGGGGGCTGCAGTTCGTGCCGCGCTGACGCGGCGGGCGAGCATGGCCAGGTCCTCGGGCGTATCGGCGTCCGCGGGGTCACCTGTGTCACCGCATTCCACGACCGTGACAAGCTCTGGGTGCGCGCGAAGGAACGGGCGCGCACCGACATCGCCGGCCGCGCGCTCGATGACCTCGGCCCAGTGCTCGCGGGCGATCAGCACCGGGTTGCGCATCTGGCCGTGGTAGGCGGCCACGGCGACGGCCGCCCCCCCGAGGTACGCCGTGACCAGCCGGCGCACGGCCTGCGGCCCCACGAGCGGCTGGTCGACCAGCGCGACGACGGCGGCACGGGCGGCGGCGGGTGCGGCGGTCAGACCCACGGCGAGCGACGAGCCCATCCCGGCGCGCCAGCCGGGGTTGTGCGCGACGATGACGTCGGCCAGATCCCACCCAAGCTCGACCGTGGCCGCGCCGGTGACGACGATGACCGGCATGGCGCCGCCGTCCCGCAGCAGCCGCACGCCCCGGTCGGCCAGCGGCTCACCCGCGAACTCGGCGAGCGCCTTGGGCTTGCCGAACCTGGCCCCCTCCCCCGCGGCGAGCAGCACACCGGCGACGCCCGGCGGTGTGCTCACGGCTGCGCACTCACGGCGGTGTGCTCACGGCGCGGTCACGGGACGGGCTGCCTGTCCCCCGGCCGTGCATGGTGGATCCGGCCCTCGGTCGACGTCAGCGCCCGGCCGGATCCTCCCCAGCGCAGCTGGATGAGCTCGGCGGCGACCGACACCGCGGTTTCCTCCGGCGTCCTGGCGCCGAGGTCAAGCCCGATCGGCGAGCGCAGCCGCGCCAGTTCGGCCTCGGTGAGACCGACGGCGCGCAGCCGCGCGAGCCGGTCGTCATGGGTGCGGCGGCTGCCCATCGCGCCGACGTAGGCGGCCGGCGTCCGCAGCGCCACTTCGAGCACGGGCACGTCGAACTTGGGGTCGTGGGTGAGCACGCAGATCACCGTGCGCTCGTCCACGGCCATCCGCTGCAGGAAGCGGTGCGGCCAGTCCACGACCACCTCGTCGGCGTCGAGGAAACGCGCAGGCGTCGCGAACACCGGGCGGGCGTCACAGACCGTCACGTGGTAGCCCAGGTACTTGCCGATCTTGGCCACCGCGGCGGCGAAGTCGATCGCACCGAACACCACCATCCGCGGCGGCGGGGCGAACGAATGCACGAAGACGCTGAGCTCGTCGGCCCGCCGCTCCCCCTCGGCGCCGTAGCGCCGCACGCCGGTGATCCCCTGCGCGAGCATGCCGCGGGTGTCGTCGTCCACGGCGTCGTCGAGACGGGTGAGGCCCAGGCTGCCTGACGCGTCACCGGGCCAGATCACCCGGCGGGCGCCGATGCTGCCCGGACCGGCCACGACCGTCGCGACGGCGACGGGGTCGCCGCGTTCGATGGCCACGGCGACGTCGTCGAACTCGGGGAAGCTCGACCTGTTCACCGGCTCGACGAAGATGTCGAGGATGCCGCCACAGGTGAGCCCGACGGCGAACGCGTCGTCGTCGCTGACGCCGTAGGTCTGCAGCACGGGCTGGCCGGTGTCGCAGACCTCACGTGCCACCTCGTACACGGCTCCTTCGACGCACCCGCCGGAGACGCTCCCCACCACGTCGCCCGCCGCCGATACCGCGAGCGCCGCCCCAGGGTCGCGCGGTGCGCTGCGGAAGGTCCGCACCACCGTCGCGAGGCCAAACGTCTCGCCTGCCTGCCACCACCCGGAGATTTCGGTCAGAATGTCACGCACGACCTCAGGCTACGTCCGCTGCCGGCCGCGGTGGGCGTGGCGGTGGCTGTGGGCAGCGCCGTGCACGTAGTGCGTGGATGGCGGCGGGTGCATCAGGAAGTCGTGGGGCGAGATGTTCCAGGCGTAGGCACCGGCCATCGCGAAGAGGACGATGTCACCTGCGCGCAGGGACTTGACTCCGGCGTTGCGGGCGAGCACGTCCTTGGGCGTGCAAAGCTGCCCGACGAGCGTCACCGGCTCGCCCGCGGCGTGCTCACGCGGCCAGCGGTGCGGCCACCGCTCGACGGGCAGGACCGCGAAGGGCTGGTCGTGGCCCTTGGCCGCCGGCGTCCGCAGGTGATGAGTCCCGCCCGCGAGCACGGCGAAGGCCGCGCCGTGACTGCGCTTCACCTCAAGCACGGTGGTGACGTACCAACCGCAGTACGCGGTCACCGAGCGGCCCGGCTCGACGCGTATCGTCTCGCCCGGCCGCGCGAGCCTGCCGAGCCCTCGCCCGTAGGCCGTCCAGTCGAAATGGGCGCCGGGCCGCCGGTAGTCGACGGACATGCCGCCGCCGACGTTGATCTCGGCGATCGCCACCTCGTGGCGCGCACTCCACTGGCGTGCGAACGCGGTGACACTGGCCGCGACGCGAAGGAGGGCCGCCGCGTCAAGCCCGCTGGCCAGGTGGGCGTGCAATCCGCGCAGCCGCAGCCGCCGCAGCCCGGGCAGCAGCACACCGCAGTAGTCGAGGGCACCCGGTTCCATGCCGAACGGCGCCGGGCAACCTCCCATCACGAGGGTGCCGGCCGGCATCGGGCGAGTCAACCCGTCGCCCGCACCGCCCGCACCGGCCTGACCCGGCGGATTGACCCGGAGCAGCACCTCCACGTCGCGGGCGGCGGCGTCCGCGACGCCCGCGAGCAGCCGCAGCTCGTGCGGGCTTTCGACCTGCACCTTCGCGCCGAGCCGCACCGCGGCGGCAAGCTCCGCGGCCGTCTTGCCCGGGCCGCCGAACGCCACGGCGCAGCCGGGTACGTGCGCGGCCACGTGCGCGAGTTCGCCACCGGAAGAGACCTCGAGCCCGTCCACGTAGGCGGCCACCACCCGCAGCAGCCGCGGATCGGGGTTCGCCTTGACCGCGTAGTAGAACTCGACGCCCGGCGGCAGCGCCGCCGCGATCCGCCCGGCATGACCGGTGAGCTGATCGAGGTCGTACACGTACGCGGGCAGCCGGCCGGCCCACCCGAGCCGGCCGGCGAGGTCACGCACCCCGGGCGGCACCTCAGGCTCGGGCGCCAGCTCAGCCTCGGGCGCCAGCTCAGCCTCGGGCGCCAGCTCAGGCTCGGGCGCCAGCTCAGGCTCGGGCCCCATCTGTGTCCGCACGCCGGGCTCGCGGCCCGCCGTGCTCAGCTCGCGCATGGTGCGGTGAACGCCGGCGCCTGCGGTGCCGCACCGAGGGGGTTCGGCACGTGCACGTACGTCGCGTGGCGGTCGGCGGCACGGGCCCACCGCGTCCGCAGGTTCGCCTTGGCCGGCAACGGGACGCCCGCGAGCAGCGCGCGCAGCGGCGGCGGGCAGCCGTGGCCGCGCGCGTAGCGGTCCAGGACCGAGCGCGCACACCGCCACAGGCCGGCTTCAAGCCCGGGCTGCCGGTCGGCGATGGCGGCCGCGAGTTCGGCGAGATGGTTGACGACAAGGCAGTAGACGACCCGGTTCCAGCCCTGCTCGCTGCCGTAGGTGAGGGCCTGCGCGACGCGCGGTGGAAGCGCGGCGAGGGCCGCCCCGTGGTGCTCGGCGAGCAGCTTGACGCCCTCGAGGTCGCGAAAGATCACCTGTACCGGCTGGCCGGCGTCATCGATCCCGATCAGCACGTTCTGCAGATGAGGCTCGAGTACCACTCCGTGCGCGAGGTAGGCGTGCAGGGCCGGCGGCGCGACCTGGTGCAGGTATGCCTCCCACCAGGCCATCAGCCAGCCGGGGTCGCGGCCGTCGAACAGCGTCCCGCGCGGTTCCGTCAGTGCCGCGGCGAGCAGCGGCGTCACGCCCGGGCGCAGGTGGGTGCGCAGCCCGTCGCGCACGATCACGGCGAGTCCCTCGAAGCAGCGCCGGTCAGCCAGTGACGCGGTACGGTAGCCGGGCTCGCCGAGCAGGACGGTGCCGGGGAAATGCGCGGCGATCTCGGCGAACACGGGCCCGAGCAGGCTGGTCAGCATGGCTGCTGCGGTCAGCTCGTACCATGCGCTCCTGCGCACGCAGTTGGTGATGCGCACATCCAGGCTGAACTTGCAGAACAGGTCGGCGGCGGCGTCGTACACCGTGCGCACGGACGACGTGGGCACGACATGATGCGGCCCGGGGCCGAGGTCGTGCAGCAGGCCGCTCGCCATCGCGGACCGCAGCCGCGGCCTGCCCGCCAGCATGCTCAGCTGCCACGGGTGAGCCGGCAGCAGGCGGAAGCCGGCCGGCACGGCCGGGCCGAGGCGATCGAGCGCGGCCACGTCGCCCTCCTCGGCGACGACGTCGGCGCGGACCGCCAGGAAGTGCAGCGGGAACCCCGCACCCGCCTCCGGCGCGTAGCGCAGCCACTCCTGTGGCCGCCCGGCACGCGCCTTGGGCGCCGGATGGAACCGGTGTCCCGCGACCAGGGCCTGCTCACTGGCGAGGTAGCGCCGGATGCGGAGATCACCTGCGGCCGCCCGCCGCGCCTCGCCCGGGGCCAGCGCCGGGGCCTGCCCGCTCGCCGACCCGGCCACCGCGGTCATCACCGCGTGACTGGCCCCTACCTGCGCCGCGAACTCGTCGTTCGCGTTGCCCGTGCACAGGGACAACTCCTCGGCGATGAGCCCGGCCAGGCCGTCCCAGCCGACCGGCCGCCACGATCCGTCCCGAAGCTCGGTGACGTCGCCGGCCAGGCGCGGACTGACCCCGGCGGACGGCCGGCGCTGCCGCACCCGCAGCAGCCGTCCCACCCGGGCCAGCCTGATCAGCAGGTAGGGTCCGTGCGGCCAGACCTGCCCTTCGGGCATCGACACCTCGCGAACCAGGCAGTTGACCAGTGCCTCGGTGGTGAGCGCATCCGGGTCCGCCGGCCGCGTCACGGGCTCGGCGAGGAGGAGATCATCGGCAACGCCGACGGTCGTGGGCGTCATCGGCTGCTCCGAAGGTAGTTGGGGCCGCTCGTGCCGTAGAACTTGTTGACGTCCCCGACCCCGAGACGAGCCTTGTCGGCCAGGGTTCCTGCGATCACCATGGACTTGCCAGGCAGCCGCTGCGCGTCGAAGAGCCGCGCCCGCAGCAGCGCGGCCGGATCCGCCCCCGGGTGCCCGTCGAGCGCGGACTCGAGCCGCTGCCTGATCAGGCCGAGCAGATCTGCCAGCGGCGCCGCACCGTGCTCCGCCAGGCCGAACGCGATGGCGCCAGCGCACAGGTGGACCACGATCGTGATGAAGACGTCGGCGAGCGCGTGGTCGGATCCGGTGAGCATGCGCTGGTCGGCGAATGCGGCGGGCACCGGCGCGCCGACCTGGCCGCCGGCTCGAAGCGCTGCCGTCAGCCTCGGCAGCTTGATCAGCGCGCCGTCGAAGTCTTTGACGAGCAGCCGGATCCCCGACCCGTCGACGACGAGCGCGGTGTTCTGCTGGTGTGCCTCCAGGGCGATGCCGTAGCGCACGAAGAGCCGCACGTGCGTGTCGAACAGGGCGCGGAAGTACGTATCGAGCATGCTGCGCAGGTCACCGCCGAACCACCGGCTGGCCAGGTCCTCGATGACAAGCGGCGCCGCGTGCTTGCGGACGGCGCGCACCGGGCACGGGCGCGGGCCGGTCGGTGCGGCCCCGGCCCCGGCGGCCCCGGTCCCGGCGGGGCCGGGGCCGCCGGGGCCTGAGCCGCCAGGGGCAGGGGCGAGCAGTGCCCCGACCGTGACGATGTCACTGCCCTGGAGCCCGGGCGGGTAACGGCGCAGCAGGTAGCCGAGTGACTCATGGCTGGCGTGGCCGTACGTCCCCTCGTCGGTGACGAGCAGCCCTTCGAGCAGCGGATCGGTTCGTGCCGCGGCCGCGAGGACGGCCTGCATCAGTTGGCCGTCCGCGAGGCTGGCCGGTGTGATCACGCGGCGATTGCGCAGGCCCAGAGTGCTCGTCGGCAGCGGCAGCTTGAGGTGGTGTGCCGGATCGGCGCAGACGGACACGGTCCGGGTCGAGAGCGTGGGGATGACCCGCAGATAGGAGGACGGCGCGATGCGCGCTTCGGCCGCCAGGCCACGCTCGGTGAGCGCGGCCCGCAGCGCGCCCCTGGCGGTCACCGGATGTACCGGCAAAAGCTCGTGCGTGCCGGCCAGGCGTGCGGGCAGGCCGACCTGCTCAGGCGCGGGCCACCACGCGGTGGCCGTGCGGCCGGCGCGCCGGACGGCGCCGGCCGGCAGCGCGACCCAGGCCAGCTCGAACCTCGGGTAGTACTCGGGCGCGTAACGCAGGTAGTCGTCGGCGGAGAACCCCAGCCGGCACTGCGCGGCCGGATACACGGGATGGCCAGTTCCGGCGGCAAGCGCGTCGTACCAGACCAGGCCGCGCGGCCCGCGGGCCGCCGCCCCGCCATCACGGCGGAGTGCGGCGAGATGGCGCAGGACGCGCGGCCGGTGCTGCCGCGCGAGCCGCATCGCGGCCAGGGCCTCGTGACATTCCCGGGTGAACGCGGCCGCTCCGTCGCGGTCACGCGGATCGCAGAGCGCGGCGAGCACATCATCGAGCGACAGCGGGCTCGCGTCCCTGCCGACCTGCAGGTCGGCGAGGAAGCCGCCCGGCTCGAGCGGTACTCGCAGGCCCGGCCCGCGGCCAAGCACGAGATACTGGCCCCCGGCCGCGCCGCGGATGTGCTGGCGCAGATCTGCGTAGTTCTCCCGCAGCAGGGTGTCGAGTACGCGGACGGAAAGTTCGTGTTCCAGACCCGGCCGGCGTGGGACTGGCTGCGGGCCGCCGCGGGCGTGAGCCATCCCGCCGGCGGCCGCGTGGCGCGTCATGACGTGATCTGCCAGCAGTTACCGGCGCGGAAGCTCGCCACGGCGCGCTCGACCGGGCCGCGGTCAGCGCCGATGGCGCGAATCACACCCAGATAGTCACGGTTGGTGCGGGTCAGCTCGACCCGGTCACCCACGGCCCTGAGGGGGTGGTAGACGAGCCGTACGCCGTCGTCTCCGGTGAGCTGCGCCGGCTGCGGCGCGGCGGTGAGCACGCCGCTCGTGTCCGCCACGACGTAGTCGGCGATCGCGTGCCCGCGGGCCTGCGGAGGCCGTGCGGCGAGCGGTTCTCCCAGGTGGATCCGCAGAACCTGCTCGAACAGCGGTGTCTGGAAGAGTTCGGCGAGCAGGAAGTCGCAGTGGTCGCCGATCAGCCGGTCGTTCACCTCGATGATGCGCGGCGTGCCCCTGGCGTGCCAGACGAACTCGGTGTGGCAGGCGCCGAATCCCGTGCCGAGCGCCGCGAGCGCGTCCTCGACGCGCCGCTGCACTCCCGCGGGAAGGCCGTGATCCCAGGTGAGACGCTCTTCGACGAAGAAAGGCGGCGCTGAAAGGCGGGTGTGAAACCCGCCGAGCATCCAGGTGGTGACGCCGTCGCTCAGCGTTTCGAGCGTGTGCAGCTCGCCGAGCAGGTACTCCTCCGCGAGCAGCGGCTGACCCGGCCTGCGCGCCCGGATCTCTGCGTACCGGCTGGCGAACTCGGCCTTGTCTCGGACCAGAACCACGTCCTCGCTGGCGACGCCGTCGCGCGGCTTGACCACCAGCGGGTACCGCAGGCCGTCGGGGACGCCGGCGCCCGGCGGCAGCTCGACCGCGGTGACCGGCTCGCCGCCGGCCTCGGCGAGCCGCCGCCGCATGAGGGCCTTGTTCTTCGCTCGCAGCGCGGATCGCCAGTCCTTGCCCGGCAGGCCGAAGTAGGCGGCGGCGAGCGCGGTCTGCGCCTGTAGATGGTCGGAATTGGAGAACACCGCGTCCGGCGTGGGGAGGGCCGCGACCGCGGCGATGAGCGCGCGAACGTCGTGCACGTCGCACCGGACCACGTCGGCCGGGGCGTGACCGCCGGACTTCTCGTGCGCTTCCGGCTGGTCGGTAAGGACGATGACGTCCACGCCGAGACGCGCCGCGGCGGGAAGGATGCCGTAGCTGACCGAATCGGTCGGCTTGCCGGCGACGAGATGAAGGCGCATGACTCCTGCCCCGTGTCGATCCACCTGGACGACGCCTACTAGTATCACAGCGCGTAGCCAATCACTAACTTTTGGTTAAGATCTCCGGGGGCTGAAGTGACAAATGGGGCGCAAGCATGCCGAGAAGTGTCAGCCAAGGGGTGCGAGCACGGCGCGGGCTGGCACGAGGGCACCGAGCCGTTCATCGCGTCAGCGCCGGTCGCCACGCGCGCGTGGCTGCTCATCGAGCATCCAGGCCCCTGGCCCGAGCGGCCCGCGGAGGCCGAGTTCCCGCCCCCGCTGCGGGCGGCCGTCGCGGCCGCGGCCGGCCTCGGCATCAGGATTCAGCTGATCAGGCGGCCCGGCCGCCGGCTCGCGAGCGCGGCCGCGCGAAGGCACGCACCCGACGCGGACGGCCAGAATCGCCGCGCCGATCCGATTCCGCTGCCCTTCGGGATCTACCTGGGCTGGAGCGGCGGGCCGCGTCCCTGGCTCGCGCGCCACACGGTCGCGGCCCCTGGTGACCTCGCCGGCCTCGACCTGCCGGGACAGGCGAGCCGGTGCCGGGACCGCTGCTGCTCGTGTGCGCACACGGCCGGAGGAACGTCTGCTGCGCGCGGCTCGGCCGGCCCCTCGCGGCCGCGCTCGCGAGCCGTCACGGCACGGCGGTATGGGAAACCACCCACGTCGGCGGGGACCGGCACGCCGCCAATCTGGTGATTCTCCCGCACGGCCTGTACTACGGACCCGTGGACTGGTCCTCGGCGGAAGCGGCGATCGACGCCTACCACCGCGGTGAAATCGTCCTTGACCGGTTCCGCGGCCGGGCCGGCCAGCCGGAAAGCGTGCAGGCAGCCGAATATGTCATCAGGCGGCGTACCGGGCTGCGCCGCATCGACGACGTGCTGACCGGCGCGCAGGCCGCTCGTCAGCGCCGCGGATCACAGGTGCCATGACCCTTGCTTGCGATCCGCGGCGCGGTCCGCGACAGGCCCTAGCTCACGGTGGCTCCGACCAGGCTGCCGAGACCGAACGTCAGCGCGGCGGCGGCGACGCCGAACACGAGCTGGCGCAGTCCGCTCGACCACCAGCTCCGCGCGGTGACGCGGGATACGACAGCGCCGGCCGAGAACAGGCCGGTCACCGAGATGACTGCCATGGGAAGCAGTGCGGACGCGCCGAGCAGGTACGGAGCGAGCGGCAGGAACGCGCCGACGGCGAACGACAGCAGGGACGAGCCAGCGGCGAGGACCGGTGAGGGCAGGTCGGTCACGCTGACCCCGAGCTCCTCCCGCACGTGCACGTCGAGGGCGCCGTCCGGGTTGCGGGAAAGCTGCCTGGCCACCTCGGCGGCCAGCCCCGGTTCGAGGCCGCGGGCGTGGTAGAGCGCGGCCAGCTCGGCCTGTTCCGCGCCCGGGCTCCGTTGGTGCTCACGGCGTTCCACCTCGATCTCCGCGAGGGCCAGCTCCGCCTGCGAAGCGACAGAGACGTACTCGCCCGCAGCCATCGAGAACGCGCCCGCGCCGAGGCCCGCGATACCCGCGAGCACGATCGCCGTGGTGTTGGAGTGACTGCCGGCCGCGACACCGGTGATGAGCGCGAAGTTCGAGACCAAACCGTCCATGGCGCCGAACACGGTGGGCCGCAGCCAGCCACCGGTGACATCACGATGGGTGTGATGGATCTCCGACCGGCCGGGGAAACTCAGCTCCGAGGTCGAACTCACGTCACGCCGTCCCTTCAGTGAGCTGGCGCACGACAGCGGCGCCCGCTCGATCGTGATGCTCACTCAGCGTCTGATGTCCGACCAAAGAATATGCCTCTCCGGGGTTGACAGGTAACTCAGCGTAAAAGACACTTAGGTCTACCTAACTCTTATTAGGTAAGCCTTACCTAATTGATCGGCCTGCCCTTCCGGCGGGATGCCCGCACCGCAAAGGGAGGACGTTGATGTCCGCACGGCGCTTAGCGTTAGCGATTGCGATACTCGCGGCGGCCGGCCTGCTCACCGGCTGTGATAACGCAGGTGCGGCCGGGCCGGGCGCGGCGATCACGGTCTACAACGGCCAGCACGAGCAGACCACGGACGCTCTGGCCGCCGCGTTCACCCGGCAGACCGGAATCAGGGTGAAGGTCAGGTCGGACTCCGAGGACGTGCTCGTGCAGCAGATCGAGCAAGAGGGCCGGGCTTCGCCCGCGGACGTGGTGTTCACCGCGAACGCGCCCGCGCTCGAGGTGCTGCAGGAAAGGCACCTGCTTGCGTCACTGCCGGCGGCGACGCTGGCCGCCGTGCCTGCCGCGTTCGACTCGGCGCGCGGCGACTGGGCCGGGGTGTCGGCCCGGGTGAGCGTGCTCGTGTACAACACGCGCGAGGTCAAGGCGGGCGAGCTGCCGGCCTCGGTGCTGCAGCTCGCCTCGCCGCGCTGGAGCGGCAAGCTGGCGATCGCGCCGGGCGAGACCGATTTCCAGCCGGTGGTCACGTCGATCGCCGTCGCCTACGGGCAGCGGGCCGCGCTGCGCTGGCTGCGCGCGATCAGGGCCAACGCCGCCGGTCACGTGTACCCGGACAACGAGACGGTCACCGCCGACGTGAACTCGGGTCAGGCCCAGATCGGCATCATCAACCACTACTACTGGTACCGGCTCAGGTACGAGATCGGCGCGGGGCGGATCCACTCGGCGATCGCGTCTTTCGCGCCCGGAGATCCCGGCTGCGTCCTCGACATCTCCGGCGCGACGGTCCTCGCGTCGAGCAGGCACAGGTCTGCGGCGCAGCGGTTCGTCGCGTTCCTCGTCGGCAAGCAGGGACAGCAGATCATCGCCCGCGGCGACAGCTTCGAATACCCGGTCGGCTCGGGCGTGCGCACGAGCCAGGGGCTTATACCGTTCGGCCAGCTGCGCCCGGACCCAAGCGGCGTCGCCGCCCAGGGCGACGGGTCGCTCGCACTGAACCTGCTGCAGCAGGCGCAGCTACTGTGAGCGGCCTGCCCGCTGCCGCGGCAGGCCACGGCACCCCGCCAATCCAACGCCCCCCGCAAATCCCACGCACCCCGCGCACTCTGCGCGCCAGGCGCACGCTGCGTACCAGACGCGCGGGCGGACACCGCGTTCCGCGCGTCGTGGCCGGCACCGGCCTGCTCGTGGCCGGCGTATTGGTGCTGCCCCTGGTCTTCCTGATCAGCGAGGCGGCCCAGGTTGGCCGCGCGCAGGTGATCCGGTTGATGCTGCGTCAGCTGACCGCCACGCTGCTCCTCAACACCATCGAGCTCACCGTCATGGTCACCGCCGCGTGCGCCGTGATCGGCGTCGCGTGTGCCTGGGTCGTGGAGCGCACGAACCTGCCGGGCCGCCGGGTATGGGCCACCCTGGTCGTGCTGCCGGTGGCCATGCCCGACTTCGTGGTCGGCTACGCGTGGACCTCCGCGGCCCCGGCGATCCGCGGCCTCGCCGGCGCGGTACTCGTCATGACGCTCAGCGTCTACCCGCTGGTGTACCTACCCGTGGCAGCGAGCCTGCGGACCGCAGACTCGACGCTGGAAGAGGTCGCGCGCTGCCTCGGCCACGGCCGCGTCAAGGTCTTCCTGCGCGTCACCCTGCCGCAGATCCGCACGGCGCTGTTCGGCGGCTGCCTCGTGGTCGCGCTCGCGCTGCTCGCGGAGTACGGTGCGTTCGAGATCGTCGGCTTCCAGACCTTCACCACCGAGATCGTCACGGAGTTCCGGGTCGCGTTCGACTCCGCGGCCGCGTGCGCGCTGTCACTGGTCCTTGTCGCGCTCGGTATCACCGTCCTCGCGGGTGACGCGCTCATGACCGCGGCGAAGCGGACCGGGCGCCGCGGCGCGCACGGGACCAGGCCCCCGCGGCGTTACCGCCTTGGCGTGGCCACCCTGCCGGTCGTGGGCGGGTTCGCCGTTCTCGCCGGCGCCGCCGTCGCCGTGCCCGTGACGATCATCGTCTACTGGATGATCCAGGGTCAGCGCTCCTCGCTGCCGTCTGCCTCCATCGCCGCCGCGGCGGCGGGCACCGTCGCCTACAGCCTGCCCGCGGCGGCCGTGGCGACCGTGGCCGCGCTGCCGGTCGCGCTGCTCGCGGTCAGGTACCGCAGCCGCGGCGCGGTCCTGCTCGAACGCGCCACCTATCTGGTGCAGGGCCTGCCGGGACCGGTGATCGCACTGAGCTTTGTCTTCTTCGCCGTGCACTACGCCATCGGGATCTACCAGAGCCCGGAACTGCTCGTGGCAGGCTACGCCGTCCTGTTCTTCCCGCTGGCGCTGATCGCGGTACGCGCGGCCCTCACGCACGCCCCGCCGCAGTTGGAGGAAGTGGCGCGCTCGCTCGGCCGCCGCCCGGCCGCCGCGGCGCTCCGGGTCACGGTGCCGCTGATCGCGCCCGGCCTCGCCGCCGCGTTCAGCCTCGTCTTCCTGTCGGCCGTCACCGAGCTGACGACGACCCTGATCCTCATTCCCACGGGCGCGCATACCCTCGCCACCGCATTCTGGGCGCAGCAGTCCAACACCTCGTACGCCGCCGCGGCACCGTATGCCGGGCTGCTCGTGCTCATCGCGGTCGTCCCCGGCTACGCGCTCGGCCGCTACCTCGACCGCGCGCCGGTCACGGGTGCCGGGCGCGCCGCCAGCCCGGGGGGCCCACCCCCCGTACCCCCCGCATTGGGGTGGAGCCCCCCGGGCCAGCAGCGCACCGGCCAGGCCGGACCGCCCACCGCAACCCCGGTAAGGATTGGTGCCCAATGACCCGGCTTTCCGTCTCGACGCTCCATCACGCCTACGGGCCCCAGCCGGTGCTTCGTGGCCTGAGCCTGGAGGTGCCGCCCGGCGCCGTCACGGCCATTCTCGGCGCCTCTGGCAGCGGCAAGACGACCCTGCTGCGGGTGATCGCCGGTTTCGAGCGCGCGCGCAACGGCATCGTGCGGCTCGGCGAGACCACGGTCGACGACGGCCGCCAGTTCGTGCCGCCGCACCGGCGGCGGATCGGGTATGTCCCGCAGGACGGCGCGCTGTTTCCTCACCTCAGCGTGCTGGCCAACATCGGCTTCGGGCTGCCGCGCCGCGGCCGGGCGGCCAGGGCTCGCGTGCTCGCCGACCTCGTCGGGCTGGCCGACCTGGTGAGACGGCGTCCGCATGAGCTGTCGGGCGGCCAGCAGCGACGGGTCGCGCTGGCCCGTGCGCTGGCCATCCGGCCCGACCTGGTGCTGCTCGACGAGCCGTTCGCCTCCCTTGACGCCGCGCTGCGCGGCAGTGTCAGGACCGACGTGCTGCGCGTCCTGCGTGCCGCGGGCACCACGACCGTGCTCGTCACGCACGACCAGGACGAGGCCTTCGACGCGGCCGACACCGTGGCGGTGCTGCGGGACGGCGACATCGCACAGCACGCCACGCCGCGCGAGCTTTACACCCAGCCCGCCGACTGCGAACTCGCGCGGATGATCGGCCACGCCAACCTCATCCCCACCGACATCGACGGTGACCACGTGACGACCCCGCTCGGGCGCCATCGGATCCGCGGCGCCGGCCCCGCAGGCAATGGCACGGGGGTCAGCAGCACCGGGCTGAGCAGTACCGGGCTCAGCGGCACCGGGCTCAGCGGCACCGGGCTCAGCGGCACCGGGCTCAGCGGCACCGGGGTCAGCGGCACCGGGGTCAGCGGCACCGGGGTCAGCGGCACCGGGCTCAGCGGCACCGGGGTCAGCGGCACCGGGGTCAGCGGCGCGGCCGTCGTCCTGCTGCGCCCGGAGCAACTCCGCGTGCACTGCCGCCCGGACGGCCCTGGCCTGCGCGGCCGCGTGCAGGAGAGCAGGTACCACGGCCACGACACCCTCGTCAGCATCCGGCCGGACGAGCCGTGCGGCACACCCGTGCTTGTCGCGCGCACGAACGGGAGCCACGACCTCGCCCCGGGCGCGCCGGTGACCGTCACCAGCCGGGGCGCGGTGACCGTGTACCCGCTGCGCGCGCCCGGCGGCCAGCCGGCCCTGACCGGGTGAGCCGCCTACTCGACGATCTTGGAGATCGGGATCTCGAGGATGTCACGCGCACCGGCCGCCTTCAGCGCTGGGATCAGCGTGTTCACCCCGCGTTTGGGCACCACGGTCTCCACCGCGTTCATGTCGCCGCTGGCCAGCGCCGTGATCGTGGGTGAGGACATGGCGGGCAGCATCTCGATCACCGCCGCCAGCCTGGAGCTCGGCACGTTGAGCTTCACCAGCACGTTGCCGCGGGCCTGGATCGCGCCGGAAAGCAGCAGGGCGATGTCCTCCATCGCGGCGCGCTTGCCCGGATCCTCGTACGCGGCCGGGTTGGCGACAAGTTCGGTGTAGCTGGTCAGCAGGATCTCCAGGATCCGCAGCCCGCCCGCGCGCAGCGAGGATCCGGTCTCTGTCACGTCGACGATCGCGTCCACGATGTCGGGGACCTTCGCCTCCGTGGCGCCGAAGGACGGCACCACCATCGCCTTCACCCCGCGCGAGTCAAGGAATCGCTTGGTGAGCGACGGGTACTCGGTGGAGATCCGGATTCCCTCGGGCAGGTCGGCGGCGCTGTCCCAGGACGCGTCCTTCTGGACCGCGAGCACAATCCGCACCGGGTTGGCGGTGTTCTTGCTGTAGCGCAGTTCGCCCAGGCTCGTCACGTCCGCGTTGGTCTCCGCGATCCAGTCGCGGCCGGTGATACCGAGATCGAAAAGACCCTGCTCCAGATAGGCGGGGATCTCCTGCGGGCGCAGGAACCTGACCCGGTCGATCCGGGGGTCGTCGATCGACGCGTGGTAGTCGCGGTCGGAGCCGCGCCGCACCGTCAGGTCGGCGGCGTCGAACAGTTCGAGGGTCGCCCGCTCGAGCGAGCCCTTGGGCAGGACCAGGGACAGCATGTGAGAAAGCCTTTCAGGCGTGCATGACGGGAAGGTAGCCGGACAGACATCCAGGGATGTCGGTCAGGTATGTCGGTGCCCGTCAGTGCCAGCCCGGGAGGGCGACCCCCCGGACCCCCCGTCAGTGCCAGCCCGGGAGGGCGACCCCCCGGACCCCCCGTCAGTGCCAGCCCGGGACACAGGGTCACCGGAGGCGCGCAGCGATCGCAGCACCAGCGCGGTGTCGAGCGCGGCCACGGTGGCCTCCCATCCCTTGTCCTCGCTGCTCCCCGGCAGTCCGCAACGGTCACGGGCTTGCTCAAGTGTGTCACACGTGAGCACGCCGTTACCCACAGGAACGCCCGCGTCAAGCGCCACTCTGGTGAGACCGGCGGTCACCGCGTCGCAAACGTACTCGAAGTGCGGTGTGCCGCCGCGGATCACCGCGCCGAGACACACCACGGCGTCCGCGCGCCGCGCGAGTTCGGCCGCGACCACGGGCAGTTCGACGGCGCCAGGCACGCGCACCACCAGCGGGCCGGGCACGCCGCACGCGGCCGCCGCGGCTACCGTGCGCGCGAGCAGCGTGTCGGTGATCTCCTTGTGCCAGCGCGCCGCGGCCACCGCCAGGGTGAGGCCACTGGCGTCGAGGGACGGCGGCTCCGGCCTGCCCGCGCCGCTCAAGGCACTATTCCAGAACGGCTGCCGCTACCTGGCACGACCGCGCCGCGGCCACCGCCAGCGCCGGAGGGTCCACCGCCATTGCGGGACCCGGCCGTGGCGCCACCCCCGGCCGCGGCGCCGCCCGCCGAAGCCCGGTGCCCTGACGGCCTGGCTGCCGCGCCGTTCGATGACGGCAGGCCGTCGATCAGGTGGCCGAGCCTGTCCCGTTTGGCGATCAGGTAGCGGAGGTTGTGCGTGGTCGCGACGACCGGGAGCGGCACGCGGCCGATGACGTCGATCCCGAATCCGGACAGGCCGCTCACCTTCGCGGGGTTGTTGGTGAGCAGCCGGATCGAGCGCACCCCGAGGTCGGCGAGGATCTGCGCGCCCGTGCTGTACTCGCGCGCGTCCGCGGGCAGGCCGAGCTCCAGGTTGGCGTCGACGGTGTCGGCCCCCGCGTCCTGCAGGTGGTAGGCCTGGAGCTTGCTGAGCAGGCCGATACCGCGGCCCTCGTGGCCGCGAAGGTAGAGCACGACGCCGCGGCCCTCGGCCGCGATCGCCGCCATGGCGGCGTCGAGCTGCGCGCCGCAGTCGCACCGCTGTGACCCGAAGACGTCTCCGGTCAGGCACTCCGAGTGCGCGCGGACGAGGACGTCGGAGCCGCTGGTGATATCGCCGAGGACCAGCGCGACCTGCTCCGAGCCGTCCACCGAGTTCAGGTACCCGAACGCGCGCCACAGGCCCCGCGCGTTCGGCAGCTTCGTCTCGACGATCCGCCTGACCATCTGCTCGCGGTGGCGCCGGTACTCGATGAGCTGTGCGATCGAGATGAGCACCAGGCCGTGGGCGTCGCAGAACTTGCGCAGGCGGGGCAGCCGGGCCATCGTGCCGTCGTCGTTGACCACCTCGGCGAGCACACCGGCCGGGGTGAGCCCGGCGAGCCTGGTGAGGTCGACCGCGGCCTCGGTGTGGCCGGGGCGGCGAAGCACCCCGCCCTCGGTGTACCGCAGCGGGAAAATGTGTCCGGGCCGGACCAGCTCGTAGGGTTCGGTGGCGGAATCGACCAGGGTGCGGATGGTGCGGGCCCGGTCGGTCGCGGAGATGCCGGTGGTGATCCCGTTGAGCGCGTCGACGCTGACCGTGAACGCGGTGCGCATGCGCTCCTTGTTCTGCGCCGTCATCAGCGGCAGCTGCAGCCGGTCCAGGTCGGCGCCTGGCATCGGCACGCAGATGACGCCGCTCGTGTGCCTGATGGTGAAGGCAAGCAGCTCGGGCGTGGCCCTGCTCGCGGCGAAGATGATGTCGCCCTCGTTCTCCCTGTCCGCGTCGTCCACCACCACGACCGGCCGCCCGGCCGCGATGTCGGCGATCGCCCGCTCGACGTCATCGAGCGGTGTGTCCGCCGCGTCGCCGACGGCGCTCGCGGCGCTCTGTGCTGCGGTGCTCATCCCTGCCTCCCGCCGAGCAGCTTCTCCACGTACTTGGCCACGATGTCGACCTCGAGATTGACCGTCTCACCCGGATGTTTTCTGCCGAGCGTGGTCTGCTCGAGCGTGACTGGAATCAGGCTCACCTCGAACCACGGCCCGTCCGCCCGCAGTTCCTGCGGGCCGCCGGGTGCTCCTTGGGACATGTTCTCCGCGGGCGGCGCGGCGGGCAGGTCGCTGACCGCCGACACGGTGAGGCTCACCCCGTCGACCGCGACAGATCCCTTCTGCGCGACATAACGCGCCAAGCCGTAAGGGATCGTGATCCTTACCACTTCCCAATGCGGCGACGGGGTCCTGGAGACGATCCGGCCGGTTCCGTCCACGTGGCCCTGCACGAGATGCCCGCCGAGCGGGTCGCCGGCTCGCAGGGGGCGTTCGAGGTTGACGGCCGCGCCGGGGGCGAGGACGCCGATGCCGGTGCGGTTGAGGGTTTCGCCCATCACGTCCGCGGTGAAAGCGCCGTCGCCACTCGCGGCGACGGTGAGGCACACACCGTTGACGGCGATCGAGTCGCCGTGCGCGGCGCCCGCCACCACCTTGGGGCCCCGTACGGTCAGCCTGGCGGCGCCGTCATGTCGCTCGACGGCGACAACCTCGCCGAGCTCCTGCACGATTCCGGTGAACATCCGCGCCACCCTCCGGAGCGTTCTGGTCCGGGCTCCGGGGGTATGGATGCGTGAACCCGACGTCAGCCTTACGGCCGCGTCGCGCGCGTGCTTCCTCCCATCCGGACTTTCACCGTCGGTACCGGAGTTTCACCGGTTCAGCCGGCCGATGGCATCGGCCGGGTCGCGGACTATCACCGCCGGTTCGGAGTTACACCGACCCCGGAGCACGTTTCGCTTTGGATAACCAGTGTGCCATGCGGGCTATTCCTGGCGGTACGCCCGGTCCGCTGCTACCCGCCGAGCTTGCCGCCCGCGGCCGGGCGCGATCAGCGGGGCCCGGTGCGATCAGCGGGGCCCGGCGCGATCAGCGGGGCCCGGCGCGATCAGCGGCGCGCGGCGGCCCACGACGCGTGCGCGGTGGCGCGCTCGGCCCGGGCCCGGAGCGCCTGGACGGCGCTTGCCGGATCGTCGGCCGAGTAGACGGCCGAGCCCGCCACGAACACGTCGGCGCCCGCGGCCGCGCAGCGCTCGATCGTCTCCTCGCTCACCCCGCCGTCGACCTGCAGCCACACCGATGCCTCGCGGCCGGCCATGAGCGCGCGGGCCCGGCGCACCTTGGGCAGCACGACGTCGAGGAACGGCTGGCCGCCGAAACCCGGCTCGACCGTCATCACCAGCAGCATGTCCATGACCGGCAGCAGGTCCGCGTACGGCTCCACCGGGGTCGACGGGTTGATGGCGAGCCCGGCCCGCGCGCCCGTGGCGCGGATCATCCGCAGCGTCCTGATCGGCGACTGCGCCGCTTCCGCGTGAATCGTCACGTTGCGGGCCCCGGCCTCGGCGTACGCGGGCGCCCAGCGGTCGGGATCGGTGATCATGAGATGGCAGTCCACGGGCAGGCTGGTGTGCTTGAGCAGCGACTCCACCACCGGCAGCCCGATCGTGAGATTGGGCACGAAGTGGTTGTCCATCACGTCGACGTGCAGCCAGTCGGCGACGCCCTCCACCGCGTGGGCTTCCTCGGCGAGCCGAGCGAAGTCCGCGGACAGGAGGCTCGGCGACATTTGAACTGCCATCACCTTGGAGTGTAGAGGTGATGCCGGCGCCACTCCTCCCCCACGCGGGTGAGTGCGGGTCTGAGAAGATCCATGACGATGTCCAGGACTGCGCAGGACCACGGGCTCTCGCGCCAGCGCGCCGCGCTCGCCGTGGTGCTCACGGCCGTCGCGGGCGCGGTCGACGCGCTGAGCATCACCTCGCTCGGGCACGTGTTCACCGGGATCATGACGGGCAACATCGTGCTGCTCGGCGTCGCGGCCGGGCAGGGCGCCGCCGCGGAGACCTCACGGTCCGGCGTGGCGTTCGCCGGTTTCGTCGCCGGGCTGTTCGCCGGGTACCAGCTTGCGCACCCGGCGGCCCCCGTCGCGCGCTGGCTGCGGGCAGGCGTCGCGCTGGCCTTCGGGATAGAACTCCTGCTCGTCGCCGCCTTCTTCGTGGTGTGGCTCGCCGCGGGCGGGCACCCCGCAGGGGGCCTGCTGTTCGCCGCGATCAGCCTGTCGGCCGTCGCGATGGGCATCCAGAGCGCGACCGCCACCCGGCTCGCCGTGACGGGCATCTCGACGACCTATGTGACCGGTACCCTCAACGCGCTGATGGGCAGCCTCGCCGCGGTCGGCCGGCTCGGCGCGGACGCTGTCTCGCAGGCCGCGGCGCTGGTGGCCCTCGGCGCCGGCGCGGCGCTCGCCATCCTGGCGCAGCGGATCGAGCCACTCGTCGCGCCCGTCGTCCCGCTGGCGATCCTGACGGTGGCGGTGGCGCTGGCCCTACTGTCGAAGGACATGCCCTGACGGGCTCTGCTTCGCGGCCGCGCCGGGCGCGGCTCAGTGCATTGGCTCTGGCAGTGGCGTGACCTCGTCCGGCCTGAACCCGGCCGCACCGGCAAGCTCGGCGAGCGCCTGCGCGGGAGAGCGGTCCGACGTCCGCTGCAAGACCGTGACCTCCGGCACACCCGGCGCGCCCACCAGCGCTACCTCGTCACCGGACCGCAACCGCAGCAGCAGGACCTCGCGGTGGCCGCCGTCACCGACCCGGTCGAACGTCCGCCTGAGCCGCTCCTGCGCCTTGACGTATCCCATGCCGATGCGGCCGATGGGGCGGGCGGTCGTGAAGTCGGCCCACCGTGCCGCGTCCAGGCGGCGGAAGGCCAGCTCAGGCCAGGGCCGCAGGGCGTCCAGGCAGTCGAGCACCCTGTGCAGGAAATCGCGGAATTCGCCTTCGCTGTGTGACTGCGGAATGTCCGCGGTCAACGGCGCGGCGGACCGGACCGCCTGCCTGAGCGCACCGTATTCGTCCTCGGGCGTCAGGTCCCACAATGGCCGTTCGAGCAGTTCACGCGCGATCCGCGTTACCACTGGGTCGGCGAGTTCCCGGTCGAACTGCACACTGTAAAGCACGGCGTTGTTCACACCGCGCCACTGCTCGCCTGTCATGGGATCATCTCCGTCAAGGCCTACGGGGACCAGAATTCGATCTGACTGTCACCGATACTGAGACCCAGGCTGCGGAGATGGTTCACCGTTTGCACAGTGTAGTCATGTGTTGGCATATAGTGACCACTCTTGTCGGAAATGACCTGGATCTCACCGGTTGACACCTGCAGCTCGCCCGCGCCTGCGACCGGCTCTCCGGCCAGCAGGCTCGAGTGGTGGAACGCGCCGACCTCCTGGTAGTTGGAGGCGTAGAGATTGCCGTGCTCGTCCATCACGAAAATGGCGCGCCCCTGGCCCGAGTGAACCGTCATCGCGCCCGAGGTGTCGAAAAGATTGCCTTCCGCGTCGTAGAGCTTACCGTCCTTGACGAAGAGCTGATAAGCGCCCCGCTCCTCTTCGCTGAGGTATTTGACCCCGTTGCCGCCCCAAATTGAGTTCCCCGGCAGATTCTCGCCGGCGAAGCGCGGGTTCATGTCCTTTGTCGGGAGGTGGATGTCCTTGGCAAGATCCTTCTGGAGGTCTTGCTCGACGGTTTTGCCCGCGTCCTGCGCGCCCAGGTTGAGCGCCTTCCTGAAGAAACCCGCGACGGCCTTGAACAGGCCGAGCCGGCCCGCTGCCTCGACGGCGAGCTGCTCACCTTCGCTCATGCCCGCGCTCCAGCCACGGCGCCTCAGCCTCCCATGATCGCGTTCAGCGCGACGTTGATCAGCAGGTTGATGAGCAGGCCGGTGATCTCCTTGAACACCGGGATCTCGAGCAGCGACGCGCCGAAGGTGATGGGCGCGGTCGCGATCGCCTGGACGATCTCCACCGCGAGCTCGACCAACTGGACGATCACGTTGATCTTCAGCGCGAGCACGATGCCTGCGCACGCGAGCAACCCGGCGCCGATCCCCATCGCGCCGGTGGCGCCGTCGAGCAGGTTGCTGTGCGGCGCGGACTGATGGTTCCACGCCTGCTTGAACGCGTCGATCGCCTGGCCCTGGTTGGCCGACCACACCTGCTGGGCGTGCGCGTGCGCGTCCGTGACCGGCTGCCTCATCCCGCTGCCGAAACTGGCCCAGGACGATCCCATTCCGAACAGGCTCTGCTCGTCGGTCTCCGGCCACATGTAGCCAAGGTCGTTCAGGAGCGTGGCAAGCTCACCTGGAATCATCAGCCCCATGCGCGGTCAGCCCAGGATCTCGCGGACGCGGTTGACCTCGATCGCAGCGACGTCCTCGGCCTGCTTGTATCCGGCGCCCATCACCCGCACCCGCTGGCCGTGCGCGCCGAGCGCCTTCAGGTTGTCCAGGTAGGACGCCATCGCCACCTGCGAGATCGCCTGATAGCACCCGCTGATCAGGGAACTGACCGCGTCGGTGCCGAACACCTGCCCGAAACCGCCAAGCTGAGACTGGAAACCCTGGAGATGTGACTGAAGCTGCTGGGCGGCCGCAGTGATCCCGGCGCCCGAGCGGCTGATCTGCTCGGCGTCCACATGAAGCTGGCCCGCGCTCATCAATGCCTCCTAATGTCTTTGTCCTGGTAACACGCTGTCAGGGCCGACGTCACGCCCGCATGTCGCGGTCACTCACGTGGCGCGATGCTGGCCATCAGCTCGGCCAGGGATTCGCCGAAGGCCCGCATCTGCCGCACACTGAGATCCTGCACCGTCCGTATCCTTTCGGCCAGTTCAGCCCGGTCCGCGAGGGCGGGCTCGATACGCGTTCGCTGCTTGAGGTACAGATCCTCCAGGGCCGCATTCACCGCAGTGACGACGTAACCGGCCAGTTCGTGCGAGCCCTTGCGTACCGCGGCGGGTTCGATGGACAGCGACTCGACGTGACCGCCGGGCCCCGCGACCGCCCGCACGAAACCACCCGCGCCTGCCTCGCCCTCCCCACGCAGTGCGGCACCGTCCTGGCCGGCGTCGGTCCCATCGGCGCCTGCCGATGCGGTGCCTGCCGGCCCGGTGCCTGCCGGAGGGGTGCCCGCCGATGCTGTGCCCGCCGGGCCCGCGCCTGCCCGTGCGGTGCCCGCCGGCCCGCTGCCTGCCCGTGCGGTGCCTGCCGATGCGGCGCCGAGCGACGCGAGGGTCAGGCGGGTCTGCTCGAACAGCTCGTCGACATCGGGCACCGCCACGGCGCCAGGCATGTTCGCGTCACGGCTGATCTTCGCGACCACATCCTGCAGGGCCGACGTGAGCTGGTAGAGCTCCCGCGCCGCCTGGTCCTGCACCTCGCTCAGCCGCTTCGCGAGCACCCCCACGTCGATGCCGGGAACGGCGCCCGCGCCCGGGGCGGCGAGCGCGTTCGCGCGCAGGTCATCGACGGCCGCGTTGAGCGCCGCCACGAGGTGACCGGCCAGTTCGCCCGTTGCCATCCGCAGCACGCGCGGCTCGAGCTGAACCGACTCGATCAGGCCGGTCGCGTGGTCGCTGACCGCGACCGCCCGCACCTGGCCTGCTGCCGCCTCGCCCGAGCCACGGGCCACCGCGGCGGTTCCCGGGTCGCCCGGCAGCCCGTCCTGCCGCCCGGCGCGCCGCGCGAGACCACCCGCGGCGCGGGCACGTAAGGCGTCGAGCCTGCTGCGCGCGGCGGCCAGGGTCCGCTCCAGCTCGTCGAAGTCCGGGTTTGTCACGAGCGAACGAACCTTCCGCCGTTACGTGCCAATTGCCGTGTGCGTGAGAATGATACGGTGCGTGTCCGGCCGTCGGCGCGCAAACCGTGGTCCCTCCGGTGACTGCGATCATTCCTGCGCGCGGTGCCGACACCGCGCGCTCAGCAGGCTACCCCGCGTAGTTTCCCGCCCTGATCTGGCCTGCCTAACCGGAGGGCTGCCGCCATCTTCCCACCCGAAACCGTCATTTCTGCGCCCGGTTTGTCTGGGTACATCAGTGATTTCGGGTGGGAAGTCAAGGACCAACAGCAGCACAGCGGAAACGACGTCACGCCGCGGCCGCCCCGCCACCACGACCTTCACCCGGCCCCGCCGCCACAACCTCCACCCCGCTTCCCCGGCCACGATCTTCGGCCCCGCGCTCAACCCAACCTCCCACCCCGCACCGCCGCCACGATCTTCATCCGGCCCCGCTGCCGCGATCTTCCACCCCGCGCCACCGCCACGACCTTCCACCGCGCCCCCACCACAACCACCCACTCCACACCGCCACCACAACCTCCCACTTCGCCCCCCGGCCACGATCTTCACCCGGCCCGCTGCCACGACCTCCCACCCGCGCCGCCACGATTTTCAAGATCCCGGTATTTGGCGAAGCATCGAGACTGTCGCATTACCCGCGCCGCCCTGATGCTCGCCTGGCGCTACCCACCAATGGCCCCTTGGTGGTGCGGGAGTCCCCCGATGGCCCGTCGGTGGGGTGCGATGACGCGCCCTGGGGGCCGGTCCCCACCCGCGTCGGTACGCGCTGGCCGTTTGGTCCCCAATTATTGGGGACCAAACGGCCATCGATCACCGGGAGCAGTCCAAGATCCGCAACTGTGTCAATCTGCCTGCGCTATATGCAGGCAAAGTTCCACAGAAACGGATCATGAGCGCCCGGGGTGCGGCGGAGCGTGGAGGGCATCGTGCGGGCCGCTGAGCCCGTCAATGAGGATCGTCGACGCCGCGCACCGCACACAGGACGCTGCCCCTCGCGGGCGTCCCGCAGGACTGCGCTGGCTCACCTGTCGCGGCGCAGCAGGGCGACGAAGATGGCGTCGGTTCCGTGCAGGTGCGGCCAGAACTGCGCGTAACGGCCCAGCGCAGGGCCCGGCTGGCCCGCACC
>WNFJ01748299.1_pt1 | contig 58390 bp, 56 predicted proteins | sample 5400461 | NCBI WGS metagenome assembly WNFJ01 (sample SAMN13153349, study PRJNA577476) | soil metagenome | isolation source: 115 cm saprolite on Douglas fir-dominated hillslope | place: USA:California | collected 2013-09-17
GGCTGGAGCAAGGACTTTTTCAGACCAGGTGAATGTTCCAAATGGAATGGTAACACGATCGCCTACGTTGACGCTGGTGACTCCCGGCCCGATCGCCTCGACAATTCCCGCACCTTCACCTCCGATGACGGACGGAAGCTTCGGATTTAGAAAATACACTCCGTTCGCTAAAAGAAGGTCGCTGTAATCAATCGGCGCATACTCCATGCGCACCAGAGCTTCGCTCGCAGACGGCGCGTTTGGTTCCGAGACTTCGACCATCCTTAAGTTCTGAGCTGGATTACCGTAGGCAGTGATATGAATGGCTTTCATGATGTGGTTTCATGATGTGGTTCATCGCGGGAACACACGAGGCCTTGCCAGTCGGCGCTGTCCTGCCTCGTCTCAGGAAAGTCAGGGTCACCTTCGGAAAGCCGCTTGATCCGCGGGAGGAGCTGGAGCGCGCGGGCAAGGGAAAACAGGCTCACGAGCGCATTGTCAACGCGCTGCGCGAACACATGGCAGGACTCAAAGAAGAACTGGGTTAGGCCTAATGCAATCGCGACAAAGGAGGAGAGTCCAGACGTAGTTACCTTTGAGTGTGTTCTGCGTGCCTGATAGACATTTCACATTCGGCGGCAGGCGCGGACGTATTACATTTCAGCCACAACAAGTGCGCACATCTCATTGACGCGGGAGCCTTCGGGCAGTGATACATCGAGGCGTTCCCAGCTCGCGCCTGCATCAGCGGAACGAAATATGTTGCGCTCCCAAGCCGCGAAAAATGTTCCGGGTTCGATTGGATGGGCTGCAAGAACGGCAGAATGCTGGCCGGCCGGCCCGGGAAGGCCACGGTCAATTTTCTCCCAAGGCTGCTCACCCGTGCGGCGATAGACATACGATTCGGGATTCGAATCGCCATGCGAACGCAAGGGAGAGGCGGCAGCGGATACGATGACGTTATCTGCGTCTCCCGAGTCCGCCGCGACACTCCACAGATACTTATGCCGCAAACCTTCCTCTAATTGCTTCCAAGTGTTGCCGCCGTCACGACTCTCGAAATAGCCATCGCCGGCCGCCGAATACAACCGGCCCGCACTTCGTAGGTGTGTTTGCAACTGATGCGTGTCGTACGGACCGCCCGGCCTCCTTCTTGCCATGTGACTCCGGCATCGAGGCTGCGAATGAGCGCTCCGGCTTCGACGGCGACGAAGAGCCGCCCTTCAACGTGCGGATCGGTCTCGATCCATCGGGCGTGATGGGTCTCGGGCCGCGGCGGAAAACTCCATGCGCTCGCGGACGGAAGATCGCAGTCGGCTCGCTCCCGGCATAGACGACTCCGACACCTTTCACGCGTTCCACACGGCTCACCGCAACGGAGAGAACTCTCGTCTGCGTGATACCGTCGCCTGCGGGCCTCCAAGTCTCCCCGGCGTCATCACTGCGCCACAGCCCCGAGCCAAACGTGCCGCAATAAATGAATTGGGGCCGCAACGGATCGAACGCGACGCATTGCGCATCGCGACCGGGCATTTGGAAGTCACACTGAGCACGTGTCCTCTCGGTTGCGAGGATGGCCAGTGCTTTGTCGGTGGAGAAATAGAGCTTCGTCATCTTTCGGCAGAAATTTCTATACGCACTTTCTATACGGCAACCCCAAAAACAGGCAAAACGTGGCTAATCGGAGCAAATGCTGGATTTAGATAAGTCCCTGATTACGAGATGATAGCTAACAATGGCTAAGGATAGCAAAACCCCGTTTTCGAATTACAAATCAGCTGCTCTACCAGCTGAGCTATGCCGGCGAAAGAAGGCAGAAAGAGGTTACAAGAGTGACCACGTTAAGACGGAAACGTCAGAAAGGCCATTGTAACTTTTGCAGGCCTGGCCGTCTTTTGAAAACACTTGTCGCTTTATTCGCGGATGCGCGAGTAGGCGGAAAGCGGGCCGGCCGTCTCCAAATTTTTGATCACCGTGCTGAGATAGACCGACTCGGGATAGAACGCTTTGTATTTTGTGATCTCGGCCCGATTCAGCACTTTGAACCCGTAGCGCTCGAACATTTTCTCTCCGCGGCGGCTTTCGAACGTAATGATCTGGCCGTAAACGCGTTTTTCGCCGGAGCGATACAGATAACTGAGATACGCGCTCATGAGCGCACGCGTTGTCGAGACTTTGCGAGCGTCCGGCAACAGATTGATATGGAAATGTGGCGTACGCCGCGGCGCGGCCGGCACTTCGCGCCAGCCATACACGAGCGTCCAGCGAATGAAACGGCGCGAGCGTTCGTTGTAGCGGAAATAGCGCGTAAGCGCGCGGAAAAAGAGCCAGACATTTTGATAAAGCGCGTAGAGCTGGTTTTGTAGCGGGTTGCGCGAGCCGAGCAGATAACCACGAATTTCACCGTCCACCTCCAGGAGAAAACATGATTCCGGTTCGTGGTCGGTATAATAAGTGGTGAGAAAATCAGCGAACAATTCCCGATCCTCGTACACAGGATCAATCGGGTCGCCAAGAAAACCGGTATCGCAGCAGAGCTTTCGGACCGCTTCGCGATCCGATCTGCGATAGCCACGAATGAGGAACGGCCTGTGGTCGTCGTTCACCATCAAAATTGGTGGTAGTTTGCGCGAACCTCGCGATAAATGCAAAACAGTTCCTCAAACACGCGTAACCAGCTGTACAGACTGTTTGCGGTCTCTGCGGCCTTTCTGCCGACCCTCGACAATTTTTTCGCAGCCGAATGGGTGATCGCGTCGGCTAGCGCTTCGGCGCTGTTCTCACGCGCCCATGATTCCTGGTCATGACAAATAATTTTGTCCATGTAGCTCCCGCGAATCCCAACTACCGGTGTCCCACACGCCTGACTCTCTAGCGCGACAAGGCCAAATGTTTCCTGAACGCTGGGATGAACGAAGAGATCGGCCGCGCGATAGTACCGCGCCAGATCAGCGGGGCAGGCGCAATACGGAATCCACAGTACGTTTTTCCCGCAACTGCGTGATTGCAGTCTTCGAAGCTGGTTCCGCTGCGCCCCGTCGCCAATGACGAGGAAGCGAAATTCATTCGCACGCCGTCGGTGCAAGAGTTCAAAGCTCCGAAACAATGTGCGAGTGTTCTTTTCTTTGGCCAAGCGACCGACGTAGAGGAGCAACTTCCGCTCGTCTCCGACGCCTAACGAGCGACGCGTGGCTTGTGCGTCATCTGGCAGAGGGTTAAAAACACGAGTGTCCACGCCGAGCCGCACTGGCCGGACATTGTGCACTCCCCATTCCGAAAGAACCCCGGCGAGCTTTTCGGAAGGCACGAGCGTGACTTGAAAACGATTATAAAGTCTACGCACATAGGCGCGCGTCAGTTTCATGGCGCGAAGCGTCCCGCGCTCCCCGAAGAATCTCGCGGCCCCGCGAAGATATGCTTCTGGGAAATGCGAATGATAAAATCCAACAACTGGAATTTTCAGCGCACGTCCGACAGCGACCGCTTTCCACCCGACCTGATATGGATCACTCGACTCAATGAGATCAGGCCGCTCGCGTTCCAGGATCTCTTCAATTGCTCGTAAATTGACCAGCGCGCGATACCTGGAACTTCGCGAGACTAACGGAGAATGAATTGAATAGACCTGCGACTGCGCACTGCTTGTCACTTCAGTCTTCGGGCCCGGGACAATGAGAAGATGTTCGTTCTCAGGCGTACGATCCCGGATGTAGGCAATTTTTTCGTGAACGTACCGTTTTACGCCCCCGCTTAACGGAGAGTAAAACTGGGTCAGGTCGCAGATTTTCAAGCTTGCACTGTAGCCGTCGCCTTGTGGGCGGCGCAATGCGTGGATGCTGAACAGGCGAGCGTCGCGCTTCGCACAGCGAAGCGACTACAGAAACAACAATTAACCATGCGATTCCAGTTCGCTGAGGTACTTCTCCGCGTCCATCGCCGCAGCACAGCCGGAACCGGCTGCAGTGACCGCCTGCTTGTAAACGCGATCGGCAACATCGCCTGCGACGAACACTCCAGGATACTTGCTCTCCACCAGATTTTTCGTGATCAAGTAGCCGTCGGCATCCACGTCGAGTTTGCCTCGATACGGTTTCGTGTTTGGGTCATGACCAATTGCCACAAACACACACGCCACCCCCAGTTCGCGTTCTTCGTTTGTCTTCACTTTGCGCAAACACACCGCCCGCATCTCGCCTTTTTCGTCCGGAATGTATTTTGTTACGACCGTGTTCCAGATCGGCTCGATCTTCTTGTTCGCGAACACGCGCTCTTGCATGATTTTGGAAGCGCGCATTTTGTCGCGGCGATGAATCAAATAGACCTTTGAAGCGAACCGGGTGAGAAACAAGGATTCCTCCGCGGCGGAATCGCCGCCCCCGATTACGCAGACTGGCACATTCTTGTAAAATGCGCCGTCACACGTTGCACATGAGGTCAGTCCGTGACCGATCAATTTCTCTTCGTTTTCAAGTCCCAAGTATCGCGCAGACGCTCCGCTGGCGATGATCAGCGCTTGCGTCTCGAGCCATTCATCATCTGCTTTGATCCGAACGTGCTTGTTGCTTCCATCGAAATCGGTCACCTCCGCGTAGGAGAAACGCGCGCCAAATTTCTCGGCTTGCCTGTGCATATTGAGAATGAGCTCGGGTCCGTCAATTCCATCCGGAAACCCGGGATAATTTTCGACCAGCGTCGTTGTAGAAAGCTGCCCACCCGGCTGTCGTCCTTCCAGCACCAGCGGGCTAAGATTGGCCCGCGCAGCGTAGATGGCGGCGGTCAAGCCTGCGCAACCGCTCCCAACAATAATCACCTTCTCCATCGATAAAACTTAGCACACCGCGCAAGTTGCACAGCGCGCGAGCAACTATTGTAGCGGCGATCTATGGGCGCCGAAACCGCGCCACGGGTAGGTCGGCGGTCCGAGAGCGCCCCTGCAGGCGGACCGCGATTCTACGCCGTAATCTGCACAGTGATGTAATGAAGCCCGGCAACCCCAGAGTATGGACCGCGGTCCGATTTCCATTCCTGCACGTGGCCCTCCCCGTCGGTGGCACGTACAACGACCATGTAATCACCCGCCGTGGCGGGGGTCCATTGGGTCTTCCACAGTGACCATCCCAATTTGCCGCCGGAGTAGTAAATTTCCGCGTCATTCCAAGTCTGGCCATCGAAACTGAGTTCGACACGGGAGACGCCGCGGTCGCCACCGTAGGCGATGCCCCTCAGTTCGATGGGGCTAGTAAGTTTGCCTAACGAAAACGACGACCAATTATCCGGCACATCGATTCTCGATCTCGTCGGCACAATGAAATCGGGGCCCCATCCTTGTGCCTCGTAAAATCCTTTCGCGTTCGCGTCGGCCATTTCGATCCGGGTAAGCCATTTCACCTGCTTCTCGCCAAAGTATCCAGGCACAATCACGCGCAAAGGATAACCGTGCCGATGCGGCAACGGCACGCCGTTCATTTCGTAAGCAAGCAGCGTGGTCGGCTCCATCGCTTTCTCCACCGGAATGGTGTCGGTGTAATTATCGACACTATGAAAGCGCACTCGGGCCGCGCCGGCCAGCACGCCGGCCTGGTCAAGCAAATCGCGGAGCGGAAGACCTTTCCACACGGCGTTGCTCATCAGGCCCGCGTCCAGCCCGTTGCTGATGCACATCAGAGTTGTCTCCTGCGTGGTCGGTTTGAATCCCATGAGGTCCTGGAATCGCCATGTCGCAGGGTTTTGCACGAGACCGCCGATTTCAAGATGCCAGAGATCGACGTTCACCCTCGGATCGATCACGTTCTTGGTGACACAGTAGAACAAGTCGTTAGGCGTAATGGGCTGAACGATCGGGCCTTTGTATTCCGTGCCGTCATAGCTGAACACTGCCGCGTGATACAATTTGCGCGCCAAAGCGACTCCGCCCCCAGCCGCAGCGAGCCCAATTGTGCCCAGCACGAACGCGCGGCGTCCCATGGCCGGAGTGAATTCGTAATTCTCTTTCGAGATTTGTCGCGTGGTCAGGAATTGGAAGCCAGCGACAAGCGTTCGTTCGAAGAGAAAGACGCACAATGCGAAGCCAATAAGCGTGACCAGTCGCGCGACCTGAATGGACAGACCGATGTAGCTCGTGCCCAACACGGGCCATAGCGCGATCGCAAATACCACGACCGGAAGCAGAACGAATATCAACATCGTCCAAATCGTCGGGACACGACTTGGAGTGCGCCGCACTAACAATCCGAAGATTGCTCCGGCGATCGCGCCGACGACAAGTTGACCGGCAATTGTGGAGGCAACGCCTAGTTGCTTGAGATGGTTGTAACCGCCGACCTTGCCCATGAGTGCAAGAAACGGGCCCGGCGGAATGAAAACCGAAAGGCGATCGCCGATGATGACGAGCGGTGTCGCTACGCCCAGCGCAGCGAGCAACAACATCGCCGTTGTCATCACGATTCCGGCAAGCAATCCGGCCAGCAACCCAGCGAGAATTGCCTTCGTTCTACTCATTCGCCGTGAATATGAGTTGTAGAGCCGCTTTTGCCAAGCGGCCAACGATTCGACTCGCTCGTTCGCCGCGCAGCGAACACCGGTAGGGCCAACTTACTTCGTAGTTGCAAAGATTTTCTGGACACGCTCCACCACCATCTCGGACGTAACCTGTTTCATACAGGCGTGATCGAACGGGCATTGGCTCAGGCGACGGTAATTGCACGGCGAGCACGGCAAGTCCATGCGCACGACCGATTCAGGCCGTTGGTAAGGCCCGATGTGAACGGGATTGGTTGGTCCGAAGACACTCACCATCGGTTTGCGGAGCGACGCGGCGACATGCATCGAACCAGAGTCATTGGTCACGGCTACTTCTGCACGCCGAATAAGCGCAGCCAATTCTGCCGGTGTGGTTTTACCCGACAGATCACATACGCCGGGCGCCGCTGCCGCGATTTGCCGACAACGCTGCTGGTCGCGCTTGGTGCCCGCCAGAGCGACGGCGAATCCGTCATTAAGGAATGTGCGCGCGACGCCTGCAAATCCTTCAATGGTCCAGTGCTTCGTCTCCCAGATGGTGCCGGGCACGAGAACAACAAGCGGCACGTCGGCGTGCACCCCGTGTTCCTTCAGCAAGCGTTCCACGTTACGAACGGTGTCCGATGAGAGGTGAATGGCGAGGTCTGGCGGATCGTCATCGAGCCCAAGCAACGGCGCGACCCAGAGGTAACGATCGATCGCGTGAACATCAAGCGTCGGAATCGGGATGCGATGAGTGTAGGCGATCCATGAACCCTCGCGCGCGCCGCGCCAGCCGTGGCTCGGCACGTTTCTGAGATCGTGCTCGGCCGAAACGGTGAGTGAACGTCTGATGGGTCGATCAAATCCGATGCGCACGGGGGCGCCGCTGATGAGAGCGAAAAGAGCCGAACGCACCTGACCATGCATGTCGATGACCAAATCATATTTCGCGCGACGGATTTGCTTGAGCAGATCGAAAAACGCCAGCAGCGCACGCCATCTCCGGCCACGCTTCGAGAAATCCCGCCGCGCAAAAAGAACAACATTGGATAGCGCCGGATGGCAGCGCACGATCTCTGCATTCTCGGGGGTGATCAACCAGTCGATTCGCGCGCGGGGATATCGCGCGCGGAGCTTCACCAGCACCGGTATCGTGTGGACGACATCGCCTAGTGCCGACGGTTTGATCAACAAAATGCGCGAGAACTCCGCCGATTGCAGTTCCGATGCCCGAGTCTTCTTAATTCGTTTGTTTTCGATCTGCCTGTTCAATTGCCAAAGCTAAATCGAACCTTCTGACGCAGGCAAGCCGACTGGGCACCCATCCCCGTAGTCGCCTCACTGTGTCGAGGCGCGCATCCACGCGTGATCGACCCTGCACGCCGACACAGCGGCGTGGCTACAGCTGTGCGTAAGCCCGCAATCAAGCAGCCTGTTTCTCGCCAGAAAATGTGCCGCGAAGCTTTTTAATGAATGCTGATAAGCGATGGCGATTCTGTTCGCGGCGAACAACGGCCTCGCTGGTGACCCAGTTAAATTGTATCACCCGGCGCGGACCGGAAAACGGCTTGTGACCGTGCCACGAGTTGTTGCTGCGACGAAACGCCAATAGCGTGCCTTCGGTGGGTGGCACTTCGAGGATCACGTCCTCCAGATTGTTCGCGGAACGTAGCAACCGAAGCCGGCCGCCGGAAGATTCCCAAACCGAGTTCATATAGATGAGGATCGTGATAATCTTTGTCTCCGAGTCGGTGTGGATTTTCCCATCCTTTTCGCTGCACCGGCCACGCACTGTGATCATGTCGGGACGGTTGGTGAGATCGAGGCTGAATTTTTCTTCAAACGCTTGGCGGAACGCTTCGCTGCGCATCTCCTCGATTAAATTCGCAAACGCAGGACCATAACTGACCTCACGCAGCGGAAGGCTGCCGGGTCGGTTTACATCGGGGTAATCTTTATCAATCGCGTGCCGCGCTTCAGGCTTTACAAATTCGGGGACGATCAAAAACTCAAACGGTTCATTGGTAAGCGGCGTGTTTCGAAACCTCCCCAGGTCCAGCATCGAAAGCATCGGCGGACGCTACACGAGGATACCAGGATCGCTAGGCCGAATTTCGTTTGGCGTGATCATTCGAGCGCTACCCGGACGAGGGTCGCGATAATGCGAGCACCCGCGACAAATGTACCGCGCAGCGTGCCTGAAACTTTCGATTCGCCGCCCGCGCGGCGGCGATGGTTCACCGGAATTTCGACAACACGGAGACCCGAGCGCGCAGCTTTCATCTGCATCTCTAAATTCCAACCGTAAGTTTCCTCACGCATGTCGAGTTTCGCGAGCGCGTCGCGGCGGATGGCGCGAAAGGGGCACATGTCGGTGTAACGCACGCCGTAAAGCAGTCGCAAAATTAGTCCCGCAATGCGTCCAGACACAATTTGCTGAAAATTCATGCTGCCCGGTTCGCGATGCCCGCGCGTGCGCGAACCGATCACGAAATCATGCGTCCCGCGCGCGATGGGATCGACAAGTTGATTCATGAACGCCGGTACGTCGCTACCGTCGCCATCCAGAAATACAACGATCTGGCATTCGGGCGAAAGAGCGCGAACGCCCGCGGCGCACGCGCGTCCGTAACCGCAGGGCGCTGCTACCACTCGCGCGGCAGCTCCACGTGCACGCTCGGCTGTGCGATCGGTGCTGCCATTGTCGACGACGATGACGTCATTAGGCACACCGGTCGCGAGACATTCGCGCACGACCCCGGCGATCGGTGCCTCCTCATTAAGAGCGGGGATAATGGCCGACACGTTGCTCATCGCAACACCAGCCACGCAGCCGTGAAGTAAATCACCAGCGCAACAAAATCTGCCAACGCGAGTGTCACCGGGCCGGCTGCAATTTTCGGATCGAGCTTGAGCCGGTGTAGAAGCGAGGGCACGCCGAGGCCGAGCGCGCACGCCGTCACGAGTGAAAGCGCGATACCCAGGCAATGACGCCGACGATCAAACCGCATGCGACGCCGAGAAGGACTGCAGTTGCTACTTCGCGACGGAATGCAGCCGCAAGCCAGCGCCACGTGACGTTGACCGAGCGTAAGGCATGGATTGTTACGCTCATCGACTGCGCGCTAACGCTTTCGTTCAGCCCGAGCACCATCGTGAGAAAAAACGCCAGCACCAGACTCCGGACGAGAGTTGCTTGAAAAAACCCTACCAGAATCGCCGACAGCGTACCGCCCGTCACGGTGACGAGCAGCCACGGGAAACGAAACCGAAAAATGCGCCGCGGCGACGCGCCTCGGATTTGTTCGATGCGAAACCCGAGCGCCTCAAAAAATTCGGGACCGACCGGCGCAGCCGAACGATGTCGATCTTCGCTCTCACCCGCCTCTAAAATTTCTTCCGCGAAAAGGTTCGCGTCGATGGTCCCGATGACACGGCGTTGTTCGTCCACCACCGGAAACGCGAGAAATTTATACAGCACAAAAAATTCGCAGGCGTCGAGGACAGTGGCCGTCGCGGGAACCGCGATCACGCGCGGCACCATGATCTGACTCAACGGCGTTTCGAGCGATGCGGTCAACAGGCGCCGGGTCGGCACAACGCCAACCAGCCGTTTTTGCTCATCGATCGCGTAAAAATAAATGACGCGCTCACCAACGCCCTCGCGCCGGATGCGTTCCAGCGCTTCGCCCGCCGTCATGCTCGCATCCAGCAACGGAAAATCCTTGCGCGCATGGTCGGTGACAGGAGAATCAAAATCGGGAATTTCGCTAGCGATTTTCATCTCGCTACTCGATGAACGATTCCCTTGCTCTTCAAGATTTCGCTCGCCTCACTGAAATAATCGCGAATGTCTGATTGGCTGCGGATCCAATCGATGTAACGCGCAATGCCTTCGGTAAGATCGACAGTTGGTTTGTAACCCGCCGACTGAGCAAGCGCGATGTCGCTGGTGAGATGACGCATTTCGCCGGGGCGAAATTCGCCGTTGGTTTCGGGCTGGATGTCGATTTTCAGAATATCGGAAAGTTGTTCGGCGATTTCGCGAATGGGCGTACCACGCCCACTGCCAATGTTTACCGGCAAGCTGTCGAGCGTGTCGGTTTCGGCGGCTAGCAAATTTGCGCGTGCGATGTCTTCGACGAATGAAAAGTCGCGCGTTTGCTCGCCATCTTCGTAAAGCACCGGCGGCAAACCATTCAGTAAACGCGTGCAAAAGATCGCGATCACCCCGGTGTAAGGATTAAAGATCGATTGGCGAGGGCCATAGGTGCAGGAGTAACGCAGCGCGACCGACGGTATCCCGACCTGTTTTCCCCACAGCAGCACAAGCCGCTCTTGATCGACTTTGGTCAGGCCGTAAACAGTTTCGCCGCCAACCGGAGCGCTCTCAGGTGTGGGGACGCTTGTTGTAACTGCGCCGCAAAGCGGACAATGAACCTGCCAGTCGCCTTGACGTAATTGCTCGATCGGCCGCACGCTCGGAAAAACCAAGCCGTGGGTCGGGCAGTTGCCGGCGCCTTCGCTGTAAACAGCTTGCGAGCTCGCGACGACGACCTTCTGAATCGGTAACTTCTTCTCGCGAATAACTTCGAGCATCTGCGCCGTGCCGAGCGAATTTACTTGCACGAACTTCGCGATCTCGGGCATGTAACCGCCGTAGGCCGCTTGGTGAAAGACTAGATCGATCTTGTCGAGCGCGGTGGTGATCGTATCGCGATCGCGCAAATCACCTTTTACGAATTCCGCCTTTTCGTTAATCCACGTAGGCTTGCCGCGGCGGTGCGTTTGCGGCTCGAGATTGTCCAGCACGCGCACCTGCCAGCCTTCGCGCACGAGAAGATCGACCAATGAGGCCTGCGGCGCCAGTGACTAAAGCGCGTTTTGCCATGGCTGTTTGTAGCGGCGGTCCCGAACCGTCGCAAATTCAGGTCGGCGCTCACCGAGCCCGGCTACAGCATCTTCTGAGCCGTCAGCTTCCGCAAAAATCTCCGAGTGTGCGGTGCGATATCTGGTGACGCTGTGTCGCCTAGGAGTTCATTGCACAAGCGGCGTAAACTCGCCGCATCATCGACATCATATCCCGGCTCCAACAGTTCGACTTCGAGACCAATTTCTCGCACGCGTTGCATCGTCTGAGCGAGCACGCGCTCCGTGCTCCAATCAATCCGTTCAAAGAGTTCTTTATGCGGCTTCGTAAGACCAATCAAATAATAGCCGCCGTCATCGCATGGGCCCAGGACAGTCCGATCTCCCGGTCGCAGTAAAAGTTTTACTGCTTGCGCAAAATTTTCTGCGGGAACAGTCGGACTGTCCGAATCGATCAGGCACACCGATCTAAACCCGCACTGAAACAAATCTTGCGCGGCGAGATAAAGACGCTCGCCAAATTCTTTGCCGCGTTGGGGCAGCAAACTAAAATTCGACGAAAATATATCGTCATAAGCCGACTCGGCACCCATCGGCGTGTAAACGGCAATTCCGCAGGCTTTGTGACCGGCGATCGCGTTCGAAATAGCGGCCGCTGTATCGTGCAGAAAACATTTGTTTAACTCGGCGGCTTGTTCTGGCGTAAGCAGTGGCACAAGGCGCGTTTTGACCTGCCCAGCCTGTGGCGCTTTGGTCATTACAGCCACGGCACAGAGTCCATGCGCACTTTCACTCGGAACACCAGGATCGAGAACATGGAACGATTTCATCTATCAGCGGTTACGTTGTTCACAATGCAAGAAGATGATTTGAGGTCCTGTTTCGAGAATTTCTTCTTCTAATGCGCGTGAATAACGTAGCCGGAGGTAAGAGGATTATCCTCGGAAATCCCGATGTCGAGAAAGCTGTTGATAACATGTACGCGGCGCGGCCACAAATGCACGTTGTCCGAAAAGGGCGGGAGTTGTTCGACCTTATTCGAACTTGTTGGCGAGTTGCTCATTAATCGGTTAACACCGCAACAATGAAACGAATTTTGCTATCCGTCTTAATTCTATCAACCCGATTGTTCGGTGCGGGAGGTGAGCCGTCTCTTTGGTCCATCCAAAGGACGCTCGTTTCAAAAAAGTATGTCGATCCACAGCACAAATTCCCCAAATGAGGAAGGTACGTTGATCCGCCAGCGCATTTCGTGAAAGGCCTGCGCACAGTTGATCAAATCGATCCGAAAGAAATGATTTCTACCGTTGGTGCTTGTTGATGTGCATCGCGAGGCAGCAGCCGATCCAGATTGAACCTTATCGCTTGAGCGCATGAAGAAATGGGAAAAAGACCACGGCCAAATCCCTACCGGCGCATTTGTGGCAATGCGCACCGATTGGTCGAAACGCTGGCCCGACGCAGCAAAGATGGAAGACAAAAACGCAAAAAGGCGTTGCCCATTATCCGGGATGGAGTCTGCCAGCGCTGAAATATCTTTAAGAACAGCAAAAGATCACGGCTTCAGGCCACGAGACGACCGATACCGATCCGGGAATCGTTACGAGTAAAGACGATTACTTGCTGGAAACCTACATCTTGAGCACGAACCATTATCAGATCGAGCTGCTGACGAACCTGGATCAAGTTCCCAAGGCTGGCGCCATCGTCGTAATCAGTTTCCCAAAATCAAAGAACGGCTCGGAGTTTCCAGCGCGAGTATTTGCAATTGTTCCGTGAGTTGCTTCGGTGAGTTGACCGAAAGTCGCGGCAGGAACGAAGATAGGCGCTGAGTCATGCACATCACCGACATTATGCGGGGGAGTTCTCCCACGTTTTCATTCGAGTTCTTTCCTCCAAAAACACCAGAGGGGGCCGAAACGCTGTACCAAACGATTCGCGATCTCGAACCGTACATGCCGCACTTCGTCAGCGTGACTTACGGTGCCGGCGGGTCAACGCGTGATTTAACTCACGATCTTGTCGAGCGCATTCAACATACAACAAAGCTGGACCCGATTCCTCACCTCACCTGCGTCTGTCATAACGAAGAGGAGATCGAAGCGATTCTGCTTCGATACGCCAAGTCGGCGATTGGAAACATTCTCGCGCTCGGCGGCGATAGACCGGCTGGAATTGCTTACGACAAGTCGCGGGACTCGTTCCAACATGCGATCGATTTGGTTAAATTCATTCGTAAATTCAACGAATCCGGCGCGCATCCGGACCGCCGCGGTTTTGGAATTGGCGTGGCCGGTTTTCCGGAGGGACATCCCGCCACACCTAATCGATTAGTCGAAATGGATTATTTCAAAGAGAAAGTGGATGCCGGCGCGGAATACATCGTCACACAGCTATTTTTCGATAATCGCGACTTGATCGATTTCCGCGAACGCTGTGCGCTCAACGAAATTCACATCCCCATTATTGCTGGCATCATGCCGATTACCTCCATCGGCGGACTCAAACGTATCGCCGAGCTAGCGGGCGGCGCGCGCTTCCCCGCGAAGCTTCTGCGCACGCTACAGCATTGCCAAAACGATCCCGAAATGGTCAGGCGCGTCGGCATTCAGTACGCGTTAGAACAATGTCACGATCTTCTGGGTAATGATGTCGCGGGTATTCATTTCTACACACTCAACCGCTCAGACGCCACGCGGGTAATCTTTGACAGCCTCGCCTTTCAGCGTCATCGGAGCGCACAGGCTTCGAGCGCCTAGTTGAACAGAACAACGCCCGGCGCGTTCAAATGCTGCGCCCCTTGCGTATTTTCGGACGTGTAACTAATTACCCTATTTCCCCATTAGGACGCAAGAAACTGAACTGGTGAAATTTGCGCGAAGTGGATGACGCGCGCAAAATTTCGAGATGCTAAGAGTTCGCCGCTCGATTTACTGGCAGGTTGCAGCGCTGGTGGTAGCGGTTGCTCTGATGTTTGCGCTCTCGCGCTTTTTCCCGGTTGTAGATTTTATCCAGGCGCTGCAACAGCGTGTGATGAGCCTGGGCGCATGGGCCGCGATCTGCTATCCGTTGCTTTTCGCAGTTTGTAATGTCCTTCTGCTTCCGGGTGGCATCCTGGCTGTCGGTGGCGGTTTTTTCTTCGGTTTGTGGTGGGGATTTTTGATCGTGTTTGTGGGCAATATCGTCGGTACAGCAATTTCGTTTGCTCTAAGCCGATCGATAGCTAGGCGATGGTTTCAGCGAAAACTCTCGAGTAACCCAACGCTTCGCGCTCTGGGGCCTGCAGTGGAACGCGAGAGCTGGAAAATTATTCTGTTGAGTCAATTGCATCCCCTCTTTCCTACAAGCCTGCTGAATTACTTCTATGGCTTGACGCGTATTCGCTTTAGTTCATACATGCTTTGGGCTTCGATCGGTAGGATACCGGGGCTGTTTTTGTACGTTTACGTCGGAACACTGGGCCAACTTGCAGTTCGCATCATGCGCGGTGAAAATTACCCGCGAACGATCGAATACTGGATCTGGGGAGGCGTTTTTGTGACGACTATGCTGCTCTTAGTTGTGCTCGGCCGCATCGCATATCGCATAATTCAAACATCCCAAGCAACTGCGGCGTCGGCCGATGAGAGACAAGAAGAGGAAATCCAACGCGGGAGCGTGCTAGGATAAGAACTTCAACGCAAAGATATTACGCGAAATGACATTTGAGCTTCCAACAGAATACGACGTCATTGTTGTCGGCAGTGGGCATGCAGGTATCGAGGCGGCACTGGCTGCGGCTCGAATCGGTGCTGGCACATTGTTGCTGACCCAGAACTTGGACACTATTGGGCAAATGTCGTGTAATCCGGCGATTGGCGGTTTAGCCAAAGGCCATATTGTGCGCGAAATCGATGCCATGGGCGGTGCTATGGGCGTCAACGCCGACGCAACGGGGATCCAGTTTCGAATGCTTAACCGAACAAAAGGCCCATCTGTTCGTGCCCCTCGAGTGCAGTGCGACAAAAAAGCGTACCAATTCCGGATGAAAGCGGTTTTAGAGGGAGCAGACAACCTCCATACAAAGCAAGCGACCGTTTCGCGGATTCTTGTGAACGACGGGAAAGTGGTCGCCGTGGAGACGGATTTCGGATTGAGAATTGCGGCGCGCACCGTTGTAGTCACTTCTGGGACATTCCTGCGCGGTCTACTGCACGTAGGTCAGAACAGTAAGCCGGGCGGCCGCATGGCGGACACCGCCTCAAGCTTGAGCGACAACCTTCGGCAGCTTGGATTCAAAGTCGGGCGGTTCAAAACCGGCACACCTTGCAGACTGAACGCTCGCTCGATCGATTTCTCGCGCTGCACGATTCAATTGGGCGATGAGCCCCCTCCAACTTTCGCGTTCCAAGCTGAGGAAATTGGTAGCCGTCAAGGTGAGATCTTCACGTTGAACTCCATTCGCGGCGGCAAGTTCCACGTGGAACAACTTCCCTGCTGGATAACGGCTACGACGTCGGAGACGCATGAAATTGTACGCGCAAATCTTTACAGATCTCCCCTTTACGCTGGAAGGATAAAGGGTACAGGTCCGCGCTATTGCCCTTCAATTGAAGATAAGGTGGTAAAGTTTTCAGATAAGACTTCGCATCAGATTTTCCTCGAACCGGAAGGGCGCCATACCCACGAGTATTATGTGAATGGAATCTCCACTAGCTTACCCTACGACGTCCAACTCGAACTCCTGCATACTATTCCGGGGTTGGATCAGGCAGAAATCATGCGACCAGGTTATGCAGTTGAATACGATTATTTCCCGCCGACCCAACTCTTTTCTACGTTGGAAACCAAGCTCGTCAGTGGGCTCTATTTTGCAGGCCAAGTCAACGGTACTTCGGGGTACGAAGAGGCAGCGGCCCAAGGTCTGGTTGCTGGAGCGAATGCGGCTTTGAAGGTTCAAAGCCGTTCGCCATTTATCGTGAACAGACGAGAAGCTTATATCGGCGTCCTGATCGACGATTTGGTTACGAAGGGGACCGAAGAGCCATATCGAATGTTCACAAGCCGAGCTGAAGATCGACTGTTTTTACGACAAGATAACGCGGATCAGCGCTTGACTGAACGGGCGTTCAGCGTGGGATTAATGAGTAAAGATCGGTACGCTCGTTTCCAAGAGAAGATGCGCCTCCTGGAGGAAGCTCGAGCGACGGCTATTGGGACGAAACTCGGAGGCGTTCCAATTTCCAAATTATTCAAAAGACCGGATTTTGGCGTGAAGAATCTGCCTGCTGAGATTTTGTCTTGTGTGGCAACTCCGATTTGGGAGCTAATCGAAACGGATTTCAAGTACGAAGGATATGCGGCTCGGCAATTCGAACAGAATCGACTACTCGAACGCAGGCAGGAGCAAGTCATCCCGGATGGGCTGGATTATAGCAGGATCGCTGGCCTTCGTTCCGAGACGAGGCAGAAACTGGCAAGTTTGCGCCCGACCACGCTTGGACAGGCTGGACGTATAAGCGGCATCACTCCTGCAGATCTTGCAATAATGTCTATCTGGCTGTCAAAGAACTAGTTACAGTCAAATCGTCGAACGTAGAGGAAAGCTATCAGTTCGTTGCAGACCTTGATGCTCACATTGGTCACCGTTTTGGTTGCAAGTTACTTGTTGGGATCGATTCCTTTCGGGTATCTGGCCGGTGAGATTGCAGGAGTCGACGTCCGGAAGGCTGGGAGCGGTAATGTTGGCGCGACTAATGTCTTGCGTGTCCTCGGGAAACCATATGGCTATGCGGTATTTGCCTTGGACTTCCTGAAGGGCTTGGGCGCGGTAAAGATCTCGGTGTTGATTGCAACGCACGTACCGCCTGAATGGGGTTCACCTGAGATTTTTGGAATTGTTGCGGCGGCATCTGCTGTGATCGGGCATTGTTTTCCGCTTTGGCTCAAGTTCCGGGGTGGAAAAGGCGTTGCGACCTCTGCCGGAGCACTTTTCGGTCTTATGCCACTCGCGATGCTGGTTGGTGTTGCCATTTGGATATTAATTTTCTGGCTGACACGATATGTCTCGCTAGCCTCGGTGATAGCTACCGCAGCGCTACCGATCGTGATCGCGATCGTGACTCGCCTAAATGAAAGCTATGGGAAAGCGCTGTTTTACTCATCGCTTTGCATCGCGGCAGTTGTAATTTGGCGGCACCATTCAAATCTTTCCCGGCTAATGCGCGGCAGGGAACCACGCTTTACTCGGAAGTGAAGATCGGCAAGACGGCAATCTTGGGTGCAGGTGCTTGGGGAACGGCATTAGCTTGGCTATGGGGAGAAAACGGGCGACAAATTTCGCTTTGGGGTCACAACGTTGACCGTGTCGTGCGCATGCAAAAGACGCGGGAAAACGGTGACTATCTTCCTGGAGTTAAACTGCCTCCGTCTGTGGATGTCACATCCGAGCTGGGTGATTGCGCCGGCGCGCACCTGATCGTTTTTGTTACGCCATCAACTGCATTGCGCGAAATCGCCACCCGTCTAGGAAAATTCAGTGGTAATCCGCGTGCCGTGTTACTGAGTTGCACCAAAGGGATTGAGCACCTGACTGGTCTGCAGATGAGCCAAGTCCTTCGCGAAGTTTTGCCGGGCCACAGAATCGCAGTGTTATCCGGTCCGAACCTCGCCATAGAAATCGCACAAGGCCTTCCTACCGCCACCGTCATTGGTTGCGATGACGTGAATTGCGCAGCGAGTTTGCAAAGCAACCTGGGCAGTTCGCGGTTTCGCATTTACACCAGTCAAGACGTCGTCTCTATCGAACTGGGCGGCGCGTTGAAAAATGTTTTCGCTGTTGCGGCGGGAATCAGCGATGGTCTAGGACTGGGCGATAATTCAAAAGCCGCATTGGTCACTCGGTCGTTGGCCGAGCTGGTTCGGCTCGGGGTCGCCATGGGCGGGAACGCGACCGCCTTTTATGGATTGAGTGGGGCGGGCGATCTGGTTCTGACCTGCTACAGTGAGCGCAGCCGCAATCGTACCGTCGGCAAGCGTCTGGGACGTGGCGAAGGAATCGCTCAGATTACCGCGTCGATGAAAACAGTAGCCGAAGGGATTCCCACGGCCCGAAGCGCATGGGAATGCGCGCGGCGATTAAACATTGCCACGCCTATTATTGACGAGGTGTACGCCGTGCTGTACGAGCAAAAAAAACCGACGGTCGCTCTGGAAGAATTGCTCAGGCGGGAGCAAAAACCAGAACAACTGTAGGGAAGCAGTTTACAACAGTTGATTGTGCGACATCTGCAAATTACGGACTTGATGCCGCATATTTTTCAGAGAATTCAGCAATTGCTGCCGAGTACAATTCGCGCTCAGCGATTTGAATCCGGGCATGCAGACTTTCCGGCGTATCGTGAGGCAAGATGGCTACCTCCCGTTGAGCGATGATCTGCCCGTGATCGATTTTCTCATCGATATAATGCACCGTGCAGCCCGTCACAGTTTCGCCGCTTGCGAGAGCTTGTTTCCAAGCTTCAAGTCCGGGAAATTTTGGCAGAAGCGATGGATGGATGTTGATGATGCGCCTGGGGAACGCCGTGAGCATGGGCGCATGCAATACACGCATGAAACCAGCGAGAACCACAAGGTAAACCCCGGCTCGGCGCAGCATCTTCACAAGCTCCTCTTCTGCTTCCGGCTCCAGGCGGGTGCGAAATTGACCAGGTGGCAAATATGCGTTTGCAACGGAAAACTCGCGCGCTGTATCAAGGATTGCTGCGTCCAGCACATCCGAAATCACCAGACGCGCCTCCGCGGCAAGGTCGCCCGAGCGGATGCCCTCGAGAATCGCCCGGCAGTTGCTTCCTTTTCCCGATCCAAGAATTCCAATTGGTAACCGTTTCACCTAAAATTCTGCGTTTGTCGCTCTAACCGACACAAATTGCGGCGACTCACAAATTCAATGCTTGGTTTTGCATATTTGTTCGATTAAGCGCGAAGTGGAATAGCCTTTCTCAAACGGAATGAGACGAACCTCCGCGCCAATTTCTTTTAACAATGCGCGCTCCTCTTCGTTCAACGTTTCGGAGCTGTAATCGCCACCCTTCACATAAATGCCAGGCCTCACCGCGGCAATAAACTGCGTTGCCTGGAGCTGTGGAAAAACCGTAACCAGATCTACGCATTGCAAAGCTGCAAGAAGCTCTGCACGATCGCTCTCCGTTATAACAGGACGACCGCTTCCTTTCAATTCGCGAACCGAACGGTTGCCATTCAAGCCGACTGCCAGAAAATCGCCGAGTGCACGTGCAGCTTGCAAGTACCGCACATGCCCGACGTGGAGCAGATCGAAACAGCCGTTCGTAGCGACCAGCTTTTTCCCAGCAGCACGCAGCTTCTCACAGTGATGAGAAACTTGCTCAAGTTCGACGATTTTTGGGCTCATGGTTTTCGTAATCAGGCGAGAAAATATCGGCTAATCGCTAGAAAGCCTGCGAACCTCCAAAGCTGAACTGGGAAAAAATTTCGTTTGTTACTGAACTGTTGCGCACTGTTCGCGGTTGGCGTTTCACGGATTTGAGCGACGTTGAGAAAAATGGCGGAAAGAAAACGAAACCGCAACGTGCAAACATCGAAGCGCCGAGACGACTTCCATATCTCCAAGGAACCGGTCGTAGATCTCGTCGCAGCCGACCGACGACGTGACGCCGGCGATGGCGTTACCTTAACGCGCGAATATGGTGCGCGAATCCTGTTCGCCATCGCACGGGATCCGCGTACCATCTTCGCTAGCTGGGATATCGATTGGTCATCGTTGTTCGAAAGGGTGCTGCCAGTCGATCGACAGGTCCATCTTCGGCTGTATGGCGCAGATGGCATCGAAGAAAAAACTGTGGCTGTCGAGCCTATGGCCGCGATGCATTACGTGACGACATCGGGATCGCATGCCTCTTACCGTGTTGAAATCGGATATTATCAACCAGCAGACGTCTGGCATTCCGTTGCGACATCGCATGAGATCGCGATGCCGCCCACCGGCGTCGCCGAAACCACAGACGTCGACCTAGCTACGATTCCGTTTCACGTCGCTTTTCAACAGCTTCTCAATCTGTTCAGACCGGCGGCTGAGACTCGGTTGGCGATGGTGATCTCGCGATTTCAAATGCACGCATTGAGCAGCAGCAAGTCGAAGGGCCTTAGCACAGAGCAAGAAAAAATTCTTCGCAAGCTGGACGTTTCTCTTTCCGAGATGGCAGCGGCGCGGCGCGTTTTCGATGAAACCGACGGCAAGAAGCTGCGAAGGCGTACCGGAGCGTTCCTCGGATTCGGTTCAACCAGCTCGTCGCGTGGATTCGAAGCGAATTGGGCTTCAGCCGGCTCGTGAGTCTATTGTCCCTTTAAAATGGGGGGGGGCGTTTTGCGTTCGCTGGCGTATGCGAGCAAACGCGTGCCCAACCAGGCTACTGCGGCCTCAAGGTTATTTCTCCGGCTTTGCTGGCGTTTCCATCATCAAGTGCCGTGCATGCGTGTGATCGGAAACCTGGGCGACTAAGTTTAATAGGGCGCCCAGGCTCCACGCGAGGACGAACCCACCGAGGCCGATAACGATACCGAGCGGTCCGGGGATGTATTCCATGCGATAACGCGCCAGCCAAAGAATGGAGCCGAGCGACCCGAATACAATCCAGATGACGCCTGCGATTTTCAGCGCGCGGGACCAGCCGGTCTCGCCAGCGATTTTGCGCGGACCAAGTCTGGAGTTGTAGACACCATAGCCGAAGTAAATCACGATGCCGAAGGCGAACCAGTAGATCAGCCGTTCCCATGTTAGCCACGGCAGCGAGACCATCAGAGCAAGAGCCGACAGCGCGCCCATCGGTGCGACGAACCACACGGCCGGCGTTTTAAATGTGCGCGGCAAGGCGGGCTCGCGCAGCCGTAGCACAAGGATGCCAACTGAGACGATCACAAAAGCCAGCAACGTGCCGATAGAAACGAGGCTGCCTGCTTCGCGCACCGTGAAGACAGCCGCAAAGCAGGCGACAAAAATTCCTGTCACTATCGTCGTGATCCACGGAGTGCGGAATTTTGGATGAACCTTGCTCACAAACTTTGGTAGCAAACCGTCATCAGCCATGGTCCAGAAAATCCGCGACTGGCCCAGCAGCATTACCAGAATGACCGAACTGAGGCCCGCGATGGCGCCCAACTTGATCGCGCCAGCCATCCAACCCATTCCACCGCGATCGGCAGCCACGGCAATCGGATCCGGTACATCCAGTTGCGGGTAAGGGACGATGCCGGTGGCCACCGCCGAGACCGCGATGTACAGAACGGTGCAAACCAACAACGAGCCGATGATGCCGACCGGCATATCGCGCTGGGGATTCTTTGCTTCTTGCGCTGCGGTGCTGACAGCATCAAAACCGATATAGGCGAAAAACACAATCCCAGCGCCCTGCATGACGCCGCTCCAGCCGAAATGTCCGCGGACGCCGGTGTTTGGCGGGATGAATGGGTGCCAGTTCGCGGGATTGACCGCGTGAGCCGCGCCGATGATGAACACCAGCACGACCGCTACTTTAACAAACACAATGACATTATTGACTGTCGCCGATTCGCGAATCCCGATCACCAGCAACACCGTGATGATGGCAATGATGATGACTGCTGGCAGATTGAAGATGGCAGTGACCTGGGTTCCATCCGCCAAAGTAATGAGCGTCCCGCGCGCCGCCGACAGTGCGGGCGGGATGTGAATACCGAGATCGCGCAGAAACGAGACAACGTAGCCCGACCAACCAATAGAGACGGTGACTGCACCGAGGGCATACTCCAAAATCAAGTCCCAGCCGATAATCCACGCGAAAAGTTCGCCGAGGGTGGCGTAGCCGTAGGTGTACGCGCTGCCAGCCATCGGCACTAACGATGCGAACTCGCTATAGCAGAGCGCCGCGAAGATCGAGGCCACGCCTGCGAGCACGAAGGATAAAACCACGGCTGGTCCCGCGTTCTGCGCCGCGACCGTGCCGGTTAGCACAAAAATACCCGTGCCGATGATCGCGCCAATGCCGAGAGCTGTCAGGTTTGTGGCTCCGAGCGCGCGTTTCAGCCGCTGATCTGTCAACGCATCAGCTTGAAGTTGGGTGACACTCTTTCGACGAAGTAAGTTCATTAGCGAAGTTGGTTTTTGGTTGTGCTAATCGGCACACGCCTTCCAAGTCAAGCCATGCGTGATTTATCAAGCCGAAATTTCCACAGGAAATACACCGGCACACCACTCAGCACGATGATCAGGCCCGGCCAGGTCGTGGCTGTTTGGTATATGAACAGCACGAGGAGAATCACGGTCGCGCCAACGACGTACAGAGCGGGCACGATTGGATAGCCGAATGCCCGATAGGGTCGTTCCACGTCTGGCTGTTTTCGACGCAGCAAGAAGATGCCGATGATCGTCAGGATATAAAAGATGAGCGCTGCCGAAATGACATAGTCGAGCAGATTGCCGTAAAGGTTGCCGTAGCCCGTGACGGTACCAGTGGCGTCGGTTTTAACCGTGCGGGGAAGGACGAGCGCGCCAGCCCAGATGCCTTGAATGACCAATCCCCACGCTGGTACGTTGAACTTGTTGAGCTCGGCGACCGATCGGAAGAACAAGCCGTCGCGCGCCATCGCATAATATGCGCGCGCCCCCGCAAGAATGAGTCCGTTGTTGCATCCAAAGGTGGAGATCATGATCGCCACAGCCATGATCGTCGCGCCGGCGCCCGGAAAAATTACGTTTGCCGTTTCCGAAGCCACACGGTCGCTAGGCGCATTTTGAATCGCGTGGAAAGGCAGCGTGGCGAGGTACGCAACGTTTGCTAGCAGATAAAGGCCAATCACCAAGATCGTGCCGAACGCGAGTGAGAGCGGCACGTTGCGGCGAGGGTTGACCACCTCGCCCGCCGTGAATGTGATGTTGTTCCATGCGTCGGCGGAGAAAAGAGAATTTGTTTGGGCCACGCAGATTCCGACGAAGAGACCGAAAGCGGTGGCAGCAGTCAGACCCGCGCCCACCTCCTGCAAATTTCCACGTATCGTCCACAAGTCCTTGAAGTTTTCTGCGCCTACTCCGGATTTCAGACCCACGATTATGCCGAGCACAATGAGTGCGATCAGTGCGCCAGTCTTTGCCGTGGTAAACACATTTTGAATTAGCTTGCCTATTTCCAAGCCACGGGTGTTCGTGAATGTTAGAAAGCCGATTAGCAATAATCCGACCAGCTGCGCAGTGGAAAGCGATACCGCGTACCCGCCGAAACGTATCGGCGCGATGAGATAATTGCTCTCTGACACCCACGGAATTAGCACGCCCATGTAGCGCGCGAACCCCACCGCGACCGCGGCGATGGTGCCCGTCTGAATCACGAGAAAAAGCGTCCAGCCGTAAAGGAATCCCCAAAGCGGCGAAAATGCTTCGCGCAGGTACACGTATTGACCGCCGGCTTTCGGCATCATTGCCGCCAGCTCTCCATATGACAGCGCGGCCGTCAGCGTCAGCAAACCGGTGACGATCCAAACGACGAGCAACCAGCCAGGCGCGCCGACTTGGCGGGCGATGATTGCTGATACGATGAAAATTCCCGAGCCGATCATCGAGCCAGCCACGAGCATCGTTGAATCGAGTAAGCCCAGTCCCCTGACGAGCTTTTGCTCGGCTACAGGTGCTTCGGTGGTCGCGCTTGTCATTTCAATCGCTTGGATTGGCGGAGAGTTAATCATCAGTCGAGCGTGTCGTGCAATGCCAAAAAACTGCGGCTCTCGGGTTTTGCTAAAGGCGAGCAATTTTGAAACGCAAAAATGTTTACGCGCAGAACGGAACCGTGTAGTCTCCGCCGCGCGATGATCTCAAATCGACTGTCGTCCGTGCGGAAGTGCTGCTCGGTTTTCTGTGCTGTGGCGGCATTCGCAATCGAATTGGCTGTGCCGCCCCAGGGCGCTTACGCACGAACAAGCACGCAGTTTGAAGCACTACCGCTGGTGCGCTCGCGACAAAATCATTTGCTCGTGCGTGCTTTTATTAACGGCAAGGCAGCGTGGCTTACGGTCGATAGCGGCGCGCCGGTAAGCGCAATCGCTTCGAGTCGTCGCCAGTATTTTCGGCTAAAGCCGACCACAGCCGGATCAAATCTGCCGGCACGCGTTCAGATCAACGGCGGGTTCAACAATGTTGCGATAGCGCGTGAGCTGCGGATCGGCGGGCTAGTTCTGGTCGATGAACCGATGGTTACTGTCGATCTTGGCAACTCTAGTCGCGCCGCGCGATTGGTTCATGAACAGGAAATCGACGGAATTATTGGAGCGGACATTCTTTTCCCGACGCAAGCGGTGCTGGATTGCGAGCGCCAGTTACTCATTCTAAACACCGATCCTAGCGTGCTCGGTAGCTTTCCCGGCGTCGATCGGCGTGGATTGCGGGCTGTTCCGATTCAAGTCAGCGATGGTTACAATCTGTATGTCAATGGTTCGGTTAACGGAAAACCTGCCAGGCTGATGGTCGATACGGGTTCGTTCACGACGCTGTTGCACCGTTCGTTCATTCGGCGAATGCGAATTGCCACTCGCGAAACTCAATATAGTTCGTCAGCCGTGAATCTGAAAGAACGCGGCGTGCGCGTCGCGAATATTCGCAAACTTTCGGTAGGCTCGGTAGATATTTTTGGTAAGGACGTTGGTGTGATTGACCTGGAAGGATTAATTCACGATGGCTTGTTGGAAGGCTCCCCGCCCGTTGCCGGTTTGCTCGGCGCAGAAACGCTCAGGCGCCATCATGGCATTATTGATTTCGGTACGCGGACGCTCTATTTGAGATAGCGAGCACCGCCCATCGGCTTTGTCATTCCGAGCGAAGTAGAGGAATCTCTTATTTTTCTACTGGTGAACAAGATTACACACGCATTCGTTTTAGCCGCCGGCCTCGGCACGCGGCTCCGGCCTTTAACGGACGAGCTGCCAAAACCGCTCATTCCGATTTTTCAAAAACCGCTCATCACTTTTGCGCTCGATCATTTGATCAGCGCGGGAGTAAACAAGTTCGTCATTAACACGCACAGGTGTCCCGAATTGTTTCGAGAGTTTTTTAGCGACAACCAATATGCAGGCCATTCGGTCGTGCTCGCTCATGAGCCGGAGCTGCTCGAGACGGGCGGCGGAATGAAGAATATAGAGCCGTTTATCGGAAACAGACCGTTCATTGCTTACAGCGGCGACATCTTGAGTGATGTCGACCTAGAGCCGCTCATCGAAAATCATTTCCGTGCGCAAAATCATGTGACGCTCGGTTTGCGGCGGAATACTGGTTTGGGTGCGGGCGTGGTGATGCGCGACAATCGGATCGTCGCGATTTTGAAGGAATCCAATCCGAACGAGAACTTTGATTATGCGAACGTGTCTGTTTGGAATCCCGAGATTTTTCTGAAGCTTCCGCCCCGTCAGAAGGTCTCATTCATTCCAATTCTTACCAAATGGATTTCTGAGGGGGGAAAAATTGGCGGTGTTCTTCTTGATGACGGACAATGGTTCAACATTGGTTCGCGAAAAGAGTATCTGGAAGTTCATCGTGTGATTGCGAAGGAGCAGTGGCATCCTCGGTACGTGAAAACCGTGGGGTGGCCGGATCCGATCCACCGCAGCGCGATTGTCGATTCCAGCGCGCAGTTGCGCGGCTGCTCAGTTGTCGGAGAGCATTGCCGCGTCGGCTCGGAAGCCATCCTCGAAGACACAATTTTGTGGCCGGGCGCACAAATTGCTTCCCAAAGTCAGCTTCAGGGTTGTATTGTCCGCTCCCAAAAAAAGGCCACCGGCATCCATCGTAACATCGACATCTAAATCCGAGTATGAGAACAGCGCTGCTTCTCCGACGAACGCGAATGCATTTTCCGCGTTTGAATCTCGACGAGATAGAAATCTCGCCAATTGAAAAAGGAGGCTCGGACCGGAAATTTTATCGAATCAGTTGTGCTGTGGATCGAAGGCTGATTCTTGTTAAATACAATCTTGAGCGCGAAGAAAACCGGCATTACGTCCAGATCGCAAAATTTCTCGACGCCCATGGAATTCGGGTTCCTAAGATTTATTTTCACGATCCGGTGGAAGGCCTCATCTGGATCGAAGATTTGGGTGAGTGCGATCTCCACAGTTATCAGCAGGAGAGCTGGCTCGTTCGCCGCGCCTTCTACGAATCAGCGCTCGATGAAATTATTAAGCTTCACAATCTGCCGCAGTCGGTCTGCGTAGAAATGAAGGAACATTTGCCGGCCGAATTCAACGCCGCGCTTTACCGGTGGGAACAGAAATACTTTTTCGAAAATTGCCTCGGCCGCTATTTCAAAGTCAGCGAATCAAAACGCAAGGAGCTGGCTGCCTTTCCCGGTTTGCGCGAAATCACAAAGCACCTTGGTGGTTCGCAAAGGGTTTTGGTCCACCGCGATTTTCAATCGCAAAACATCATCATCCAGAACGGGCAGGCTAATCTGATTGATTTTCAGGGGATGCGTCCTGGCTTGGCAGAGTACGATTTGGCGTCATTGCTCTATGATCCGTATGTCCATCTCACAGAATCAGAGCGAGCGGAGTTGATCACGTACTATCACGATGGTCGGGACAAGAGCGGAGTCACGTGTGGCCAAGATTTCGATTCCAAACTACGCCTATGCGCGATGCAACGCCTGATGCAGGCGCTCGGTGCTTATGGGTTCCTCGGCTTGGTCAAGGGACATAAGAATTTCCTCCAATACATTCCCAGAGCCGTCGGCTCGCTGCGAGACACGGTCGCGAAGATTGACCGGCTTGAGCCACTTGCATCTTTTCTCGCGGATCTTTGATCTGCAGACAACTCGTTGAGTTTTTCGGTGGCAGAATGGTCGGCGCTACCTTATGCCGACAAACGGATTGGTTCTGCGCTCGGTTCCGATTTTCGTCGGCGGGCCGTGGCCGGGAAGTAATGTGACGTCGTCTCCGAGCGGAAATAATTTTTTCCTGATCCCGGTTATCAGCAGATCGATATCTCCGCCGGGCAAATCACCTCGCCCAATGCTTCCGGCAAAGAGGACATCGCCGTCGATCAACAATTTATCTTTGTGCGAAAAGAAGCAGAGGCTGCCCGGGCAATGGCCGGGAACTTCCAGAATTTGGAAATCTGTGCCGAGAAAATTTCGATTTGGCGTCTCCTCAATCAAAAAATCAGGCTTCGCCGGCTCGATTTCGAGTGCGAAACCAAAATTGCGAAAAAACTCCCGGTCGGAAATCATAGGCGCGGTGAGCGGGTGACAACCAATTGGACAACCAAACTGACGTTTAATCCTGGCAACATCCTGGACATGATCGATGTGCCCGTGCGTCAGGAGCAAAAGTTTCAGCTCAACCTCAAGCGAACGCACCCATTCGCAAGCGCCCTCGGGCGCGTCGAACAGAATCCATCCCTCCCGCGCTTGAAGCAAATAGCAGTTCGTTTCGAAAATGCCGCCGCAAAAGCTTTTGTAATTCATTGTGATTCACCGCATCCAGTCTCGCTACGACTAAAAGTGTGAGTTTTTACGAATATTGAATGTTCGCTCTTCTCGATTGTCTTATTCCAACCTACATGTCGCCAGCCAGCTACTTTTCAGCAAAGATGACGTCACACACAACCACGAACCAAAGTAGCTGGGCGACCCACCTGATTGCTTGCAATCGGCTGCCGAAGGCGCGAAGTGGGTCGATCTTGTTTCATCATCTTGCGTTTCATCGCGAAATCTGCCAAGGTGGGAAACCGCATAATCACTTATGAAAGCACGTTTCCAGCGAAGCCTCGCGTTGTGCGCAATCGTTTTAGCAGCCGCGACTGCCGCGCCACCTGCGGTAGCGGCGTCGAAGGAAACGATCGCCATGTCGGTCGGCCGGCTTCTGGAGGAAGGCCATTATACCCGCCAGAAGCTGAATGAGGAGATTTCGAAAAAATTCCTGCAGAGTTATCTGGAGTTGCTCGATTTCAGTCACCTCTTCTTTACCCAGCAAGACGTTGACGCACTCAATGCAAAATACGGCAACTCGATCGCGGGCGACGTTCTTCTCGGCACCCTGAAACCGGCTTATGAGATTTACGCTCTATACACGAAACGGGTTGATGAACGGGTCGCGAAGATAAAGGAGCTGTTGAAGCAACCAATCGATTTCAAGAGCAATGCGACAGTCGAGTTGAGTCGCCAAAAATCGCCGTGGCCAAAAGATGAAGCCGAAGCCGACCAGCTCTGGCGTGGCCGTATCGCAAACGAGCTGTTGCAGGAGCATCTGAGCGAGCATCCGATTGAGCCCGCACCGCAATTAGTTGGGCGCCGGTATGATCGCCTGGCCCGCAACGTCCACGAGCAAGACAAGGACGAGCAGATCAAACTATTTCTCGATGCGCTTGCGCAGGCGTATGACCCGCATTCGGAATACCTCAGCAAGGCCGACATGAAGAATTTCAGCATCAACATGGGGCTCTCGCTCGTAGGCATCGGCGCCATGCTCCGCTCGGAAGACGGCTATGCGAAAATTGAAAGCCTGGTGCCCGGTGGACCCGCGCAAGTCGATGGGAGGCTTAAAGTCGGCGACCGAATTAGCGCTGTGGCACAAGGCCAGGCCGATTATGTTGATGTTCGCGAGATGCGACTGGACAAAGTCGTCGAGATGATCCGCGGAAAAAAGGGCACACGTGTGAAGTTGCTCGTCATTCCCTCGGATGCCACCGATCCGTCGCGCCGGAAAAATGTCGAGCTCGTGCGGGATGAAATTAAACTCAAAGATCAGGAAGCCCGCGCCGATATCATCATCAAAAAAGATGAGAACGGCGAGCCGGTAAAACTCGGATGGCTTACGCTCCCTTCGTTTTATGCGGACATGGACAGGCACCAGAAGAGCACCACGCGCGACGTGCTGGCGTTGCTCAAGCGCCTGAAGAAAGAAAACATCGCCGGTCTGGTGATCGATCTGCGGCGAAATGGGGGCGGCTCGCTGGAAGAGGCACTTTCGCTCACAGGCCTGTTTTTGAAATCGGGCCCGATTGTGCAGACCAAGGATTATAATGGAAGTATCAGGATTTCTTCCGATCCAGATCCGGGCATCGCCTATTCCGGACCGCTAATCGTTTTGACCAGCCGGCAAAGCGCGTCTGCCAGCGAGATCTTCGCAGCTGCACTCCAGGATTATGGTCGCGCAGTGATCGTCGGCGACAAGAACACATTTGGCAAAGGCACCGTGCAAACGATCCTCCCGATCGGCCGATTCGCTTCGCTATTGGGCAGCCGTTCCGATGAAGACGGTGCATTGAAGCTGACGATCCAAAAATTTTATCGTGTGGCTGGCGGTTCCACACAACTCCATGGCGTCGCCTCGGACATTATCCTGCCGAGTCTGAGTGATCTCCCAGAATTCGGCGAGGGCGCGCTAAAGAACGCACTGCCGTATGACGAAGTGGCCAAGGCGAAATACACCAAATGGTCCGATACCCATTCACTGTTTGTCGACCAATTGCGGCGACGCTCAGAAGAGCGCGTCAAGAACGACCCCGAATTCCATTTTGTGATGGAGGACATCGATCGTTTGCGCCACAAGATGGATGAGAATCGAATTTCGCTGAACGAAGATGCGCGAAAAAAAGAGCTTCAGGATGATAAACTGCGCAAGGAAATGCGTTCGAAAGAGCGCCTGGCGCGAAATCAGGAGGAGCCGCGAATTTACCGGCTAACACTCGACACCGTTGATAAACCGAATCTGCAATTGATTATGTATCCGGGGAAACTGGCCGAGGCGAAGAAGAATGGCGTTTCCCCGAAAGTTGATCCTGAAGCAGCTTCCGATGCAGATTCGGATTTGATTCCCGCCGGTGGCGATGGTGATAACAAAGAACCAACTATCGATCCCGAACGCGACGAGACACTAAATATTCTTACTGATCTTGTCGATCTTTCGCGGGGGCCGAAAACGGCCAGCACTAATATTGATAAGGCGCCGGCCCAACAGCGGCCGTAGCAGCGGCTCCGAGATTTAAAAAATCACTTCGGTGCGTGCTGTAGCGTCCGCTGTCTCAGCGGATGAGACTAGGCGGTTCGGCGCGTTGAAGACGGTGCGCTTGAGGACAGCGCACACCAGGCCAATAGCCTTTATGGGTCTTACCGCCACCAGGGCCACGGAGGTGGAGGCGGTCCAAACCGTGGGTCAAATTGCCGGCCAAAGCGAGGATCTGCAAATCTATTGCCACCTCGCATGAACGGAGATTGCGATTGGCCTAAATAACGTCCAGTCGGTGTTCTGCCAAACACGGTGACCGGAGTGCCGACGCTCACCGAGTTGAAGAACGCAATTGCATACTGTTCGGGCATTCGAACACAGCCATGCGACGCCGCATAGCCCGGCAAATATCCGGCGTGCATTCCGTCGGAGCCGTGGAACCGCATAAAGTAGGGCATCGGCGCTGGAACAAATCTGCAGCCGCGCGGCACTTTCATATCGACATCCGCATCGGCGACAACGGTGCGTCCGGACGCGTCCACAATCTTGCCGTAAATGCTCGAATAGTGATTGCGTTCTTTTTCAATAACGTTGAACGAGCCGCTCTCGGTCAGATGGCCATAGCGTCCACTGGAGATGGGCGACGCCAACACTGGCCGTCCATCTCGAAGCAGATACGCCCTCTGCTCTTGCAAATCTATTTCGACTGACGTTTCCGCGCGCAACACGACGGCTGCGCAGAAAAACATTGAGAGCCCAAGAACCATCCTCATACTGCGTTTAACCCATCTTAAGCGTGGAAGTCGCAGCGCGATTTCTGGGGAGCACAGGCTGCCAGCCTGTAGTTCGCGGCAGCTTGCCGCAAACCGGGTTCTTCTTGCACAGCGTCGGCTACATCGTTTGCGCTAATGCGCAAACTGCATTTGGCTGGCAGCCAAATGCTACAGGCTAGCCTGTGCTCCCCAGAGCGGAATCTACACCGCTATGGCGCCTTTGATCGATGGGTGCGGGTCGTAACCGACGAGTTCGAAATCTTCGAACGTGAAATCATGGATTTTTTTGATCGCCGGATTCAGTTTCATCCTCGGTAAGGAGCGGCAATCGCGAGAAAGCTGCTGGCGTGCCTGGTTAAGGTGATTGTTGTAGAGATGCAGATCGCCAAACGTATGAACAAAATCGCCAGGTTTTAATTCACAAACCTGCGCCACCATCATCGTGAGCAGCGAGTACGACGCGATGTTGAACGGCACGCCAAGAAACAGATCGGCGCTTCGCTGATATAACTGACAACTTAATTCGTCGTCCTGCACGTAAAACTGGAAGAGCACGTGACATGGCGGCAGTGCCACGTTCTCGATTTCGGCTGGGTTCCACGCGCTGACTATTAGCCTGCGACTCTGTGGATTTGATTTGATTTGCGCGATGAGATTATCGATTTGATCAACTCGCGCCCCGTTTGCGCCTCGCCAGTCCCTCCATTGCGCTCCATACACACGGCCGAGGTCCCCGGTTTCATTGGCCCATTCGTTCCAGATCGTTACCCCGTGCTCATTGAGATACTGAATATTGGTATCGCCTCGTAGAAACCAGAGCAGCTCGTAAATGATGGATTTGATATGCAGCTTTTTTGTTGTGAGCAATGGAAATCCAGGTCCCTCACTGCGCAGATCAAACCGACTCTGCGCACCAAACACTGATAATGTTCCTGTGCCCGTCCGATCTGTTCGGGACCGGCCTTTCTCAAGAACCAGCCGGAGTAGATCGTGATATTGTCGCACGCGAAAATTTTATCGCGGTGCGCCCCATTCGCGAAACAGAATTTCTCTTCTGCCACTATTTTTGTGATTGGGAACGGCTAATGCTGAGAACCTTTTCGAAATACTGATGTGCGAATGCCGAATGCAGGCCGCACAGCCTCGAGACTAATTTTGAAAGGAGCTTACAATGAACCTGATTGTTGCGCGGAGAACGATAGCATCAGCCGCGCTGTTCGCTTCAGTGCTGATGGCAGCGTGCGGCCAGCGTTCCACAAATTCTTCCAGCGAAACGCTTACTGTCTAATCTATGAAGACAAACCGACGTTGAAGCTGCTTGACCTCGGTCCGCCAGGGAACAGTCCAGGCGGCGTATATCATTTTTTTGCTCCGCTGCATTCGAGCCCCGGAGGTCCGGTGATCGGCGAGGTATTTGGCTCAAAGACGCTGATCAAAATGGCGACTGACGCGAACCCGAACCTAGAGACACCCGCGGCTGTTCTGTTCTTCACCTTTGCCGATCATCAGGATCAAATTGTGGCTTTGGGCGCTTTCGATTATCCGGCGACGGCCGGCGAATTTGAAGCGGGTCAGCCTGTCGTGCGCGCGATACATGGTAAGTACATGGGCGCACGCGGCCAAATGACCAGTACGCGGAATGGGGATGGTTGGTATACGCAGGTGTTTACGCTGCTCAAGTGATCCGAGAAGCGCGCCGCATTGGCGCGACTTCGCTTGCAATCCGCGTTGGAATCGAGCCGAACTGTCTCGGATGGGAGAAATCAGTTTATCTCCTGATCGGTGTTAGGCCCTGACGAAGAGCAACTTAAGCAATGCGGCCGGGTTTGGCCTAAGGCTTGCTTGGTATCATGAGGTTAAGTTATCGCCACGGCGATTCCGTCCGTCAGCGAACTTCAGCAAGAAAGGATTTTTAATTTATGGCTAAAGTTTTAGGTATCGATTTGGGCACGACCAACTCCTGCATGGCCGTGATGGAGGGTGGTGACCCGGTAGTTTTGGAAAACAGCGAAGGCGCGCGTACGACGCCTTCGGTGGTTGCGTTCACAAAAAGTGGCGAACGACTGGTCGGCCAGGCAGCGAAACGCCAGGCAGTGACCAACCCGCAAAACACGATCTTCTCGATTAAGCGGTTCATGGGCCGCAAGTACGATGAAGTCCAGGAGGAAATTAAGCGCGTCCCTTATAAGGTAGTAAAAGCTGCGAACGGCGACGCGTATGTGCAGGTCGAGATCAACGGCGAGCGCAAGACGTTTTCGCCGCCGGAAATCTCGGCAATGATTTTGTCGAAGTTGAAAGCCGATGCGGAAGCGAAGCTCGGCGAAAAAATCACGCAGGCCGTCATTACGGTCCCAGCGTATTTCAACGACTCGCAGCGCAACGCCACGAAAGATGCGGGCAAGATCGCGGGCATGGAAGTGTTGCGCATCATTAACGAGCCCACAGCTGCGTCGCTCGCTTATGGTTTGGACAAGAAAAAAGACGAGGAGATTGCAGTTTACGATTTGGGCGGCGGCACGTTCGACATTTCCGTGCTCGAAATTGGCGACGGCGTTTTCGAAGTGAAAGCGACCAACGGCGATACGCACCTCGGCGGTGACGACTGGGACGCGCGCATAATGGATTGGATCATTGATGAGTTCAAAAAGGATACGGGCATTGATCTAAGCAAGCAGCCGGACGCGGTTCAACGGATCAAGGAGGAAGCTGAGAAAGCGAAGATCGCGCTTTCATCCACGCAGGAATACGAAATCAATCTGCCTTTCATCACGGCGGACGCGAGCGGGCCGAAGCACATTCAGAAGAAGTTGACTCGCTCGAAGATGGAACAGCTTTGCGATGATTTGTTCCAACGCACCATTCCGCCGGTAAAAGCCTGCTTGAAAGACGCAGGCGTCACGGAGAAGGACATCGATGAGCTGGTGCTCGTCGGCGGCATGACACGCATGCCCAAAGTGCAGCAGATTGCACGCGACCTTATCGGCAAGGAACCCCACAAGGGAGTAAACCCTGACGAAGTGGTTGCGATCGGCGCTGCCATTCAGGGGGGCGTACTTAAGGGCGAGGTCAAAGATGTGCTCCTTCTCGATGTCACACCGCTTACGCTTTCGATCGAAACAGCCGGCGGCGTAGCCACATCGATGATTCCGCGGAACACCACCATTCCGACGCGCAAATCGCAGATCTTCTCGACTTACAGCGACAATCAGCCAGGCGTGGAGATCAAGGTGTTACAGGGCGAGCGGCCACTGTCGCGCGACAATAAACAACTCGGTGTCTTCCATCTCGACGGGATTCCACCCGCCCCGCGCGGTGTTCCGCAAATCGAAGTGACGTTTGATACCGACGCGAACGGTATTCTGCACGTCTCGGCCAAAGATTTGGGCACCGGGAAGGAACAGAAAATTTCCATCACCGGCAGCTCCGGTCTTTCCAAGGACGAAGTGGCGAACATGCAGCGCGAAGCCGAAGCGCACGCCGACGAGGACAAGAAGGCGAAGGAAGCCATCGAGATCAAGAACAACGCCGACATGCTCGCTTATCAGAGCGAGAAGCAGTTGAAAGAGCTCGGCGACAAAATCTCGGGCGACAAACGCAAGCAGGTCGAGGACGCCATCGCTGCGGTGCGCGATGCGATCAATCGCAACGACGTCGAAGCGATGAAGCGGACCTACGACGATTTGCAGAACAAGTTCCAGGAAATCAGCGCCGATCTTTACAAACAAGCGTCGGCGCAGGCTGGTCCGCGCCCAGGGCCACAACCGGGACCCGAAGCGGAGCCGCGCGGCGGCGCTGAAGAAGGCGCCGGTAAACCCGAAGGCGACGTCGTTGATGCTGAGTTCGAGGTCGTGGACGAAGACAAGAAAAAGTAATGACAATCTGCCGGCGGCGGTCGCAAGAGCGACAGTCGCCGGCTCAACCAAAAAACAAAACCAAAAGGAGTAAATCGAACAAGCTATGGCAACAGTTAACGTAAAGCCGCTCGGCGATCGGGTGCTAGTGCAGCCGCTCGAAGAGCAGGAAGTGAAAAAGGGCGGGATCATTATCCCCGATACCGCCAAGGAAAAACCACAAGAGGGGAAAGTGGTCGCTCTAGGCACCGGAAAAATCGATGAAAACGGAAAGAAAATCGATTTCACGGTGAAGAAAGGCGACAAGGTGCTGATCTCGAAATACGGCGGCACCGAAATCAAAATCGACGATCAAAATTACCTGATCATGCGCGAGGATGACATCCTCGGCATCATCGGTTGATCATTCTATCAACACTCAACTAAAGACTATCAACTAATTATATGGCAGCTAAACAACTACAATTCGATGAAAACGCGCGGCACACATTGTTGCGCGGTATCGAGAAACTGGCGAAGGCCGTCAAGGCTACGCTTGGCCCATCCGGCCGCAACGTCATTCTCGACAAGAAATTCGGCAGCCCCACGATCACCAAGGACGGTGTGACCGTCGCGAAAGAGATCGAGCTTGAGGACCCATACGAAAATATGGGTGCACAGCTCGTGCGCGAGGTCGCTTCCAAAACGTCCGACGTGGCAGGCGACGGCACGACTACGGCGACCATTCTCGCGGAATCAATTTACCGCGAAGGTCTGCGCAACGTCACTGCCGGCGCGAATCCGACGTCGTTGCAGCGCGGCATCATGAAAGCCGTCGATACAATCGTCGAGGAGCTGAAGAAGCTCTCCAAGAAAGTTAGCGATCGCACCGAGATCGCGCAGGTCGCGACCGTTTCGGCCAACTGGGACAAGACGATCGGCGAGATCATCGCCGACGCCATGGACAAGGTTGGCAAGGACGGGACGATCACGGTCGAGGAAGCGAAGTCGATCGAGACCACGCTGGACGTCGTCGAGGGCATGCAGTTCGACAAAGGGTATTTGTCGCCCTACTTCGTCACCAATGCGGAGGCAATGGAGGCTGTGCTCGAAAATGCATACATCCTGATTTACGAGAAAAAAATCTCGAGCTTGAAGGACTTGCTCCCGTTGCTCGAGAAAGTCGCGAAAGCCGGACGTCCGCTGCTCATCATTGCGGAGGACGTGGAAGGTGAAGCGCTCGCGACTCTTGTTGTGAATAAACTGCGCGGCACATTGCAGGTCTGCGCGGTGAAAGCGCCGGGCTTCGGCGATCGTCGCAAGGCGATGCTGGAAGACATTGCGGTGCTGACTGGTGGGCGTCTGATCAGCGAAGATCTCGGCATCAAGCTAGAGAACATCAAGCTCGAAGACCTCGGGCGTGCCAAGCGCGTGACGGTGGACAAGGAGAATACCACCATTGTCGAAGGCGAAGGCAAAAAAGCCGATATCCAGGGCCGCGTCGCTCAGATACGTCGTCAGATTGAAGAGACGACCAGCGATTACGATCGCGAGAAGCTCCAGGAGCGCCTGGCGAAACTCGCGGGCGGCGTTGCGGTCGTCAACGTCGGCGCTGCGACCGAGACCGAGATGAAAGAGAAGAAGGCGCGCGTCGAAGACGCGTTGCACGCCACGCGTGCGGCGGTCGAGGAAGGGATCGTCCCAGGCGGCGGTGTCGCATTCCTGCGCGCGCAGAAAGCGCTCGACAACGTAAAGGACCTCGAAGGCGACGAGAAGATCGGCGTGCAGATTGTGCGCCGCGCTATTGAGGAGCCTACCCGTCAACTCGCCGACAACGCGGGCAAGGAAGGCGCGCTCGTCGTCGAGGAAGTGAAGAAGCGCAAAGGAAACGAAGGCTACGACGTCGCCGCCGATGAATACACCGATCTGGTGAAGGCTGGGATTGTCGATCCAACCAAGGTTACGCGAAGCGCGTTGCAAAACGCCGCGTCCATCGCAGGCCTGTTGCTCACCACCGAAGCATTGGTCACGGAGATTCCTGAAAAGGAAAAAACTCCTCCAATGCCACCCGGCGGCATGGGTGGTATGGACTACTAAACGACAGCCGAAACAACAATTAACAAACAGCCGAGCTCGAAAGGGCTCGGCTGTTTTGCTTTATGAGATTGCGGGAGGCCCGACGCGACTACCTCTGTTTCGCAAGTGCCTGCAGGCGATCACCTAGGTCGCCTGGTGCAATAAACACGAAGGCTCGTCCCATTTTGCGCGATTCCAGTAAACCGAGTCGCGCTAGGTCCATAAGATCATATCGAGCTGTTTCATAGACGATTGCGTGACTTCTTCGATGACCTTCGATCGTGTATCGAGTTCCCGGTTTTCTGAGAGCGTGGGCAATTAAGGCCTGCTGGCGATGATTGAGCACTGTCGCACCTCTTAAAAGCGCTTCGGTCTCTCGGACTTCCTTACTCTTTGTCTCGATGTAATCATGCAGACTGGCTATCGCACGTCTGATTACTTCACACTGATACAGAAGAAAATAGGTGGCATCATTTTCGTCGGTCTCGGTGAACAGGAACGATCTCGCGTACTTCGCCGGCGCCTTGACGAGAATCTCTGAAATGGACACAAACTCAAACAGCCAATATCCCTGCCGCAGCATGGACCAGTAAAAGAGTGCACGCGCAGTCCTACCGTTCCCGTCCACAAAAGGGTGATCATATGCTAACCAAAAGTGGATGAAGATTGCACGAACTGCCGGATGAATGAATCGGCCTTCTGGCTTTCCAACATCCAGCACGCTGCCGTTAGCGAATTCGCACAATGCAGCAAGCCGATCAGGCAATTCTTCCGCTGGCGGTGGAGAATGAAAAATTTCGCCAGTAATCACGTCCTGAACTGTGACGTTCTCGTCCGGTCGCCTCAAACGACCGGCGCCAACCGGGTTATCGAGCGTGCCATCTGTAACCATGCGATGCATTTCAAAGATCAATTCAGGATCAAGTGGTCTCTCTTTCCATTCGGCGATCCGTTGCATTGTTAGATAATTATTCAGGATCATTCGCTCTCCTCGGGTGCGAGGCGCTCGGCCAGTGCGCAGCATCTCTTTGGCTACCGCCCGAGTCGTGGCAGCGCCTTCAAGCTGGCTGCTCGTGACAGCCTCTTGAAAAAGTGACCGCATGACATACTGACTGCGCGTCTGTGGATTTGCTATCGGGTCGGGCATTCCAATGTTGCCGCCCGCTCCGAGATCGATTTCATGAAGGAGTCGCGCAATCATGTCTGTAATCGCATAACGGAACGGTTGACCAGAAGGATCTCGCAGTGGCAAATCCTTTAATGCAGCGCGGCGTACGAGTTTTGTCGCACCCCACCACTCCTCCCGCGTGAATCCCGCCGGCGGCGCCATATGCCGCATCTTATCCCAATGGCGATATTTTCCTTCTGCTTCAGATCGGACTGCTTCGTTCAGGATCGCGCCTAGTTTGTTGCCCCGTAATGCAAGAATCCGATTCAAATCTGTTGGAAGGGACTCGGGCCGTTTCATTTACTTCAATTACTAATTTAAAACTAAGTTGTCCCAAATTAGTAGTTCTGGGATTGATTTCGTCAACTACTAAATTGGTATCTACTAGTATTAGTTTAGTATCTATATTTTGTGGCCGGTCGACAGACAACCGCGATATGCAGACGATCGGACCGCCAGGGTGAACCGCTCCCGTCTGGGGGAAGCGGGTCGCGTCTTAAAACATTTGACATTTGTTAGCCGAAACTCACCTCAGAGGCGCATTGCAGCGCACTGTCTACACAATTAGGACTAATAAGATGAGCTTGGCTGAGATTAAGACTGCGATCGAGCAACTATCATTCGAAGAGCGCGCCGAGCTCGCAGCGTGGCTACACGGCTGGAAAGACGATGAATGGGACCCGCCTCCGTCCGAGCCGATTTCACACTACGACGTGGCAGGCGATCAGATGAAGCAGGACATTGCCGATGGGAAACTCGATGATGTTTTGCGCGAAGTGGAAGAGGACATCAAGGCGGCCGGCTCCGCGAAATGCCGTGAAGTCCAGAACGCATCGGCCATTCTCGAATCGCTTCGATAAAGTTGCGCGGAGACTCATGGCGCCTAGTTTCGACAAATGATCGATTGGAGCGCGTGCCCTGCAGTAGAACGTTCGGCAGATACGCTGAGCGGCGCGTGGCGATTCAAAAATACGCGTGTTCCAGTCAAAGCCTTATTCGAGAATCTCGAATCCGGTGCGACAGTTGATCAATTCCTCGAGTGGTTTCCGGGGGTGAAACGGGAACAAGCGTTGGCCGTGCTCGAATGCGCGGAAAAGAGCCTGGCAGCAACCTAGCGTTGTGCGCGTTCTCTTTGATCAGGGAACACCGGTTCCGCTGCGTAATTATCTCCCGGAACACAAAGTCGCAACTGCGGCGGAAAAGGGGTGGTCGACGCTTTCGAACGGTGAATTGCTCGATGCGGCTGAGCGCGAATTCGATTTGCTGGTGACGACCGATCAAGCATTGCGGACCGAACAAAATCTGTCGAAGCGCAGGATCGCTATTCTGGTTTTGCCTTTGCAAGCTGGCCGCGGCTGGAACCGAACGCAGAAATAATCGCGTCACGAGTCTCAACCGTGCGCTCGGGCGAGTATGTCGAAATTGATCTGGAGTAGAAGGAGCTGCGAACAGAGTTCTGCCTATTCGGGCAGTGTCTCGCCCGATCCGCCGATCGCAGCTGCGAAGTCTTCTTCAGAAAAGTTGGTGATTGAGAGAACGCTTCGCTTTAGTTGAGAGACTGCATTCCGTTACTCGGGCATAGTCTGCCCCGATCCACCAATGGAAGCCGGAAAATCTTTGAGTTTTGGAAGCCCATCTCTCATTGGAAGAACAGTCTCCGCATAGTTCAGGTGCACGTTTGGTTTGAACGGAAAATTCCGGAGAGCGCCGAGACGAACATCGATCAATGCGAGTGTGGGATGATCCACGCTGATGTGACTGCCGCACTTTGTGCAATACCGGCGGTCGCTGATTTCGCTGCTGTTGAATCGCCCGAGGAATTCTGCGCCCTTAGTGACGTTCACGTTTTCTTTTTTCCACAATGTAAACGCGCTCACCGGCGCGGCAGAATAACGCCGGCAGTCCTCGCAATGGCAATAACCCATGTCGAGAGGCTCGCCGAGCATCTCGATCTCCACCGCTCCGCAATAACACTGGCCTATGTGCGCCTCCGCCATCGCGTTGCTATTTAGAATCTGGAAACCAGAAAGCCAAGATAATTAAATCACCACGGCGTCTGTGGTAAAAAATGTTTGATTGCCATCGATGCGCTCATCGCGCATTATGAAGTCCCGATGGTCAGGGCGAATTGTCGGGCGCGGTTTACCGCCGCGGATTTCGACTTCATCGTGCGCACGCTGGCGCGTTCGCAAACCGACCAAGTCTCGCTGGTCGATCTGTTGAGCGACGTCGAAACGCGCGATTGCATTCTCGATCATCCGCGTTTGGTCGATGCAATCTTGAATCACTGCGGGCATCTGCGGATATCGTCTCAGTTTTATTTTTACGTCCTGGCCCGCTACGTGTTGCAACAGGGTGGAATTGGCGACCGGAAGCTTTGCGATTATGTCGGGTCGTTGCTTGAAACTTTTTCGCGCGCGAACCAGTTACAAGTATCGGCCGAGATCGATCATCGCGCTCAGGAATATATTTCCGACATGCTTATCGCGCTGACTCGTGCGACTCCCGAACAAGCGTTTTTGCTCCGCGCACACATTGGGAATTACTCGCTCTTCATCAGCGGAATTTTTCACGAGAACGCCCAGCGGCGCAGTTTGCGCGGCGGACCGGATCTCGAATTTTATGAGCAAGTCGGCCGGACAAACTATCAACTTGTTGCCTCACACGCCGTCGCTCGCCGCTGCGAATTGGATGACGTTTTTGAAGGACTCGCCGATCGATTTCGCGACGTGCGGCTCGCGCTCAATCAGTTGTCCGATCGATTGATTAATCTGGATGACGACGCACGCCCGTCGCTCTCGCTGTGAACGAAACGCTCTTCAGCCAAATCCAGAGGTTGTTCGAGCGAACGTACGCGCAGGTCGGGATTAATCTGGAGGATTGCCTGATCGATCGGACGCGCTGTGCGCAATTATCGATCCTGGCTGGCAGATCCGCTCGCGAGTTGAGCGAGCTCGCACGCACGTTTCTGCGTCGCGCGGGCGATCAACTTTACGTTGGGATTTACTATTCGCGTTGGCTCATCGGACAGCTTGAACAACACGATCCGCGCGCGGGCTTGGGCGATCGCAATATCCGGTCGCTGATTATGTTCGTCGAGGAACTCAATCACGCGTTGCATGCTGCGCTCCAATTCAAAAGGGGAATCCGGGAAATCGCATCGGAAGATTTTGCGCGCAATCTTGAGCTCCAGGCGCAGGTCGATACGTATCTTGTTCTGCTCTTGTTTATCGCGTTCTTTCGAAAAACTCAACGAGTCTCACGCACGGACCGGCGCTGGTTGCGCTTTCATCTTTTCGCGCGCCAATGCCCCGAGGCATTTCGCGATGCAAACCTCCGTGGCCGGTATCTGGAGACAAGCCAGCTCGCAGCGAGTTATACGCATTACCTCGATACTCTCAACGGCCAGCGCCGCCTCGATGAAATCCGGCGGTTTCATTCTCTCGATTACGGCGCCAAACGAACGCGAATTCTAGCGTTGACCAACGGCGGAGGAACGACGGCTTCCCAGCCGTTGTGAAACGTGACGAGTTGGTATTTTGCGCCAACGGTGCAGTATCAGTTTTAGCCTGGGGCACCGCCCCAGGGAATTTGGTGTTTACGTGAACAAGCGCTGAAAGCGCGATTGATTCAGCTTTTCGCTGGGCGGAACGTGAATCGCGCTTTCAGCGCTAGCGTCTGGATTTTCAAAACCCCTGGGGCGTTGCCCCAGGCTCCAAATTGAATACCGCGCCTTTGGCGCTAAACACACGGCGACGGGAAGCTGTCAGCCCTTTGGTGCGAAATCGCGCGCAGTAATTGCGCCGCGACCGGATACTGCGATTTATTTGTGTATGACGACTTATCCGAAAAGCCCGAAAGAGATGACCGGCGGCATGATGTACTTCCCGAGGATGCTGGATAAGATTCGCCTGCACACCCGCGGCGAGTTGCACGAGGATTACCACGAGAACCTTGGCGCAGTAAGGGCGGCAGATGGGGTCTGCTGCAATTTTCTGCGCGTGCATTATCGCGACTTGGTTGAGCGGGTGAAACAAGGCGGGACGGATGAAGAAATTCTGGAATGGTGTTTCGAAAAAGGACGTCGCCTCAACGAAGGCGATTTATTCGTCTGGAACGGATTCGCTTCCAAACTAGGGTGGCGTGATTCGGTGACACCTCGATTGGAGCAACGAAAGAGAGAGCACGGAATTTCTGATCGCGACGACATTTGCACGATTCCCGACCTTATCGATTTCGACGAAGGGCGATTCGCAGAGCCAACGAAGGCACCGTGACTTCATCGGATTGTATTTGTCGAGGATCAGGCGTCGGTATTGCCGTTAGTCTGTGCATCCTGGTTTTCACAGCTTGCGAATATGAAGTTCCGATCACGTCGAGTCCCACTCGCAAAGTGCAGGAACGGCTTCTTGGTAACTGGATCTCCCAGGATGGCAAGGAACATATGCGAGTGCACCGGCTGAATGATAATGATTACATCGTTTACTACGACGGTGATTTGTTCCGCGCGTATCACTCCGACGTTGCGGAGACACCATTTGTGAGCGTCTAGGATATTAACTCCAACGATCGCAAGTATGCTTACGTGGTTTGGAAGCTGTCGGATGATAGCAAGCACCTGACATTACGCATCGTGAACCGCGACGTAATCCCAAAGGAAAAAGAAGGACTCGACCGGAGTTGCTAAATTTTTGGAGGAGAACGCGAAGAATCCTGATCTGCTTGGCGAAGAGATCCAATTCAACAAAGAGACGTGATCACCGCTTCGCTTGATTCGGCTTGGCGAATCGGAGAAAAATGTTGTAGCGGGGATGCAGGATGGCTAAATCGGATCAATTTCGGCTCATCGCGCTTGTCTCATTTTCATTATTTCTGTCCGCTACGCGGGTCGATGCACAACAAACACCCGCGGTAGCGTCTAGTCTGAACGCGTCGCCGTCGGCGACACCGGCTGTTTTTTCCCAGGCAACGCTCGCTGATTTGAAGCGACTGCGGCACGCAGCTCTGGACAGCGACTACGCTTACCGGCAGGTCGCGCATCTGGCGGATAACATCGGGCCGCGTTTGAGCGGATCGGCGCAGGCAGCGAAAGCGGTTGAGTACGTCGCGAACGAATTGAAGGCGATCGGTTGTGAAGTGCAGCTCGAGAAGGTGATGGTGCCGCATTGGGTGCGCGGCGAAGAGACAGCAGCGCTCGTTCAATTTCCCGGCCAGGCACAGAGCACAACGCAGAAAATTGTCTTGTGTGCGCTCGGCGGAAGCGTGGCAACACCTCCCGAGGGGATTGAAGCAGACGCAATTGCTGTCAGAAATTTCGATGAGTTCAAATCAATGCCTCGGGAAAAAGTCGCTGGCAAAATCGTGCTGTTCAATTACCCCTTCGACAAACAAATGGCCGCCGAAGGCCGTGGCAATGAAGCGTATGGTGAGGCGGTGGTTTATCGAAGTGACGGCCCGAGTGCAGCGGCGCGACAAGGGGCTGTCGCGTGTTTGATTCGTTCAGTAGGCGGCGCCGACTACCGGCTTCCACATACTGGACAAACAGACTACGCGAATGATGCCCCGAAAATTCCAGCCGCCGCAGTCACGGCAGAAGACGCAGATTTGATCGTCGATATGGTCCGGCAAGGACCGGTGAAAATGAAATTAGTGTTAACGCCGCAAACTCTGCCGGATGTCGAGAGCTACAACGTCATCGGCGACATCAAAGGCAGCGAACATCCTGAACAAATAATCATCGTTTCCGGTCACCTGGACTCATGGGACTTGGGCACGGGCGCGATCGATGACGGCGCGGGCGTCGCAGTTTCGATGGAAGCTGCGAATCTGATCCAAAAACTTCACCTCAAACCAAAGTGCACGATCCGCGTGATAGCGTGGATGAATGAAGAGAATGGATCGGCCGGATCAAAACAGTACGCAAAAGATCACGAGAAAGAATGGGCGAACCATTTTGCCGCTATGGAAACAGATGGCGGCGCCGGCCATCCGATTGGCGTTAACATCAAGGGCACGCCAGAGGTGAAAAAGATGCTCGCGCCCGTCGCAGCAATTTTGCAGGAGTCAGGCGCGGGCATTCTTAATCTAGTTGAACACTGCGGCGCCGACATTGCACCGTTGGAGAAAGCTGGCGTGCCTTCCTTTAGTCCTATTCAAGACAGCCGATTCTATTTCAACTACCATCATACCGCCGCTGATACGCTGGATAAAATTGTCCCGAAAGAACTGGCGGAAAATTCCGCCGTCGTTGCCGTCGCTGCATATGCGCTTGCCAACATGGAACAACCGTTGCCTCGTTGATTGTAGCCACCGGCCTGTGGCCGGTTTGCCAACCAACAATTTCACGCGAGAGTGACGGCCCACAGGGCCGTGGCTACAGCGGCTGCAATTTCACTCAGTTGTGCCTCAAATTGCGCAACTCGTTCAGCGCGAAATTAGCTGCTCTTCGGCTTCGATTCCGCACAAATCGCCAGGGTCCAGCATCGACGAAATAAGTTAGCAGGATACTGTCGCGCGTTTTCACTTCCGGCCCGACCGGGTCGGCTGAATGCCAGGTGTTATCGGCAACTGCGAATGCATAACCACTGTTAGGCGAGAATGGCATCTGCGCTTTCTTCGGTTTTCTGCCGGTGGGCAGCACCTCGTGAAAGATGGTGCCGACATGTGGCGTCGAATTGTCGGGCGGCAGATAGAATTGCACCGTGATGCCTTTCCAAAGGCTGTCGGTGTGTTTAAAGATGCGGTATCCCGGAATGTCCCTGGTCAGAATCGGCACCGGATACATTTGCACCTTTTCAAAGTTCACTCCGAACCGGCGCTTCAAGCCAGGCGCGAGCCGCTGCACGAAAGCCGACTCCACTTCTTTCGAGCGAAGAACGCGGCCCGCCACATCCCACACGCCTCGCTTCGTTGGAGGCAAATGACGAATGTATTCGGGAAAAAGATCGATTTTCGCGCGAGTCGGTTTTCCATCTGGCCTGCTGCTTCCCATTTTGCTTTTGCCAGACATTGCCCGGTAATCCTCGGCCACTGGCATCGCTTCGAGCATTTCCGCGTAAAAATCGTTAGGAAACACGCGATCGAATCGCAAATGATAGAACGGCGCCTCATCCGCGGGCGCAGTTTGGACAGATTCGACGACGAAATCGGTCAAATTGTTGACTGTCCACGATTGTCTCATTGATTGAATTTTCCCGTTAACCATGAACCAGACAACTGAAAAACGCTCGCGTTTCGTGCACCTCGGCGGCTGGGTTGCGGAGTTGGTTCTCGTGTTCGTTGGCGTTTACGCTGCGTTTTGGCTCAATAATTATCAGCAGCACCAGCAGGATGCAGAACGCCGCGACCGAATCCTGGCGTCGATCGAGCAAACGTTGCGCGAAGGAATTGAGAGCGGCAAAATTAACCGCGCGAATCAAGAACGAGAAGCCGCGGAGTTTCAACGCGCGCTTGACGCCGGCGAGATGCCGCCGGTGCGTCCTTTTGTTTTTACAACCGACTACAGCCCGGGCGACTTTGCCGCATCGCTCCAGTCCGGCGGTTTCCAGCTACTCGACTTAGAGACGCTGACTGCGCTGCGCAACGACGAATCAATCATCCGTTGGGGACTGAGCCGCATGGCGCGTTATCAAAAATTAAGCGACGAACTGATTGTGCCGAATCTCGATCAGGACATTTCCTTCTTTTACGATCCCGCCACAAAGAAATTGCGAAAACGCTTCGAAATCTATCCCGACGCTCTACGAGAACGTGTGAAATTTGCTAACGAACTTGAACGAACCCACATCGAGTTGCTCAAACGGATCCAATCCGAACGGCAACGAAATCATTAAGATGAATTCAACAATCCGAATCCTCGCACTTCTGTTGTCCATATTGGCTGCGAGTTTCGCGTTCGCAGCCGATTATCCGGCGCCGACGGAAGGCGATTACATCATTCGCGATTTCAAATTTGCTTCAGGCGAAACACTGCCGGAGTTGCGTCTGCATTACCGAACGCTCGGAAAACCGCAGAAAGATGCCCAGGGTAAAACGACGAATGCCGTTCTCATCATGCACGGCACTACTGGCAGTGGCGCGCAGTTTATTCGGCCGGAATTTGCAGGCGAACTATTCGGAAAAGATCAGCCGCTGGACGCCACCAAGTTTTTTATCGTGTTGCCGGACGGGATTGGCCACGGCAAATCGAGCAAGCCCAGCGACGGAATGCACGCGAAATTCCCGAGCTACGGCTATCTCGACATGATTGAAGCGCAATATCGCCTGCTCACCGAAGGATTGGATGTGAAACACGCGCGACTCGTAATGGGGACCTCAATGGGCGGAATGCACACCTGGCTCTGGGGCGAGTTACATCCCGATTTCATGGACGCGCTGATGCCACTGGCCAGTCTGCCGACACAGATTTCGGGGCGCAACCGGGCATGGCGCCGCATGGTAATCGATACGATCCGCAATGATCCGGCATGGAACGGCGGCGAGTACAAAACACAGCCGCCGAGTCTTCGCACTGCAGCGGAAATGCTTTGGTTCATGAGCAGCAATCCAGTCCTGCGCCAAAAGGAAGCGCCGACGCTTGCCAAAACGGATGACGTTCTCGACAAATTCGTCGAGCAGATCGTTAAGACCGATGACGCCAATGACGTGCTTTATGCGGTCGAAGCCTCACATGACTACGATCCCGGCCCAAATTTAGAAAAAATTCGCGCGCCGCTGGTCGCAATCAATTCCGCCGACGACCTAATCAATCCGCCGGAGCTCGGGATTCTCCAGCGTGAGATCAAGCGCGTCCCGCATGGGCGCGCCACTGTGATTCCGTTGAGCGACAAGACTCGCGGTCACGGCAGCCACACAATTGCGGCGCTGTGGAAAGATCAGTTAATGGGGCTGCTAAAGGAAGCGGCTAATAATCAGCCGGTTCACTCCCCGTAGTAGTACGCGCCGCCGTAATAGCTGTAATACGGATAGTATGGATAATAATCCGGGCCGTAGTAGGTGTTGTAGGGCGACTCCGGCGTTGGATAACTCTCAGCGTAATAGGTCTCGGCACATCCGCCGAGTGAAAGTGCAAAAACGCCCGCGCAGACGAGCGAGAGCGTGGTTCTTACTGTGCGACATGTATTCATAGGTACTCCTTCCCCCGGTGTTCCTTCCCCCGGAGCTGGTTCATCCCATTTAATGCAGCGGTTCACATAAAACCAAGCTAAATAAACGATGTAGTCACGCCTCTGTGAGGCGTCTCGACCGCAAGAAGACCCCTGACGGACGGCGCACAGCGCCGTGGCTACAGCACTTGCGAAATTGGCTTCCCACGTGAGTGGATGGCGAACGCCACGTCTACCGAGCGACTCGGGGTGCATCGGCGCATCCGCCATCGGCGGACGACACCGATGCGTCGACCAAGCGCGGCTCGCAAATCAATTACCAATCGCCGTAAATGGAGCTGCCGTAATAGCGCGGACCGTAAGCATCGTTGTAACGGACTCCGGAGCGCACGATTGTTCGGTCATACGTCGGCTCATAGTACGAGTATGTCCGATAATAACTGTACGTGTCCGGCGTATAATACGCGGTCGGATAATAACCGGTGTCATACGCAGTCATGTAAGGTCCCTCTGCACATCCGCCTAGAAAGGTTGCAACGACGCCTGCGCAAAGGATCGACAGCAGCAATGCTCGCTTGGATTTCATTATTGTTTTCATCAGATATCCCCTTTCTTGAATTCTGAATTTCCCTTTCTCTTTTGCGAAGCCGCGGATGCGACTCCGCGCGGCCTGCTGGTTCCCGTCAGCACGACGAGTTCACCAACAAACCGTCCTACTATGATTCGCATCAAATGACCGCATCGGTCGCCCCTGCCGCCATGCTGTCTGGCCCCGCAGGCGTGCTGCTAGACTCCGCGCGGTGCTGTAGTGTGCGCTGTCCTGAGCACAGCGATCAACGGCGACATATGAAATCCGCTGAGACAGCGAAAACTACGACCGCGGGGATCTGCTGTGGAGTGCGGCGACATGTCGCCGCTTTTGAAAGCGCGGACGTGTCCGCGCACTCCAAACCGTGCTTCGGCTTTTGCGCCAACATGGGTGTTCGATACCGTCAATCGCGATGAAGCGAAATTTCTTTTGGGTCGGCTCATTCCTGACAATCGTATTCGCAATGTTCGCACAGGAGCAGTCGCAGTCGCCAGGAACAGCGAAGTTCGACGTCATCATCAAAGGCGGCATGATCTACGACGGCACCGGTGCCGAGCCGCGGCAGGCTGACATTGCAATTCGGGGCGATCGCATTGCAGGCGTTGGCGATTTCAAGTCAGCAAAAGCGAAAACAGTCATCGACGCGAAGGGACTCGCGGTCGCGCCCGGCTTTATCAATATGCTTTCCTGGTCAACGGAGTCCTTGCTTCAGGATGGCCGATCGCAAAGCGAAATCCGGCAGGGCGTGACGACAGAGATCATGGGCGAAGGCGAATCGATGGGGCCGGTGAACGATCGCGTGCGCGAACACATGCTGCGCGCACAGACAGACATTAAATACGATATCAAATGGAACACGCTGGCCGAGTATCTGCAGTATCTCGAAAAGCGCGGGATCTCGTGCAACGTGGCTTCGTTCCTCGGCGCGACCACCGTTCGCGAATATGTGATCGGATTCGAAGACAAGCCGCCCACGCCGGAACAGCTCGAACAAATGCGGGAGTTGGTGCGAAAGGAAATGGAAGCAGGCGCACTCGGAATTGGCACTTCTCTGATCTATCCGCCCGCGTTTTACGCGAAAACGGAAGAATTGATCGAGCTGTGCAAGGTGGCCGCGAAATATCAGGGCAAATACATCTCGCACATGCGCAGCGAAGGAAACCAATTGTTCGAAGCGCTCGACGAACTGCTCCGGATCGCGCGCGAAGCGAACATTCCGGCCGAGGTTTACCACATCAAAGCCGCCGGCGAGAAAAATTGGTCCAAAGAGGATGAACTGCTCGCTCGAATCGAACGCGCGCAGAGGGAAGGACTGAAAATCACGGCAGACATGTACACCTACACCGCTGCCGGCACGGGGCTCGACGCCTGTCTACCGCCGTGGACGGAAGACGGCGGTTACCCCGCGTTGTTCAAACGTCTGCGCGATCCGGCAACGCGCGAGAAGATCAAAGGCGAGGTTAAGATCGACAGCGACAAATGGGAAAATCTGTACCTCGCCGCCGGTTCGCCGGAGAAAATTCTGTTGGTTGGTTTTAAGTCGGACAAACTCAAGCCGCTTACTGGTAAAACGTTGGCTGAAGTTGCGAAAATGCGCGGCAAAGATCCGATCGACACGATCATGGATTTGATCGCGGAAGACGAATCACGGATCGGCACGGTTTATTATTTGATGTCTGAAGACAACGTGAAGAAGGAACTGCGGAAGCCATGGATTTCCTTTGGCTCGGATGAAGCGTCACAAGCGCCCGAACCGCCGTTCACGAAATCGAATCCGCACCCGCGCGCGTATGGGAATTTCGCGCGGGTGCTCGGCAAATATGTTCGCGATGACAAAATCATCCCGATGACGGAAGCGATTCACAGGCTCAGCGGTTTGCCCGCAACCAATCTCGGTCTCGATCACCGCGGATTTCTAAGCGAGGGAATGTTTGCCGACGTGGTTGTGTTCGATCCGGCGACCATCGCGGACTGCGCGACATTCGAGAAACCGCATCAATACGCCGTTGGAGTGAAGCACGTCTTTGTCAATGGCGTGCATGTCATCAAAGATGGCGAGCATACCGGTGCGAAACCCGGTCGCGCCTTGTGGGGCCCGGGGAAAACGAAATGAGAAAACGTGCTGACCACGTGCAATAAGATCTGTAGTCGCTTCCCTGCGGGAAGCGCAACGCAGGACTTAGCGTCAAATCCACGTCGCCACGTCGCCCACAGGGCGACGGCATTCCCTCGAAAGAGAGACGCGCAAAGGCGCCGTTTGAGGCGTATCTTCCTGGAAGGAAAGGGGTTTTGTGTATGGCAATTGTTCCATCGAGAAAAAATGAAGAACGCTCGCTGGCACAGCGCGCCGGCGAGCCGCTGAGTCATTTGCGCAATCAGATCAACAGAGTGTTCGACGATTTTTTTGGCGAGTCGTGGTTGACACCTCGGCGTGAAATGGCCGCCGGTTTTTGGCCGCAGGTGGACGTCACCGAGACGGACAAGGAAATCAAAGTTTCTGCGGATATTCCGGGTGTGGAACCCAAAGATATTGATGTGAGCGTCGAGGACGGCATGCTGATTATCAAGGGCGAGAAGAAATACGAGCGCGAAGAAAAGGAGAAGGGGCAGTATCGAATGGAGCGCAGCTATGGCTCGTTTGAGCGCGCCATTGAATTGCCTGCCGAAGTGGACGAATCGAAAGCAAAAGAGGAGTTCAAGAAAGGCGTGTTACGATTAACGCTCCCCAAGCGCCCTGGAGCGCCATCGCGCCGGAAGAAAATCCCTGTAACTTAAAGCGAGCAAGGTGAGTGACCTTTTTTGGAGTGCGGCGACACGTCGCCGCTTTAAAAGCGCGGACATGTCCGCGCACTTCAAAGGGAAAGCGTTTCGTCAGACTGTCTCGCGCCTGCGTAATTGAAAATAGAGGGCACGAGGTAGAAGTTTAGTTTTCGATGGACCCAATCAGGAACATAAAGTTGCGCTGGTTCCATGGTGCATTGCACGATGTTACCTACGAACCGTCGCGTTCGCAGTTTTCCAGATTTGCACATGCCTGGGAGCCAGCCATCAATGCGTACCGCTGCAAGACATGCATTCGGATCTGCGTCGATCTGGCAGGAGTTGATCGCTCCGTCATCGACCTCACCGTTGAACCACGGCGCGTGGTGATTCGCGGCACGCGCGAGCTGCCGGAGCCGACCCACGCGGAGGGACATACCGTGCAATTGCTGGCAATGGAAATTGATTATGGCCCGTTCATCCGGGAAGTGCCATTGCCGACCGAAGTAGAAATCGACCAGGCGCGCGCAGAGCAACGCAACGGTCTGCTCTGGGTTTCGCTGCCGTTAAAAGAGCTATGAGCACCAAGGAAATCAGTGCGTTGCAGCCAGGCCCCGAACTCGAGCCGGGACCGCAGAGCACCATCGCGGTACCCACGGACCAAAGCCAAATGCCGTATATCCCGGAGGAGTTATCGATCTTGCCGGTGCGTGGGTTCATCGTTTTTCCGGGCACAGTGGTTCCACTCAACGTTCAGCGTGTGGCGTCGCTCAAACTGCTCGATGACACGTTGCCGCGAACAAAGGTGATCGGGTTGCTGACGCAGCGCGATGAGACGAAGGAAGACCCGGAGTCGCAGGACCTCTATTCGATCGGCACAGCCGCGCTTGTGCTCAAGCTTCTGCGGCAGTCGGACGACCATGTAATAGTCCTCGTGCAAGGACTGCGCCGTTTTTCTCTTCGCAAGATCGTCGCGACTTCTCCGTTCCTGCGCGCGGAAGTCGATCTACCGAACTCGATTTTGCCGCCACAAACCAAGGAATGGGAAGCGACCTTCCGCAATCTGCGAGACTCAGCTGTAAAACTCTTCGAACTGACGCCCGATACGCCAGAGCAGGTGCGTTTGATGATCTTGAACATCGATAACGCCGAGCAGCTCGCTGATTTTCTGGCGCAGAACTTGAATATCGATGTTGCGGAGAAACAGGCGATTCTCGAAGAGCTGGATGTCGAAAAGCGCGTTGGTGCCGTGCAAAAGCATGTCTCAGCGCAGCTCGAGATCGCTGAGATCCAACAGAGACTGCAAAAGGATGTGGCCTCACAATTTTCCGATGCGCAGCGGCGCGCTTATCTGCGTTCACAGATTAAGGCGATCCAGCGCGAATTAGGCGAGGCCGAGACCGGCGGCGATGAACAGGCGCAGCAATTGCGCAAGCGGCTCGAGGAAGCTAACCCGCCAGAGGCGGTGATGAAACAGGCCGAGCGCGAATTGAAACGGCTCGATTTCATTCCATCGGCGAGTCCCGAATTTTCGGTCATTGTAAGTTACATCGAAATCATCGCCGATCTTCCGTGGAATAAGCTGAGCAAAGACAGTCTTGATCTTGATCAAGCCCAACAAATCTTGGATCGCGACCATTACGATTTGGAAAAAGTTAAGAAGCGGCTGATCGAATCCCTGGCTGTGCGCAAACTCAATCCGCATGGCCAGGGCGCGATCCTCTGTTTTCTCGGGCCGCCGGGTGTGGGCAAAACCAGCCTAGGCCAATCGATTGCCGATGCGTTGGGCCGTAAATTTGTGCGGATCAGTCTAGGCGGTATGCGCGACGAGGCGGAAATCCGTGGTCATCGCCGCACGTACATCGGGTCTATGCCAGGCCGAATCATCCAGGAATTGCGGCGCGCCGGTACGCGTAATCCGGTTTTCATGCTCGACGAGATCGACAAGATCGGCGCGGATTTTCGCGGCGACCCGGCCAGCGCGTTGCTCGAAGTGCTGGACCCGCGGCAAAACAACGCGTTTGTCGACCGTTACCTCGATGTGCCGTTCGATCTTTCGCAGGTAATTTTCATTGGCACTGCGAATTATATCGAAGGCGTGCCCGAACCGTTGCGCGACCGGATTGAAGTGATCTCAATACCGGGTTACACCGAGCGCGAGAAAGTCGAAATTGCCAAGCGATATCTCGTCAGGCGCCAATTGGAGGAAAACGGACTCAAGGCTGAGCAGTGCGAATTCCAGGAGGAAGCGCTTCGTCGCATCATTAACGATTACACGCACGAAGCCGGCGTGCGCGAACTGGAGCGCCAGATCGCAGCTGTCTGCCGGGGTATTGCGGCGCAGGTTGCGCGTGGAAAAATCGAACGTGCAACGGTTACGCCGGAACTGGTGGCGGAGATGCTCGGCCCTCCGAAATACGTTCGCGAAACAAAGCTTAAGACCAGCAAACCCGGTGTGGTTACAGGTCTGGCTTACACCCCGCAAGGCGGCGAGGTATTGCACATCGAAGCGACACGTTATCCCGGCAAAGGGAATATCACGCTCACAGGACACATTGGCGAAGTGATGAAAGAATCGGTGCAGGCCGCGCTCAGTCTCCTTCGCAGCCGCGACGGACAACTGGGCGTGAATTCAGAAGATTTTCGCAAGATGGACATTCACGTGCACGTGCCGGCCGGTGCAGTGCCAAAAGACGGTCCCTCTGCCGGCATCGCGATGTTTACCGCACTCGCCTCGCTGTTTAGCAATCGGCCGGTTCGTCCCGATGTGGCTATGACCGGCGAAATCACTTTGCGCGGGCTGGTTCTGCCGATCGGCGGCTTAAAGGAAAAAAGTCTGGCAGCGATGCGCGCCGGGATTTCTACGGTCATTATCCCCAAGCTCAACGAAAAAGATCTTGTCGATGTCCCCGAGGAAGCCAAACAAAAACTCAAATTTGTTCCGGTCGAAAATGTCGACGAAGTCCTGGATGTAGCGCTGGAGAAAGACGGCGCAGCAAAACAGCAGGCAGGCGGATCGGCTTCTCCGAAGACGATGGAAAATAATCGCGGCGAAGCCGCCTAGATTTAACAACGTGTTGAGCCGCCTTCGCATGGCTACGGCGTGCCAGGGGACAACGCGTTCCACCTAATAATCAGTGGGCGCCAGCATTCGGCTTGCCGTAACAAACGCTACAATGCCTCACGGCGCGACAAGATTCCAGCCGCCGGGCAGAGTGGGACCGGCAGCACTGGCAATGCGAACATTGTCGTTCATGTACCAAATCGCTGTTTGGCGTGTGCTCGAATTGTAAAGGACGTAGTCGGGTCTGCCGTTACCGTCGAAATCAGCCGTTCCCACTAAGTCATACCCCACAGCGATGGCTGGTCCGGGTCTGCTATTGGTATGTGTGACTCTAGACATGTACCAAATCACGGTTCCGTGCGTGCTCGGATTGAACAGCAAATAATCGGGATCGCCGTCCCCGTTGAAGTCCGCAACTCCTGCCAGAGTCCATCCCGCCGGAAGAGTCGGCCCAGAGGAGCCGCTGACATGCACGGCGTTGCGCATGAACCAAACTACTGTCTGACGCGTGTTCGGATTGTAAAACACAAGGTCCGGGTAGCCGTCTCCATTGAAATCACCAGTCGCTACCAAATCCCAACCGCTGGGCAACGTGGGGCCCTGATCCACATCAAGAAGCGTCACTCCCGACAAATGCCAGATCACCGTCCGGCGCGTGGAAGGATTGAACAACAGATAGTCCGGATGACCGTCGCGATTAAAATCCGCAACCGCCCCAACCTGCCAGCCGCTGGGAAGAGTGGGGCCGGCCGCGGACCCGATAAAAATGTTGTTATTGAGATACCAAACAGCTGTTTGACGCGTGATCGGATTGCTAAGGAGAAAATCTGGCCTGGCGTCACTGTTGAAATCTGTGACCGGCACTACAGGAGGAATCCGGACATAGTAGATGTCTTCTTCGCCGTTGAATGTGGCTGCATACGCGACATTGGCGCTGACATTATCTGAAACAGTTGTGATGTAATCGCCGATTTTTTGCTGATTCGGATAACCAGCGAACGGGTTAAACGAATTGCTGATCGCGACATTGCGCGACCAGGTGTGGCCGCCATCTGCGCTGTAGGAATAAAACAGCTGTGAAGTCGTATTGTTCGCAGCGTTGCGCGTATCGAACCAGGCCACATCGAGTCGTCCATTGGGCGCCACCGAAAGTGCGCCGAACCAGTGCCATTTCGCATGATTTACAGGGTCGTCATTGATCCGGCGCGGCGCGCTGAATGTTCGGCCTCCATCGGTGCTGCGCACGAACATTACGTCGCTGCCATTACTGAAGCTGGTGGGTTGAACGCTCGCTAGCATGTAAACGTTGTTATTTGTACTCGAGCCGGAACGATCCACCGCCACAAACACCTGGCCGACTAATCCTTCCGGATTAATCGGCTCGCCGAAAACGATATTGCCGCCAAGGTTGACTGCTGTGCTTTGATCGAAAGTCGGAATCACGCTGCCGTTCTTCGCACTCGTGGAACGGACACACCAAATCCGATTGGTGGTCAGGTTTACGCCGCCGACAAAAAGATTGCCGTTGGAATCGACGTCCAACGTGCCCCACGCAGGGGCGTTGGGAATATTGATCGGATCCATCCAGGTGAATCCGCCATTGGTGGATCGGCTGAATTGTCTGCCGCCGAAATTATTTCCATCCGAGCTCCAGGATTGGTACTGGAACCCGTGTCCCGAGCTATTCGTATTGTCGATCGTAAACCACTGTTTATCGCCGCCGTCTGCCGGCTCGATATTCGTCCACGATTGGCCGCCGTTGAGGGAGCGCCATAAATCGTCGAAAAGGTTCTGGAGAAGGCTGAGATAAAAAAAATGGCCTGCGTTATCGGAGTTCAGCACCGGATCGCTGCGAAAAACGTTTTGTTCGAGAACTCCACGAGGGCTCCACGTTCTGCCGCTGTTGGTCGTGTATGCGAAACCGGCCTCACGAAAGTTTGACGCCACGTGATCGAACTGCCTCCAGCCTATACTCATTTTGTTTCCGTTCGTAGGATTCACGCAAATGGAGGGCTCATTTGCGGCATCGCCAGCGATGTTGTTGCCGTTTGAGTCGACGTTTACTTGATAACTGGTATACGGTCCGAACTGCGAAACGAGGCTAGGCGAAGTGACCACGGCGGGAGCGAGTAGCGCCGGCGGATTATCGTATTTTTCAAGCGGCTCCTTCGGGAGCGGCTTGGGCAAAAGTGTCTGGCTTGAAGCGACACTGACCAGCAAAAGAAATATTACAGAACTGAAAAAACCCGGCCGGAGCATCCCACGAGATTATAGCCCGGATTTGTATGGGCGCGACCGTCAACAAAGGCCGGCTTGCCGGCTTGCCGGCTTGTCGGGCAAGCACGCAAATAGATCGCACCTAGTGTCCGGGAATTGGTCCTGTGGTCGATGTAGACATCGAACTGCTTACCCTCGGCGTCCCTGATCTTGACCAGCTGCGTCCCGCCGTCGTTGAACACCGTCAATTTCCCTATTCCGCTGGTGCCGTCGTAACCTTCTTGTGTAACGGGTGGGACAATCCTGACGTCGTTCTGAACGAATGGACTGGTCGTACTCACGCATCCACCGTAAAGCGCCATGATGACGAGTGAGAGAAGCGTTTTCATGGCTTCAGTGTGCGGCGCCGCCTAACGAGAACAAGATTAGCCACCACTGGGGAGAGCGAACTCTGCTTGGAATGAGTGTGCTTTAGTCATGGAAAAGTTAAGCTGTACGCGATTTTTTCAAAAAAAAGCTTGCCTTATATCTGGATTCCCGGCATACCTCGCGTCCATGTGGCGGCTAGTCTGCGTCGCGTTCGCAAGTATTTCGCTTCTCGTTGTTTTTAGCGCAACCGCGTACGCGCAAGCGCTAGCCCCGTCCGCACTGGATCTTGCGAGCCACGATCAGAAGACTTCTGACGACATGGTCCAAGTGATTACGGAGAAGTCTGCGGGGAAAACCCCTGATAAACCGATCACAGCTATCACGAAAAAGCGAACGCCAGTGATCGCGACAAAACGGCCAAAGCAAGTTAAAGAAGAGACAGCGCAAGCCATCGTAAAAGAGCCGACGCGGGCAATCGTCAAGGATTCGCCGCGAACGTTTGCGTTAGAGCCAGTGCGGCCAATGAATCAACCGACGGTAAGCACGACAGCAAAGCCTGTCGGCCGTTTCAGTTTTAAATCTGCGGAGGGCAAAAAAGAATCAGTGCCCGTTGTCACGCAGTATTATCCCAAGCAGATCGTTTATCCTTTTGGCAGAGTTGATCGACACATTGATGGCAGGCTGATGCAGGCAGCGAGCATCGCGGAGGAACGCGCGCATGCGCATTCACGCTCACGGTGCTGGCATTATGTCAAGGAAGCGTTGCTGAAGACCGAACTCGCAAGAGACGCTGCTCAAGAGCTCGTCAGCAATTACGGATTCAAAAGACTCTCAGTTTCGGATCCGTTCGCCGCGCCGGTGGGTTCGGTTCTCGTGTATGGCACATCTCGCAGCGTCGGTCATGTCGAGTTTCGCACCAGGGACGGCTTCGTCAGCGATTTCCGTTCGAAAACTCCGTCGCGCCGCCCGCTGCTCGGCGTTTACGCGAAGTTGTAATTTTTCTCGCCAATTTCGATCGGAAGTTAGGCTTCCAGTCTGACCCGGCAGGCGGGCATCTTGCCTTCCTTCTTGAAATGGTTTTTTCCCGCTCTTAGTAATTCCTGATCAAGCGAATCACTGCGATGAGCATCGACACGACCGGCCAGGCGGCAATGCCAGTAATCAGAATGAAGAACAAGAGCTCGGCGACATAATCCCGGCTTGTTTCTGCGCCGAAGAATTCACTGCTTATTTTGTGAAAGGCAGGCGACCTCGTAACCGGCCGACCGGCCGAGGAACTCACCCGGGTTTCCGCTGTTGGATGATAGTTGTAATCCGTTAGAGGAAAACTCTGGTGACTACGCCGTGCGCGGTCGTCGCGACGTGAGCCTCGCTGTTTGTGATTAATTTGAAGTATTGGTTTCATAACTTTCTACGTTGGTTAAGTGTGATTGCCGAAGTCGGTTCGGGATACCGGCGCAAAAAACCCGCGCGTGGTTGAGATTCGACCACTGGGGTGCTGCGAAGTGCGGGCTCCAACTTGGCGAAGTCTAACGAGCCTCTATGCCGCCCGCCCGCTCCAGCGGGCAGCGCGAATCGGCGCGTTGATCGTTTTCATGTGTATCCTATGTACAGTCGTTTGCGTGTTTGTCCAGCATCGGACCGCGATCTCAGCTGTAAGTCACTATCGTCGTGGGAGAAGCGCTTACGAATATTTTTTCCACTTAATCATAGCTCGGGCGGTTCTGAGTGAGATCCGGGCCGGACAACCTGAAGCGTCATGAAGTGGGGATGCGCGTTCGTCCACGCGATCGCCTCTCGCTTTGTTTCAAAAAATCGGTCGACCACGATGGCCTTGAGTTGGCTCGCAGTTCGTCCGCATAAACGAGCCGGTTTGCGACTAATGACCGCCGGTCCGGTGTCGACCGCGGTGCAGGCCCGATCAGGGAAAACAACTTTACTGCCGTACGGAATTCGCTTGGGATCGACGGCGCAATGTCCGGAGTGCAATCGTCGACCGGTGCTGGCGAATTTGGAGCCCTCGCCTGTCCAGTAACTGGCCAAGTGACAGGTGATGGGCGTCAGATAAATGACAGCGGATTAGCGTCGGCAATTCGAAGGGAATTGGTTAATGAGA
>WNFJ01093124.1_pt2 | contig 58300 bp, 47 predicted proteins | sample 5400461 | NCBI WGS metagenome assembly WNFJ01 (sample SAMN13153349, study PRJNA577476) | soil metagenome | isolation source: 115 cm saprolite on Douglas fir-dominated hillslope | place: USA:California | collected 2013-09-17
CTCTCTCCCAAAGCCGGGGCAAGCGATAGACCGATGGTACTGGTTTATCCAAAGCGCTAACATCCGTTCCCGTTTTCGTTCGCGTTTCTCAGACTCTGGCGCCGGGCGAGAGAGTTCACGACCCGGAACGCTCCGGAGAGCGGCGGGAAATTTCGAGGGCCATGGCTCGCATCTCTTCGTGAATTAGCCCGTTGGTGGCGAGGATGACGGGACCGCCGAGCTGGTAAGGATTACCGGCGAAATCGCTGACTTTGCCGCCAGCTTCTTCGACTAGAAGGACGCCCGCGGCCGTGTCCCATTTCTGCAGACCGAATTCCCAGAAGCCGTCGAAGCGGCCGGCCGCAACACTGGCGAGGTCCAGCGCGGCGGAGCCATCGCGGCGCACGCCGTGAGAGTGCTGGGTGAAGTCACCGTAATAGCGAAGATTCGGGCTGGCTTTGCGGTTACGCACCGGAAAGCCGGTGCAGAGCAGGCTTGTGGAGAGCTTAGCATTTTGGGAAACGTGGATTTTCTTGCCGTTGAAGGTGGCGCCTTCACCGCGCGCGGCGGCAAAAAGTTCGTTGTAAAACGGATTGAAGACCACCGCGGCGAGAAGCGTATCCCGCTGAGCGAGAGCGATCGAGACGCAAAAACACGGATACCCATGGGCGAAATTCGTGGTGCCGTCGAGAGGATCGACATGCCAGCGGAATTCAGAACCGGAAGCGCTCTCACGCCCGGTTCCCTCTTCGGCAGCAATGGCATGCTCGGGAAAATATTGGGTCAGCCGCTCGACGATAAGGCGTTCGGAGCGCTTGTCCGCTTGCGTGACGAGATCCACCTCGTCGCCTTTGTAGGCGATGTCCAACGGCCGGGACAATTCTTCGACGAGAATGCTTCCGGCTTCCTGGGCAATTTCAATGGCGGCTTCGAGATAGTTCCTGGTCATGGAGGGAATCGAGAGTTCTCCGAAGTATCGCTGTGCGCCGAATGTCAGAGTCTTCTCCACTTTAACACCAGCAGCAAACCGGGTTCGCTTGTTGAAAAATCGGGTACAACGGGATACACCACCTATGATAATGGAAGGTTATCAAAAGAAAGGAGTTGCTTTCCTCGAGATTGCCCGGCTCACGCAATCCCAAGGCGGGACCGAGTCGCGCTGACCTCTTTGTTCTAAAGATCCGCCGCTGTCAAGACTGCGCGCAAGAGGGGCCAGCAGGCCATCACCTGCTGGCCCTTGGCGCGATGAATTTAGGGAGTGACCTGGGTCACGAACGTCCCCCAATTCGCGTTGACCGTGCGCCGCGAGTTGGGGATATATTCCGTGGCTACCCAGATATTGCCGCTCTCATCCGCGACTGCCGCGGAGTAGTCGCCCCAGCGCCCCACACGCGCTCCGCCGAATACACTATAGCCACTAAAGCCATCGTCGGGAAAAGCGCCCGGCGCCGCAATGTGGATGTCTCCAGCACCCTTCTCGACATCAAGGGTCGCAAACGCGGCGCTGGGGAAGAAGTCCGGGCCCACCAGGGTAAAGCTGATCGCGCCTTTGCCGGCCGCAGTTACGCCGATGGCGGGAAAGAGCACATAACTCTGGTTCACGACTACATAGCCCTGGTTCGCCACTGTCGCTGATACCGATCCCGAAGCCGATGCTGGCGTAAGAATGAACCACGCCGTCCCCACGCGTGCCGGTCCATTGTCCGGCTTCACGACTGAGTTCAGCGCCGTCCACAGCTTGCCGCCGGCAAACACCACTTGCTGCAAACGATCGTCATTGGAGGCCACCAGTTCCTCGTGGTTGGAAACTTGGTCCGCCAGCGGCGTGGGGCCGGGCTTCTGCTGAGCGGAAGGAGGCGCGCCGTATACCTCCGTATTCACGACCGCGTTGGTGAGCTGGAGTGCAGGAGTTGCGGTGTTCAGCGAAGCAGTGTTGGTGAGCGCCCAAACCACCAAGCGGTTGTCCAGTTCGTTGCTGAAGTCCAAAGCGCTGACGAGATATTCCGTCCCGTTGCTGGAGTTGGCGAAGGCGCCGCCCGGCGGCGTGCTGGCTGGTTGAATGCTGAAGGCAAAGGGAAACTCAGCTTCGGTGAGCTGACTCATGCGCACGACCGTCGCGATGGATCCCGCGGCGAGCGCAGCTTTTGGTATCGCATAGAGCTGCGCTCCGCGAAATACGTGCGGCGTGCTAATGGTGAAGGCATTCGTGGAGATGTAGAAGCCGTTGGCGTCGGCGCCAATCAAGGGCTGGTCGCCAAAACATGGGCATGGCCCGAACTGGCCTCCGTCATTGGTTGTATTGTTGGATAGCACGGTCCAAGTGGCCGTCGGATCATGAGTCACCGCAATGAATGTGCGTGACCTGGCCGCCGGTCCGGTCAGAAAGGCTCCGGTGGCTGAGTTGGTGTCGATTTCTACCTCGGTGGTAAAAAACGTGTTGGTGTCCTTGTCGAAGTAAACCCGCGGGTCGCTCAGGAAGGGCCCAAAAGCAGGAATGCTGCGAACGATTTCTGAGGGCAATCCGAAGAAGCGGTTCAGGGCCATGGGACCGAGGAGAAGGTTACCGGATTGGTCGTATACCGCGATGGCGTTGTTAACCGCCTCGACCACAAATCCATTCCCGACGGCCAGCCCCTGGTCTGGCGGCTCCAAACTGAACTGATTCCCGTTGTCCGCCAGGCGTTGATCGCGATGTGTGATCCCGTTGAACCCATTCACCGAATTGGGAGTGATGATGGCGTTGGAGGCCGGCGCGGGGACGTGGTCTGCCGGAACTCTGGATGGCTTAACCGTCCCGGATATTTGCGGCTTTGTGGTATTTACGTCCAAGCTCGGCCCAAACTCCAGCGCTCCGGCGTTCTGGTCAGTGGCACTGGATACTCCAGCGGATATTGTCGTTATACCCTCGAACGTCAATTGCCCCGTCGCGGTTTGTGGTCGGGCTGTATTCTGACCCAAGACAGTCGGAACCGCCCATGAGCCAAGAGCCAGTGTCAAAGCTAAAGCAGCCGCAGCGCTGGCTAAAATGCCGAACCCCGCGGTCAGAACGCGCTTCTTTGTTTGAATGGACATTACGGTCTTCTCCTTTTACTAAGAGTTATCAAGAGCGACAGATTGTAAGCTGTCGAATTACTACCCGTGGCTAACAACACCCTGGGCTGGTGGGATGCAAAGATCGAACGGAAGGTTTCCGGCTAAATATCACCTGGTCACGCGGACCAGGGGAATTCACCGTTTTGCGCGGGAGATGTCAAACAGGTCCGCGAATCAAAAAGATGTAAAGTCAGGTAGCCAGAATCATTAGAATTAACATCAAAAAGATTAGAATCAGCCTGTTGGAAGTTGAGATAACCAGTAAGGATCTCATTTGGCGCTGGTTTCAAACCTCAATCACAGAAGCTGCTAGCACGCACCGACCAAGATTTTTATGAGGAACTATTGTCTGCGTGGGATACCTTGGCGGTCAGCCTTTGGTGCAACTGATAAAAGTGCTCCAGCCCTTCCACCGTGCGCGATAACCACCAGGAGAGCAGCTCGCCATCGACTACGTGCACGCGCTCGCATGGAAGGAGATGAGCGAAATCATCGCGGTGAGTTTCATTGAAGGTGAATGGTTCGGTGGGGAGGAGCACCACATCGGGGACGCGGGGCAGCGAATAGGTTGGTTTGGAAAGGGTCGCGTAGTCCTCCGCCGGAGGCTCTGTGGTGAGGGCGACGCGAATCCACTTGGTTTTGATGTTGGCCAGAACATTTTCAATTCCGCAGGACTCCAATAGCGATTCCATGTAAGTGCCTGAACCGCTGGCCATCCACGGTGATTTCCAAACCATGATCAGAGCTTTCAGACGCGGTTCATTCTGCAATCTTTGGCGATTGCGTTCCCGCGCCCGGCTGATGCGCTCCCGCTCGGAGGCTGCTAACGCCTGCTTTCCCAGTGCCTCTCCAAGCTGGGTCCAGGCGGCCTCTACTTGATCGAGGCTGTCGGTTTGCGTCACCAGAATTTTGAGTCCCAGCGCCTCCAGCTCCTGCGCCGTCGTGAGCCGGTTCTCGTCGGTATTGACGATCACGAGGTCTGGACGCAACTCGGCGACGCGCCGCAGATCGGGATTCTTCGTTCCTCCCAGGCGCACTTTTTGGCGAAGCATTTCCGCAGGCGCCGTGCAAAAATCCGTTACGCCCACGATAGAATCCGCGAGGCCCAGCATGCAAAGCGCCTCAGTTATGGAAGGAACTAAGCTGACAATACGAATCATAAGAGCTGCATTCCGCCACCTTCATTGGGAGGGCGGCAAACTGGTTTGCCATCGCCGAGGTGCAAGCGAACGAATCGAACGAGCTTTCCGAGATCGTCCTGGGCAGCGGCCTCTCGCAGATACGGAACTGACATTGAGATCTCGCTTCGATTCGCAGAAACACCTTGGAGCAGAAACCATTATAGATGCACATGCGTCCGGGAAGTTTCGGCGCTCTTCGCATGAATGCCACTCGATAAAAAACGGTGTTTTCCCTCAGGGGTCTCTTGGCGATTTTCTGGAACCCCCGCATTTTCCGCGGAAAATCCGACAGGAGGCGGTAGGAAAGGTTTCTTATCGGCGTGCCGCGTGAAGACTTGGTTTAGAGAACCCATGGGACTGCGCGTATGAGTCAAAGTGGCCAGCCTCATGTTATGAAGAGCGGCGCAGGTTCCGGTTGCTGCGCCCGAGCAGCGTGGAAGTTAGCGTAACAAACTCAGGTCCAGGCATCACCACGGAACAATATCAGAAGATTTTGAGGGTTTTGTGAAGAGATGAGAGGTTCCTGTCCTCTCCCAAAATCAATATAAACAATTGAAAAAAAATAACTTAGACGGATTTCTTCCTGCGCGATTGCCCTCTTGGACAGGAAGAATCCCGACCTTAACACTGGCCTCTTTTTCGCCCTCCGTCCAGTTACATTGGGCTCCAGTACCCCGGTACCTTAACTATGGGTAGGGGAATTGCATACCGCGGCTCGAAGAAGCCGCACGGGGGAAAGAAAGATAATGAATGCATTCCGCTTCACACCAGGGGTGTCCGGTCAGAAATTCCAGGTTTACGCCCTCCTATTGATCGCTCTATCCAGCGTGGTGTTCGCCGGCTGCTCGGCATTAGTTAACGCCAATGCGAACGGCGGCAACCCGCCAACCGCGCTGACAGTTTCGGGCGTGCGGGCTGCGACGCCGACGACGAGCGGATTTCAGGTAAATTGGTCCACTAACTTAGCTGCCAGTTCCGCAGTTGATTACGGAACCACCGCGAATTATGGTTCGACCACGACGGTTAACAACACTCTGGTCACAAGCCACCAAGTGGCGGTGACGGGTTTGACCGCAGGAACGCTCTATCATTTCCGAGCCCGGTCGACGGATGCGAGCAATGGAAACGCTTACGGCCAGGACATGACCTTTGCCACTTCGGGCAATACGACTCCGCCGAGCATCACCAGCCTGAATCCGGTATCTGGATTCGTCGGCACCTCCGTAACGATTGCGGGCGCAAACTTTGGCGCAACGCAGGGGACCAGCTCGATTACTTTCAACGGAACGGCGGCGACACCGACGAGCTGGAGCGCGGCTAGCATTACCGCAGCGGTACCGAGCGGAGCGACGACGGGCAATGTCGTGGTGACGGTTGGTGGTGCGGCGAGCAATGGCGTAACCTTCACGGTCCAAGCAGACACAACTCCTCCTACGGTTCCCACCGGCTTGACGGCCACAGCGATCTCTGCTTCCCAGATCAATCTGTCGTGGACGGCTTCGACGGACAACGTCGGGGTGACTGGATACAACGTTTTCCGCGCCGGAGTGAAGCTCGGTACGGCGCCCAGCACTTCGTATCAAGACGTGGGACTCCTGCCGTCAACCAGCTATGCCTATACCGTGTCCGTTTTTGATGCGGCTGGCAATACCTCCGCGCAATCGACGGGCGCTTCCGCGACAACATTGGCCGCCACGGGCGGAGGCGGAATCCCTTCTACGCTTGGTTGGTATGCAATTCCGAACACTACCTTTATAGGTTTGGCACCTTCTGGACAAACCGGGACCGGGTGCGGCGCGGATTTGGTCGGGTGTGTCACGGACGCCTGGAACAGCGGCGCTGCGGACATAAATCGCAACCGACTCTACTTTACGGGTGGTGGTCACGACAATTACTCAGGCAACGAGGTTTATGCGCTTGACCTCAATTCTCTGACAATGCTGCGGCTCACCAATGCCGACCCGCCTAACAATTCCGGTTCATCTACAGACCCATCAGGTAATCCCAATTCCGTGCATACCTATGGAGGTGTGTCTTACATTCCCAGCACCGACCAGCTTTATCGGCATGCGGGTGCACCCTATCCTACTGGAGTGGCAGGGGATGTAACTACATTTCTCCTCTCTATGTCAGGACTTACTTGGGCACAAAAAGACCCGGTGAACGGTACTCCAGTCACCGGGAATTGTTGCAACTACCAGAGTTTCGCAGACTATGACCCTGTGACCGACCTAGTATGGTATACAGATGTATATGATTTGTGGACTTACAATTCACATACGAATACTCAGACACTTTTGTCAGCAGTCTCGAATGAGCATTCTCACATCAATTGCGTCGTGGACTATGACGCCAGAAAGTTCACCTGCTTTGGAGATAGTTTCATAGAACAAGTGGACATGACGGCTACGACGCCGACTCTCACGGATATTACATCTCAGACCTCGGGTTGTACTGCCCTGACTGCTTCAGCGTACCCCGGTCTCGCCTACGACCCAGTGCAGAAGAAAGTCGTTGCATGGATGGGCGGAAACACAGTCTATCTCTTTGACTCGAACACACTGGCATGCAGCTCGCAGAGTTTCACTGGCGGCCCCGTTCAAGCGAATCAAGGCACCTTTAATCGTTTTCGTTACTTTCCTGGGCTTGGTGTATTTGCAGTGGTTAACAAGTCCACTGCGAATGCTTATGTCTTGCGGATGACTCCCGCTAATCCTGCTCTTAATGACTTTATGGTTCGTTGTGCCCAGCCGGGGGTGGTTGTGTGCCAAGGTTTCGATGACCCAGGAGGTATCCCACACAATAACGGAGCAGGCGCAACAAGTAACTCCGGTGCCGACGCTGGGACGGGTTCTACTTTTCCAACTCAAGATACTTCAATAACCGCGTCTGGGGCAGGTTCAATGCGCTTCGACCTTCCTACTCCTACTGGCTCCGCGAACCCTGATGGAGATTGGAAGCAGTATACAAATAGGCTTCTGAGCGCTACCGCAAACAGTTCGACCACCACACTATTCGGCCAGAACAGCACATTCTACGTCCAGTTCCGCCAGCGGATGTCGCCTGCTTATATCACCAATACTTGGGGCGGCACATTCTGGAAGCAGACCATTTTCGCCAATAACATCTGCTCGTATTGTAGCCAGGAAATCACTACCGTCAATGGCAACAATAGAGGATTCTTTGAGATGTATGCACAAGCGGCGACGGACCCACTTCAAATCGACCTTGGTAATGGCGACTTCTTGTTAGAGCAGGGGGACACGTCAACCACCGGATACAACTGCCACTATCAGAATCCGACGCAGGCTACCTGCTTCTACTATCAGCCGAATGTTTTTATGACGTTCTATTACAAGGTCCATATAGGTACATTTGGCCAGCCGAATAGTTCAATCCAGGCTTGGGCTCTGTTACCGGGTCAAGGATACTCAGGGCATGAAGTCATCAACATTCAGAATCATACGTTGAACGCCGATGGTGGAAATGTTCCTCCTGGATGGAACACTATCTACTTGCTACCCTACTTAACAGGGGGGTATACAGGAGCCTCCGGCCCCGCAACGACTTGGTATGATGAACTCCTTATATCGAGCACGCCGATTTCGGCACCCAACAACTAACTTCCGCTAGCATCAATCCGGGTCCCGCTGTCAATTTTTGTGATGGCCAGTCAGATTTGAAGCTGCTCGGTGGCGCCACGGAGAACCTGCAAGAAGTCTCCGGCCGGGGCCCGTGATTCCTGGACAAAGGGGCGTGCGGTCTCCGAAATTAACCGCGACAGGATGCGCCGACTGGAGAATCCCCTTGCGGCTTCGTGCTCAGGGAGCGATAATCAGCCGCAGTCAAACCGAAAGCATGGGCCTGGAGCAATGAAAAATCTGGGGACGGTCCTGGCGGGCGGCATGATGTTGTGGGGCTTCGCCCTGGCAATGAATCTGGAAAGCACGGCACGGAAAACGAACGCATTAGCTGTGCTAGGGCTAGCTTGCTCCGCATCCGACAACGCCCCGCGTGGCGTTGCTGGGAATCAAGACGCGCCCCCTCAGCCTTTCCAAGATTTTGCAACTCGCTGTCGCGCCGCCGGAGTCCTGGTTTGTCAAGGCTTCGATGATGGCGCGGTCCTTCGGCCGGCAAAATGGCCCGGTTCAGGCCTTTACCCGGGATGGGACAACACTTTCCGCGGCAGCTTCGACGAAGCCGTAAAAGCTTCCGGCAGAGGTTCGCTGCGTTTTGATATACCCGGACATTCCGCCGGCAACGCAGCTGGGTACTGGCGGCAATCCTTTGGTAAGAATTTCGGCGAAGGTTCGACGTTTTACGTCCAATTTCGCCAGCGATTCTCGAAGGAAATGCTGAAAAATAAATGGGGAGATACGACGTGGAAGCAGGCAATCTTCCACCACGGCGGCGCGACTTGCGCTGATGTGGAGCTTACGACCGTGCAATTTTATCAGGCTGGTTTTCCCACAATGTATACGGCGTGTGGCGCACGCTCTCTATTTTCCAATCATGGTGATCCCCCCACGCTGCTCGAGCAAGGGGATTACAACTGCTGGTACGGGCACATCAACGCCAAGGATTGTTTCATATATCCAGCTGACGAATGGGTGACCTTCTATTACCAGATTTCCATTGGGCACTGGGGCCGCCCGGACTCCTCGATCAACGCCTGGGTGGCCACCGATGGCAAGCCCTATAGACAATGGATCAAAATGTCGAAGTTCGTTCTCGACAATGAGCACCCCGGCAACGACTACGACGCCTTGACCCTTCTTACTTACATGACCGGGAAGAACGAAGCGATTGATCATCCAATTGCGCACACGTGGTACGACGAACTGATCGTCTCCGAACAGCCCATCGCCGCGCCAACCGCAACCTCCGCTCCTTCCCCATCCCGCTGAGCACCCTTCGCGCACGCAGGCAGGGGGGAAGCGGCCCTGCCAGGGTTTGCCATCTTCATTGCCGATGCAAACGGATGTGAGGTACGCTGCCGTCGGGACAAATACACGCTGAACAACGATGACCATGGAAAAACAAGAAGAGCTGGCTCAGGGGCCGTCACAAGAAACCGATCGAACGACATATCGCATCGGCGTGGGCAATTGGGGAGCGTTCAATCTCGGATTGGACGCGGTCCGTGCCGCCGCGCAGCGCTGGCGGCTGGCACTGGAGGGCGTGAAACAGCCATGGCTGTGCTGGAATGTCGATCCGGACTGGTGCTTGGTGCAGCAGCGTCTGATCGCCCAGATGGGCTGGACGCCCGTGATCGGAGGCGATCCACGGGCGCCCCGGCCTGTGCTCTTGCCAAGTTCGGTCCTGCTTAATTTCAATGCCGAGTTTCAGCTTCCGACCATGTGGATGCATTTCCCGCTGGAATTTGCCTTCTTGTTTACCGAGCGGCTGGCGTTCTGGCATTCCGATCTACTGGTTCGAGAACCAAAATTGCGAGGCCTCGCGAAGATGTTCGCGGAACTTGAGGATGGATCCCTGGCCGCAACCGAGCCCCGGCGCCCCTTGTCTCAACTGCTGAATGGTAAGGGACACCGATACTGGGAGCTGATTGGCTGCACGACGCGAGGGGCTAGCCAGTCGCAATTCGAAAAAGGCTGCGGATGGTGGATGAATTTTGCGGCTCACCCAAATTGTCCGGATGATAGAGAACGGCAGCGGCGGCAGAAATACTATTGGGACCACGGCGTGGGCATCCGGTATTGGTCCAAACGGTATGGAGGAAAGGTCGCCGCCATTCAAGAAAAGGACGTGGCCGAGGGCCATTGCACGAGAATTGGGAACAAGGATTACCAGTGCGTTTCACCGAACACCGAGGCTCGATTTCTTTCGAAGGATTTGACGCATAACTTCGATCTCGCGAAAGTGTGCCGCACTCTCGAGCTGGATGCGTTTCTCGCAGAGTAGCGGAAGCCAGGAAGCCGGCTTCCGTTCCAAGGAGATGGGAATCTTGCGAAGATCTCATGTAAGCCGAATTGCCGGAGCGACCGTGATCCTTATTGCACGCATTCTTACGGTGCTTCCCGCGTCCGGACAGCAAACAACGAAGGCTGGGGAATCGGCGGGAATTCCCTCTTCTCTCGGCTGGCACGAAATTCCGAATACGCAGCTCTTTCCACTCTGTCCTCCCGATGCCTCCTTGCAGGGACACAACGGATGCCGATCGGTGATTGCGGCTTGGAATGGGGGCGTTGCCGACGACAAGCGCAATTGGCTGGTCTTTTTTGGCGGCGGACATGCGGATTACGGCGGGAACGAAGTGTATGCATTAGACCTCAATTCGCTCAAGATGGTGCGGCTAACAAATTCCAGCCTCCCGCCTCCTTCCGATTGCAACTCTGAAAGCACGGCGGACGGGAATCCGGTATCACGGCACACCTATGGTGGAATTGCCTACATCGAATCCGTAGACAAGATCTTCCTGCATGGCGGCGCGAGGTATCCCTGCGGCGGCGGGAGCTTGGCCACGTGGATATTTGACGAAGAGGCGGCAAAATGGACGCGCAAAGACCCCACCAACGGAGCGCGGATCGAGCCGACTTGCTGCAACTACATGAGTTTTTCAGCCTACGATCGCAAGACGGACAAGGTCTATTTATTTGATGATTCCAAGTTCTGGAGTTATGACTACCAGACCAACGCATACACCTTGCTGGTGACGCAAGACGGCGTTGACTATCACCAGAGCGCTGTAATCGATGAATACAGGCGCCTCTTTCTGATGTTCGGAAATGGGCAGGTGTGGAGCGCCTCGATCGCGGATCGAAAAAAAGTGCGGCTGTTGAATCTTAGCGCAAAGCTTTCTGGATGCGCCGTGCTGCAGAATGCCTTATATCCCGGGCTTGCCTACGACTCACGAGAAAAGGCCGTTGTCGGCTGGGCAGGAGGGGATTCGGTGTTCCTATTCAATCCGGATACCTTGAGCTGCACGGAGAAGAAATTTCCCGGCGGCCCGGGCGCCGCTCAAGAGACAGGAACTCATGGCCGGTTCCGCTATTTTCCTGGTTTCGATATCTTCATCGTGATCAACGACTGGAAACAGAATGCATTTGCGCTGCGTCTTTCCGCGCCGGACTCCAGCAGGGCCCGCGAATAACTCAAGGCCTGTGGTTGCGCTCGCACGGTAGATTTCTTGAGCTTGTTCTTGATGTGATCAGAGCCAGCGGATTTTCTCGGATAACTAGCGCGCCGCACCGGCAGACGGGCTGGACATTGGACGTTCGTCCGGACCGGCGAGCGCCGTCGTTTTCATGACTTGGTCATCCAGGTAGATCTGGCACCATGTTTCCAGCGCAATGAGCGCGAAGATGTGATCGGTATGATCGGCGCGCTGTTCTTGGTGAGCGGAGAGAATTCGCTCAATCGCGGGCCATTGGAATAGCCCTCTCCGTCGCACTCGGTCTTCCGAGAGGAGTTCGTTCACGAGGGGTTGCAGGTCTTTCCGCAGCCAAGCGCCCACCGGAGCGCCGAAACCGCGCTTCTTTCGGGATGTCACTTCCCGCGGCAGCCAAGGTTCCACGGCTTTTTTCATTAGGTATTTCATCGTAAAGCCGCGCACTTTCAGGTGAGACGGCATGGCGGCGGCCATTTCCACCAGTTGATAATCCACCAAGGGAGCACGGCATTCAATGGATGCTGCCATGCTCATCCGATCGGTCAAGGCCAGTAGATCGTCGGCCAGGGTGGTCTTTAAATCCACGTAACAGATCCGGTTTAGGCTGTCTTCATCTGGGCGCAGCCCGAAATAGCGCCGAAGCGTTTCCCCGGATTGGTTCGCCCAAGCCCGCCCCGCCGACTTGCCTTCCAGCAACTCATTCTCCTTCGAGGCTGAAAACAGCGTCATGTAACTCCGATAACGACCCGACGAATCGCACTCCGCCGTCTTCACGAATGCGGAGGCGTACCGCGCGTAGTCTTTCCAAAGCGAGTGACGATCTTGAGGCAGCCGCTGGAGGAGGCCCGGCAGCCAGGTCTTCCGCAGGGTAGCTGGAAGCAGCTTGTAATAGCGATGCAAGCTCTCCCCGAGATAACGCCTGTACCCCCCGAAGAGTTCGTCGCCGCCGACGCCGGAGAGAATGACCGTAACGCTTTCACGCGCCAGTTTGGATACCAGATACGTCGTCATGCAAGCCGAATCCGCGATTGGTTCGTCGAGATGCCAGATCAGTTTGGGCAGCAACTCGCTCACTTCCGGCCGCACGACGATCTCGTGATGGTCGGTGCCGAACGCATCGGCAACCTTCTTGGCGTATGACAGCTCGTTGTAATAACTGTGCTCACCCGTGTAGCCGATCGAATAGGTCTTCACGGCCCGGCCGGTGAGCCGGGACATGGCTGCGACAATTGCGCTCGAATCCACGCCTCCGCTCAAAAACGCGCCGATCGGCACGTCGCTGATCATTTGTGACTTTACGGTCTCCAGCAGCTTCTCGCGAACCAGCTCGATCCATTCTCCTTCGGACCGCGTTTCGGACTGGCCGAGCGGGACATCCCAATACATGTGGTCTTCGATTCGGCCGTTCTCCGCAACTAGGTAATGGCCCGGCAGAAGCTTTTCGATCCCTTCCAGAAGGCAGAGCGGCGCGGGTACGTAACCCAGGGCCAGATATTCGGCCAGCGCGGTGAAGTTCAAACGCCGCGGAACGTCCTCCGCTTGCAGGATGGACTTGAGCTCCGAAGCGAAAAGCAGTCGCGACGGTTCACGGCGCACGAATAGAGGTTTCTCCCCAATGCGGTCGCGGCCGAGCACCAGGCGGTCGCGTCTTGCGTCCCAAACGGCCAGACCAAACATCCCGCGCAATCGCTGGAAAAAATCGAGACCCTCTTCTTCGTATAAGTGGACGATCACTTCAGTATCGGTACGGGTGCGAAATTCGTGGCCCTTCCCCTGGAGTTCGGCGCGCAAATCGAGGAAATTGTAAATCTCGCCGTTCAGGACAACCCAGACCGTTTCGTCTTCGTTGGCGATGGGCTGATGCCCGCCCGCCACATCGATAATCGAAAGGCGCCGCATCCCAAGGGCAATTCCCTGTCCTATATAATGGCCGTAGTCGTCTGGGCCGCGATGGAAGATCACACCCCCCATGCGAGCAAGAGTTTCTTCGCGGCCGTCACCGGAAGATTTCTGCTGAAACAGGCCATAGATTCCGCACATGAAACCCTCGCTTGCCTTTACTTTTCGGCTCTGGCGGCGCCCCCGTCCGAGTTCGCACGCTTGGAAGCCTCGATTCCGCCAGCATCCGGTCCGGTCTGATCGCCTCCGATGTCCGGACCTTTCCCGCGCCGCATATCCGCTGCCCGTGACGATCCAAACTGGCTCAACAGCCAGGCCAGTTTTCCTCGAAGCGTCCGGTTGAAGAAAAGATAGGAAGAACGACGGTACGTTCGGTCTGTCCACTTCATTTTATATTCCTCGCATTTGCCCATAAAGTCGTAGAGACGGGTTCCGCGCTCATAGAGCCGTGCGAAGGCGAAAGATTTCAAGACATGACCGGGGGACATCTCGCGGAATGAGGCTCGGTAGCTTTCTTTTAGGTCGAGAAACACTCCTTGGTGCAGCAATCCCATCACATAGGCCACAGGCTCCGCGTTCAAGAGCAGGAGATGCCCGCTGAACCACCCTTTTTCCGTGGCGCGCAACGCCAGCATGCGGTGAAACGCCTCATGCACGGGGTTAGAAGCGATGGATGTCCCGGTCGCCGCTTTCCAGGAGTCCCGCTCAATCGCATCCACCGCCGCATTGAACTCCCGAACCTCTTCCTCCAAGCGGCATTCCCGGTAGGCTAGCTCGCCGCGCTCGCGCAATCGCTTTTCACCGTTTCGCATGGTGGAGCGCAACTTCTTCGGGAGCGAGGCGAAGTGGCTTTCCCAGTTTTCATGAAAGGAAATGTAGGGCGACTCTTCCCGAGCTAGTAGCAGACTATGCCAACCTTTTTTTCGAGCCAGGCCGAGAAGAAGTTTCTCATGCGCGCTGCCCTCGACGACAGTGACTAGAAAGGTGTCCCAACCATTTGGGGATCGTTCCGCGCACGCAAAGAGCGCGTTGAGATACTCGATCTGCGGGCTTCGCAGCAAAAAACCTGAACGGCCCCCATAGAGTTCCGTGAGCGGTGCCAGGCCCCGGCAGGACACCCGGCGAATGTTCCTGCGCATGCCATAGAGAGGCAGAATGCCGACGATTTCGTTTCCAGAGCGAAGGACAAGTACTTCCTGTTCGCGTCCCTGTAGATGAATCGCCCAAAGCGTCATGGCCCAATCGAAGCTGGAGGTTAAATCTAGCTGGCTGATATCGCTGCACTGCCGCTCCATTATTTCATCCCAGTCCCGGCGGAGGAACTGACACGCTTGCAGTGATCGCAAGACCTCGACTCGGAGGGCGGAGCCAGCCATTAGCGGGCACGCCCTTTGGACAAGGTCGTCGCTTCTCCATTTGCATCCGCGCACCCGCCGGAATCGAGAAACGCGCGCGCATACTCGTTGATCTTTTCCGCGCAAACACGGACGTCTTGTTCGCTCTGCTGGGCATCCACCGGGAGCAAAAGCAGGCGCCGGGACAAATATTCAGCATCTCCCCGCGCGCCGTCCTGAGTGGCGGCAAGCAGGGGATGGAGAATTTCACCGAATGTAAAGAGCGGCACGCCTTGAGCTCGTAGTGTTTGTTCATGAAGCAGGCGGTCTTCCAGCAGGATGGGGAATGCCCAGGGACATACATTCCCGGGAAGGTCCGGGAACAGCCGCCTCAAGAACGCGTTGTCCACGATCAGTTCACTGAACAGCCGGTAGTTTCTTTGTCTCGCTTCTCGAATCTTTTCCCAATCGCAACACTCGAGCACAAACCGGCATAGACGGGGCATTCCCGCAAGGGCAAGATCTTCACGAAACAGATACGGGTCGTCCACGAACCGAGAAGGGGACGCATTCGCGTCCGCGGAAGACTTCCGCTGTACACGTTTACGCTCGGTCCAGAAGAAAATCCTGGTGAGCGGATACCCCGGAGCATTTTCCAGGACTTGCTCCGCCAGCCTTTTCATGACGATCAGACGGTCGCGAAGAAGGATCGGCGCGGCCGATAAACCTAGCGAGCACTCCGAGTGATTGATCCCCAGCCCACCGCCCGCCAGGCTTGGCGCGAACTTGTAGTAACTGAAAATGGCAAAATCTCCGCGATGGCCCACATAGTTCCCACTTTGACGGCTCAGGAAAGAATGCGCGCAATCCTCGACGACGCGGCTTCCGTATTTTCGCCCCAGTTCCAGAAAGGGATCCAGCGGCGTCGGAAAACCGAAGTAGTGGATGGCAACGATCGCAGCAATCTGAGAGGACATCTTTTGATTCACATCCTCGAAGTCCACGGTGAGGTCGGGTCGTATCCGGTAAAACCGTACTTGGTAACCGGCCCTTTGCACGGGCTCAACCAAGGCCGTGCAGTGAAACGCCGGCAGCAAAACCGCACTCCCCTTCTCCTGCGGCAAGGACCGCAGGAGCTGATAGAAGGCGCCGCGGCCATTGTACGTCAGGCGCACACGGGCGGGCGCGTGGAATTCGCGCAGACTGTGCCGCCGTGGGGGGAATATGTCGGCAAAACGCAGGGTTGGGTGTGAGTGCTGCATCATTTCTTCGCTCTCGTCGATTTTTTATTCGCATCGAGGACGACTCGATCGAACAAAGTCGCCAAATCCGCTGCGCGCGATTCCCGCGCAAAGCTCCGAACGATGGATTCATTGGCGGTGGGCGTGGTCCCTTCCTGGATTTGTCCTAGAAATTGCAAAAGGGCATAGGCGATTTGTTCACTAAATTCGAGCGGTATAATGATTCCGGCGCCTGCCGAGCGTAGGGTTGCGGCGGTATCGCCGTCAGCATCCACCATGGCTAGAATAGGCCGACGCGCGCGCAGGTATTCGTACAGCTTGGCTGGTACCGCGGGATTGGAAGTGTAACCTTGAAACACCAGCAAGCCGTCAGCGCTGAGCATCTCCTTTAGAGCATCGCGGTAGGAGACCGCCGGAACGAGCCGCACCATGTCTTCAAGCTCATGCTGCCGGATGAGGTCGCGATAATGCTCGTCAAAGCCGCTAGCTCGGAGCGTGACGTTGACTTGAGACGGAGAAATTTTCCCGCTTGCTTTCAAGGAAGACAACGCCATGAAAAAAGCCGTGGGGTCGCGATCCGGCGTGGGATAGAGAAATCCGCTGTGAAGGAGCTGAATGGGACGACCGGCGAGAGGGGGACGATGAACCAGCGGCTCGACGGCGGCGAATGTTTCTTCTTCGTAGCCGTTCGGGATTACCGCCCAATGGCTGTCGGGCACCCGCTCGTACCGCTCGGCGTAGATGCGCCGGGCGCCGGGCGTTACCAACACCGTTCGAGCGCTGTGTTCCACCGCGTGTTGCTCAATGGCGCGCCGGGCTCGCCAGAGACTCTTGCCGGGCGGATGCCGTTGTCCAGTTCGAGGGTCCACTTCCGTGAGCGGATCGCGAAAATCTGTTACCCACGGCAAACCGGAGAGGCGATGCAACAGGTAGCCAATCCATAATGCCGTGGCAATTGGATACGTCGACCAAATGACCCGGGGCCGGTACTTGCTGATCATACTCATACCCGCCGGGACTCCCGCCACAATCCAACTGATCCAACGATCCGGGAGCGCTATCCAGCCAGGATAGCGTCCGCTCAGCGCCAGGTGACGGCTTGCGTCCAATGCAAAGGCCCGGTGCAAGGGCATCCCGGCTGGAATGTCCGCGCACTGATCGGCGCTTGTTTCGGGATATGCGCGCGCGTGCACCGTCAGCAGAGCTGGATTCCATCCGTAGCGAGGAAGGTGCCGGGTGAAGTTCAAGGTCCGTAGCGATCCGCTGCTGCCCCGGTTAGGAGGATAGTGATAAGCAATCATAAGAACGCGGTTTTCCATGATCGTCTCGTTGTTCCGTCAATTCTTAACTTTAGAGCGGGAGACATCCTCCAACCATCTAGCGAAATCCCTCCCTGAATCGTGAGAGTTCTCGAATGATCTCAGTTGCAGGCCAGGGACAACGACAGTTCCATGACGAATCTCATCTTGTTCTTGCGTGTTTCACGGACGCCTCGGCGTCGCGGGTTTCGCTCCCAGGGCCAATCGACGTAGCTTGTCCGGAAGCGACCCATATTTCCCAAGGTGCTGGGTGACTCAGAAAGCCCACGGGGCTGGCCGAAAGTCCATAGGCGCCGGACTGAAAGATTCCCACCAGATCTCCGATTTCGGCTTTTGGAAGAACAATCCCGCGCGCCAGGGTATCCAAGGGCGTACAAAGTGGCCCGACGATATCCACGGTGTCATCGGCCGGCGCCTTCAGTTTGTTCACCAGAGCGATAGGATAATTGCGCTTGATGGTCTGGCCCAGGTTGCCGGAAGCCGCCAGATGATGGTTCATTCCGCCATCGACAATGAGGAACTTCTTGCCGCGTGAAATCTTGATGTCATTGATGCGTGTCACGTAGACGCCCGCTTCGCCGGCGAGAAACCGGCCCGGTTCCACGAGAAACTGGGTGCCCTCAAAAGCGGAATCAAGGTCAATTTCCTGGAAGAGTGTGGCCAGCCGCTCTTGCAAACAGTCGAGATTCAGTTCCTGCTCATGCGCGAAATAGGGAATTCCTAAGCCTCCGCCGAAATCCAGCGTGCGGAGCGGGCGGCCCAGCCTCTTCACTACGCGCCGGGCGAGCTCTAAACCGTGGCGATACTGAGTCTGCAAAACGGCCGCGTCCAAAATTTGTGTCCCGGTGAAAAGATGAATTCCGCAAAGATCAAGTTCTGGCTGGGCAAGAACAACCTCGAGGACTTGATCCAGAATTTCTTCGTCTATGCCAAAGGGCGCCGGACGGCCGCCCATGCGCATCGCCCCGCCTTCGGCTTCGCCAGCCGGATTGATGCGTATGGCAACCTGAGCGCGGCGACGCAGGCGCCTGCAAATGGCAGAGATCCGCTGGGCTTCGGTCAGCGATTCCATGTGGATCTCACCGATGCCATGCGAGAGTACCAGTTCGAGTTCGGCTTCGGATTTTCCCGGTCCGGCAAATAAAATACGGTCCGCGGGACAACCTGCTTCCAGGGCCTTCCGAAACTCTCCCGCCGATGCGATTTCGATCCCGCAGCCGCGGCTCAAGAAATGCTTCACGACGGCAAAGCAAGGATTGGCTTTGATGGAGTAATAGATAGAAAAGCGTTCCGGAAGGGCGGAACGCAGTGCGTCATACTTCCGATCCAGCACAGCGCAGTCGTAAACAAACAGCGGCGTGCCGTAGCTCTCGGCGAGTTGATCTACCGGCAAGTCACCGATGACGAGCGACTCCCCGGAGTTCGGGAAGTACTTGGCCGTCAGAAATGCCGCGAGATCAGCCATCAAAGCCCCTCACGCCGCCGCAACGCCGGGTAGTCCACTTTTCCGCTTGAAGTTTTTGGCAAATCGCTCAGTACCTCAAGAGTTTTCGGAACCATGTAGCGAGGCATCTTCTCTGCGCAATGAGCAAGCAGCGCGTCGGTGTCCAAGGCATTGCCGTCTCTCGCAACCACAAACGCTTTGATGGTTTGCCCGAGAGTTTCATCTGGAATGCCGATTACCGCTGCGCCACGCAGCTTGCCGCTTTGGAAAAGGACCTCCTCGACTTCGGTGGGACTAATGCGAAATCCACTGGACTTGATCATCGTGTCGCGCCGGCCGATGAAGTACAGAAAACCGTCCTCATCCATCTTTACGAGGTCACCTGAATAGCAAACCTTCTCGCAGTCACCTAGTTCAGGTGGTAGCAGCGGATTTGGCCGGAGAGCGCGGGCTGTATCTTCGGGACGGTTCCAATAACCGAGCGAAACCGTCGGCCCGCGATGCACCAGTTCTCCCGGCTCGCCCGGCTTGCATAGCTTCCCTTGTTCGTTAAGCACAAGAATTTCGGTGTCTGGAATGGCTTTGCCCATCGAAGTCGGCCGCCGATCGAGTTCTTCCGGCGGAAGATATGTTGAACGGAACGCTTCGGTGAGCCCGTACATCAGAAAAACCTTTGTTGTGGGAAGCGCTTCCCGCAAAACTCTGAGGACCGCCTGCGGCATCGCGCCGCCCGTATTGGTGATATAGCGCAAGTGGGGCAGCGGCTGCTTGGCCAGAGTCGAATTGGGCTGCGCCAGCAGGCTCCACAGTGTGGGCACGCCAGCGAGACCGGTGATTTTTTCCTTGAGCAAGACCTGCACAATTTCGCACGCAAAAACAAAATTAATGAGCACGCAGGCGCCGCCTTTTTCAAATGCGGTCATCAATTGATTCATTCCCGCGTCAAAACTGAAAGGGAGAACCGCGAGGATACGCTCGCTGCTGGTGATGCCGAGATAGGTGGAGACGATCCGGCTGCCGGCGACGACGTTCGCGTGACTCAGCATCACGCCTTTCGGCTTGCCCGTGGAACCGGAGGTGTAGAGGATGGCGGCGAGATCTTTTTCGATGCTGGTCTCGTGCCAGTCGGCAGGGAATGCCAAAGCGCAGAACTCCTCGAAACAATGAACGGGAAGATTCGCGGGCGCTTTTCCTGGACCGACCACCACCACAAACTCGAGCGAAGGAATCTGCGGGAGCACCTCGGCCAGCGAAGCGAGCTTGGCCGCCGTAGTGATGAGGCCTTTCATGCCGCAATCGCGAGCGATGTGCATGACCTGCTCAGGGTGCAGAAGCGCGTTGATGGGGACATAGACAGCTTCTGCGCGCGAGATGCCGAAGATGGAGATGACCTGAGATACGGAGGCTTCCAGATAGATGCCCATTCGGTCGCTGCGGCGCAATCCGGCGCTTCGCAAGCCAGCGGCGAGTCCGTTCACGCGGCGTGCAACTTCGGCGTAATTCAAGCGCTCCTCTCCGTGCACCAGGGCTTCCTTCTCTGGCGAACGCTGCGCGCTGGTGTTCAGCATGTGGTGAACCAAAAAGTCCATGGCTGCTTTTCGAGTTCCCTTTCCGTTTCGATTCGGTTCAGTGCGCCTTAGGTTTGTTCTTCGGCGATGTTCCACGCCTGACTCTGCTGAACAACTTCAGCGCCATCCGTTTCACCGCCCGCCCTCCGATGTGGCGTCCGATTGCAAGCATGCCAAGTGGTGTGCGCGGATTCAATGCCAGAATTCCCCATCGTTCCCGGCGCTGCGACATCCAATCTCTCTTATAGCCGTCGTCCCCCGTCAGGTAGTCCACTTCCCGCACTCGGTCCACATCGATCGCATGCTCCATCATTCGGGTTGTCAGATATGTGCCGACGGACAAGTCCCAGAATTTCTTGTCGTAAGCGATCTTGTAGATCGACGCGACTCCGCAGTGTACGATCCAGATTTGTGCAGCTGCCGGTTCTTCGTCCACATATGCTACGCCCAGCCGTAACTTGCCATGAGTTGCAAATGTGCGGAGAAGCCCGGGGATGAACTGGGAAAAGGGCTCGTGTACTTTCCAACTCTCCGAATAAACTTTCTGGTAGGCGGCTATTCCGTCCTCCAATCCTTCCAATCCCATTTTGATCTCGCACCGCACGCGGCCCGTTCGTTCCACTTTCTTGTTCTTGCTCTTCGCGATGTTCCGCACCGACGAACGCAGGCCTTCGAGGTATTCGCGGTACGATTTTCCGTTCACAGGCTCGAACCAATTGCCTGCACAAAAATAGTTCTGCACCATGAAGCCAGCGGCCCGGAGTTCCTCCATGAGCACAGTCAAAATTTCTGAATTCGCGTCAAGCAATTTGATGTCAATTGCATCCCAGCGTGGCTTTTCTTGGCGGATTGCATGAGCCAGGGCGCGGAGCACTCTGCGCGGCTCGCCCGTTGACTGAGCCAAATGAGGCGCATAGAAACAACTATAGTAGTTGGCGAGGGCCTCGAGTTTCCGGAGAGAAAAAAATCGCCTCGAACGGTCCACACTTCGCATTACGAGCATTCCAGCAGCTGCTTCGCCCGCGCTGACGCCGTAGATCCGGACGCGATCTTCCGAGGCCATCGCGTTCTGAATAAAGTTCTCAAACCAGGGCAACGTCAGGAAAACGCTTTCGCGCGCCGCTTCTGCGAATAGTTTCAGAAAGGGTTGAGGGAGGTCCTCCAGTTTCGAATACACGGAAACCCGAAGTGGCTCAGCCGTGCCCTGTGCTCTTGAATGAATCGGCACTGCCGCGCTCGCCTCATCTTCGGTCTTGGCAACGGGGAAACTCATTCGCCCTATCCGTTCTTTTTCAGGACAAAGACAGAAAGCGCGCTCAAGCTCTGAAAATTTTCTGGCACCAGCTCATCATCGCTAACTATCATAGAAAATTCTGTCTCGAGAAAGCCTACAACGTCCAGAATACCGAGTGAATCCAGGATTCCCTTTTCCAGCAGGGCCGTGTTTTTGTCGATTCCGGCATTCCGCGCCAGCGGGAATTTTTCCAGCAGAAAGTCGTGAATTCGCTGTTCGATTGAGCTTGTTGTGGTCTGGTCCATTCTCGTCATCCCCGAGACTAACTTTCTCTATCGCCGTGCGTTAGATACCAGCGATTGGCGTCCTGGTCGTTTTGGTGATTCGCTGCCCAAGGCAAGGTGAGCAGCATGACGGGAGTTGATTCGCGCGGTTGGAATCCACAGTCTTCCAGAATCTTCACGCCATCATGCGATCGGAGAAACGGGGCGCTCAAGGTGTTGACGCCACTGCGCCGTAGGATAGCAATCGTCTCAACGAGCAACGCCTTGCAAATCTGATCATCTTCCCCGAGCAGATCGACTACTGTGGCATCCTCAGCCGCCCCATGATATATCAAGTAGCCGCAAAGCCTTCCGCCCTTACGGGCGGTCAGAAATTGATAGCGCCGCTTTGGATGCTGCAAGAATCGCCAATTTAGATACTCGGCTGAGCGGCTAGCGCATGTACCGATCCGGGGGGCCCACTGGCGGAACGCATGGGTGAACTCTTGGCCGCACGGGACAGTTTCTTCCATAATTGCCAACGTGCGGGATCGACTCAAGCCAGCATCACGTAAACGCAATGCGGCATTAGCAGCAAATGCCAAAGCGCGCCCCGCCGTTTTGTTGGGAATCCGTCTGTGGATCTGGCGGTCCGTGCGCAAAGGTTTGGCGAAACGGATCGCCGACTCTTGAGGTTCGATTCGGAGTCTTTTATAAATGGCGAGCATCGCAGTACTGGGAAAGTCAAAAACAAATCCGGCGCCTTCTTTGGAAAGGTCCTCAAGAGAGGTTCTTTGCAGAGCGAGGGCTGGGCCAAGACTGCGATAATCAGGATGGATGCAAAAATCGCCGAGCACAAAGCCTCGCGCTTCCTTTCCACGGCAATGGATTCGCCGGGGGAATGCGGCGGCAACCCCGATGATCATGCCTGTCTCAGTCTCGCAAGCTACCCACACCCGTGCCATCCCGTCAGGATTCTTGCGGTACAACCACTCGTAACGGATCTCGTTCGCATCCGGCGAGAGATAAGTGGACAAGAAAGCTGAGAGAGTCGCTCTCTCTTGATGGATTTCTGCCGGACGAACTAGAGTGGCCATTTGTAAGACACTTCGATTGAGTTCTACTATCGCGCAGACCCGAATATCTTCAAATGTATTATTTCCACCCATAGCTCCGTTGGTTGGCAGGAGGTTACACGACACCCCTCCCCACGCGAAGCCAAGCTGGCCTAGTTGAGGAGCACGCTGCCTGCCAAATATCGCTCTCGCCGTATGTTGCTCATAGCATCGTACTTATCAAGACTTTGCAGAGATAGGCCCATCCAGGGTCTAGACTAACTAGGGGGTCGGCGTTGTAGTGTTGGCTTTGCGGAGGCCCTTGGGGGGAATTTTACCTAATTCTCGGGCTAAACCCTTCCATTTCAGTCCAAAGCGACTATGCAAGGACAGTTTGGGCGGGGATCTGGACGGGAACAAGAATTTCCCATGTGAGTAACTCGTTTCCCCAGAAATGAAACCAAAGGGACCAAAGGGCCGTGAGGTGATCATCCCAGGCCCGTACCATTCCTTAAGTTAATGAAAATAAATATAGTTAACAAGGTTCTGATTGTCGGGGTCTGGGGTGTGCCTTTGGATGGTGAGTTGCCCTCGCCACAGATGTGGACGGTGCTCAAGTGTGCCATCGGAGAGCCGGTTTCCTCACGCTTAACTTGAGCTTCGAGGCTTTCGACCTCGATTCCAGGAACCCGGCGCTACTCCGATAGCAGTCCAATAGAACCCATGCTGAAGATCGGTGGCCAGAAGATTCCCATGACGACCAAGGTGCTGGTTGTGGGAGACGCGTGTCTGATCTCTTTGGGTCTCTGCCTGGGGATTTTGATTCGTTTACATGATTTCCGATCCGCTTTAAACTATCTCCTCTTTCCCGATATGCCTTTAAGGTTCGGGATAGTGCTGGTGACCTGCGGAGTCTCTCTCTACTACAACGATCTCTACGCATCGCGCGTGGTAAACAGGCGCAGCGAGCTGTTTGTTTATCTCTTCCAGGCGGTGGGAACCGCTTGGGTCATTCTCGCGATCCTGTATTACTTGATCCCGGACCACAGTCTCGGGCGCGGAATTGCCGTCCTCTCCGGCCCAGCCGTTCTTCTGTTCTTGCTAAGCTGGCGCCTGATTTTGCTGGAAGCGGATTTTCTCTTGCCCAGACAGCAGCGCGTTCTCGTCGTTGGTACCGGGCCTCTCGGAATCTCCTTGGTTCGAGAGATCCTCCACCGGCCGGAGCTCCACCTCAAGGTCGTGGGTTTTCTCGACGAGAATGGAGAGAATGTTGGCAAGTCTTTGGTCAATCCGGGCATCATCGGCGCGGCCAGAGACCTCGAGGAGATAACGGCCCGCGAAAAGATTGATCGCATCGTGCTTTCCCTCAAGGAAAGGCGCGGTCAGACGCCAGTTCGAGAACTCTTGCACCTGAAGTTCGCTGGCGTAGCGGTCGAAGATGCTCACACCTTGAGCGAACAGATCGATGGAAGAATCCGTCTGGAGCATTTGTCGCCAAGTTGGATGATCCTTTCGGAAGGTTTTCGCAAGTCCGCGCTTCTGCTCGCCGCAAAGCGCATGCTGGATATACTGGCTTCCCTGCTTCTCTTGCTCATTACCCTGCCAATCATGGCAATCGTAGCGCTTGCGATTTGGCTAGAGTCTGGCAGTCCAATTCTTTACCGACAGGAGCGCGTCGGATTGGGTGGACGCCGATTCCAGATCCTCAAGTTTCGCTCGATGAATCAGAATGCGGAGGAGCATGGTCCGAAATGGGCAGCAGATGGCGATCAGCGCGCCACCTGGGTGGGCCGCATCATCCGCAGATTGCGCCTGGATGAGCTTCCACAGGCGGTGAACGTACTGCGCGGCGAGATGAGTTTCGTGGGGCCACGCCCGGAGCGGGCGATTTTCTGCCACATGCTTGAGAATGAAACGCCATTTTATGCCCTGCGGTATTCGGTTCGCCCGGGAATTACCGGTTGGGCCCAAGTAAAATATCAATACGGGGCGAGCATCGAAGAAGCAAAAACAAAGCTCGAGTACGATCTTTTCTACATCAAACACCTTTCTCTGACGTTGGATTTAGCCATTCTCTTTGAGACCGCGAAAGTTGTAATGTGGCAGCGCGGAGCGAAATAGAGACAGGGCTGGGATGCTTCAGGATTTCAGAGGAGCACCCCAGTAAGCTTCGTAGCATCGAAATATGACGCTCCCGAGACAGCGGCGACGGGCCACTGACACTTTGTTGCTTTCGATATGGGTAATCGGATACTACGTCTTGATTCGGTCCTTTGTGGCACTGCAGCGGGTCGAGCGGCTCCTGGCTAGGTCCAAAGGAGAGGGCAAGCAATAGGCGCGCCGGATTTGAGTCATCGCGCAGGACAGTTCAAGGTCCTTTGGGATTCTCGATTTTTGGATATTTAGGAGGAGACCTTCCGGAACCGTGGAGATGACTTCATAATCCGGGAAACTGGTTTCCGGTGGCATTGATGGTGCCCTGCAAGAATCCTCTAAGCGCCATCGTTTCAACAGATACGAGGAGAAGACATTTGGCTGGAGCATTGCTCTTGACCATAAGTAGTGCGGAACGGAGGTAGCGTTTGTATTCTCGGCATCTTTTTGGGGGGCTGGCGGTTTCCCTCATCTTTAGCTCCCCGGTTTCGGTGGTGCTGGCAGGGCCGTGTGGAGAATTGTCTCCGGCGCATCGTCAATCGGCCCAGTCTGGTGCGAGTCCTACTCCGGCGACGGACAAGAATGCCAAAGATAAGGAAGAAAAACAGCCAGCGGACAAAGGTGGAAGGCCGGAATCCGTGCAGCAATCGGCGCTGACGCCGGAACAGAGACTGACCTATGTCATCGGTGTTGAGGACGAACTCCAGATCGCTGTCTGGCGTGAGCCGGAACTCTCGACCGCGGTTGTTGTTCGCCCGGACGGAATGATAACGCTGCCGCTCGTAAATGAAGTGAAGGCAGTGGGACTGAAGACCGATGAATTGCAGAACGTCCTGACGGAAAAGCTGAAGAACGTTGTAAACGAACCACAAGTAACGGTCATCGTCCGGGCCATTCACAGCCGAAAAGTCTACCTGGTGGGTCAAGTGGGACATCAGGGAACCTATCCTCTTAATGGAGATATGACGGCTCTGGAACTGCTCGCTGCGGCTGGAGGAGTTGGGCCTTTTGGGAAAGCCGACTCCATTTATATCCTCCGCGAGCAGAATGGCAAAAAGATTCGCATCCCATTCCACTATAAGAAAGCACTAGCTGGTAAAAGCGAAAACGTAACGCTCCAGCCAGGTGACCTGGTTGTGGTTCCCTGAGGGCGCGGTGCTCCAGACGAATTCTTCGAGGTGAGCGAGAAACATGCAGTTCAAAAGTCATTTTCGCGAAAGTATTTGGCTCATCGTCTCTCTGATCCTTGCGATTTGTTTGTTGCCAAATTTGGGATCGGCGCAAGAGTCAGGTCAAGACACAGCTAAACAGGAGCCTGCCGCACCGGGCGCTTCGAACGATACGGACAACAAGGATGCCGGGCCTGCAAGCCCCTACGCATTGGCTTGGGCGGATACGTATATCCGACAAATCGGGACTTCCGGAGTGCTAGCTGGAAACCGGGAAGGCATCGGCTGGGGCAGTCTATACATCCCATCGGCCACAGTCAGTGGAATTGTGGACCAGATGGCGGGAACGAACACAACTCCGGGCGCGACGTTTACAGCAGCCGTCCTTGAGACTAGGGTGGTCTTTGATCACAAGATCGCCGCCGGGAGGCTCGCTCTCCAATACCAGCCGAGTATGGCCATCGCCGACGGACGGGTTGTTAGTAATTTTTCAAATCAGAATACCAGCTTGGACTGGCTACTTTACACCCGGCCACGATGGAATGTGAGATTCGGCGATGGTTTTCGGTATTACTATAGCCAGCAGACGATTGGCTTGCCGTACCTCGATGTGAACACCTTTACGTCGGGCGCGGTCACCAACAATTTCCTCGATGGGGCCGGTCGTTACCTTTCAAATAGTGCCTCTATGTCGATCTCCTACGCTCTGTCCAGGCGATCCTCAATTGCCGTCACTCCGAACTATACTTTTTCGGAGGCTGGAGTGGGTGTGAACTTAAGTCGCGGTTCCTCCTACGGCGGCAGCGTGAGTTGGAATTACCGCACAAGTGAGAGGCAGACGGTTGGTGTTCAATATAACAGCCAGCTTCTCCATACGGCGGGGTTGGGAACTTCCAATGCAACAACAGCGGCCCCGACGGACACCATTTTTCACACCATCTCCGGCACGGCGGGGCGCCAACTGAGTGCGACCTGGTTCGCGAGTGGTTCTTTAGGGGTCACAACCTCCACGCCGCCTCTGAACACGAGGCAATGGTTTGTTAACGGAACTTTTGGATTGGTCAAGCAGCTGAGCCGGTCTTCCCTCGGTCTCAACTACTCCCGCGCGGATACCCTCGCTAATGGTTTGATTGCGAATCAATTTGCGGATCGCGTCGACCTTACATATCGAAGCCAGGTGGGCACCAGGCTGAACTGGTCTGTCGGGGGCGGCTATCTGCGGCAAGTTCAATCGGGAGGATTCTCTGCTTGGTATGCATCGTCCGAAATGCAATTCCTGCTGGCGCCCAAGGCCGGCATTTTTGCCACATTCGATTATAACCGCAAGAACCAGTCTGCCAACTCAAGTAACCTGTTCGTCGGCAATCGAAATATCTATTCGTTCGGACTTAGCTGGCAACCCGGTCGCGTAGCCCACTAAGGAATTTGCCTGGTTCCTTCCGGAAAACGATATCCAACAGACCCGCGAGTTTGTCCTTCATCGGCAGGGATTATGCTGGGACCGCGGAGCCAAGTCATTCTGTATCTGTAGATTAGCGGTCGAGCGGAACATGGCGAGAAATATGGGAAAGAGCTTTCCCTAAGCTGTAAGTTCGCGCTCTTGAACCCTATTGCCGATTTGCATATGTTCGCGTAACTATATGGAAATGGCCTATTTAAATCTTTACGCTATCAAAGCCCCGCAGCGCATCTCTGGAAGATCACTTGCTAGGAGGGTAGTGTCGGAAATTTTTTGACCGAGCGATTTGCGATCTGGAGGAAGACCTTTGAGCGAGCAAACGGCCTTGACCGCCTCCGGCGATGCGGGTCTTAACACACAGATTCGAGAGTACTTAGATCTAGCCCGTCGCCGCAAATTGTGGATTATTCTACTTACCTTGGGTATCTCGGTATGCATTTGTGTGATTGCCCTGCGTCTGCCTAGTTTCTATCGGGCAGAAACTGTCATCTTAGTCGACCCTCAGAAAGTGCCCGACAGCGTCGTTCCCACCAGCGTGAGCGGCACCGTAGCTGACCGTCTCTCTACCATCCGTCAGGAAGTTATGTCTCCCACCCAACTCGGGTTGCTGACCAAGGAGATGAATCTCTATCCTGAATTGCGAGAGAAAGTGTCCGATCAGGAGCTCGTTTCCCGCATGCAGAAGTCGACGTCGATTGAGGTCGTGGACTCCGGCGGACAGAGGCTCAGTGCATTTCGCATCGCGTTCACGGACACGGATCGCAACCAAGTGGCACGCGTTGCCAATCGGCTCGCGTCATTGTTCATCGAGCGAAACCTCAAGGCCCGGCAGCAGCATTTTAACGGAACGTCCCAATTCCTCGAAGCCGAATTGCAAGAAACGAAACATCAACTCGAAGAGAAAGAGCACCTTCTGCAGGATGTCAAGAGCCGCTACATCATGGATCTGCCAGAGTCCAAGCAGTACCACCTGGAAGCCATGAACACACTGCGGGACCAGTTACGGAACAGCCAGGATCAGGTGAACCGCGACCGTCAGACCAAGGTCTACATGCAATCCGTGGCTGGGATGTCAACGCAAACGCAGACGATCGATCTCGATCAGCAAATGATCGCTACCAAGTCTCCTTATCAGACGCAGATGCAGAAGCTGGAAAAGCAGCTAAAGGACATGCAGGTTCGCTACGGGCCAAATTATCCGGATATTCGAAAGCTGCGCGACCAAATCATTCAATTGAAAGCCAAGGCGGAAAGCGAGCAAACCGAAACAGTCACTCCCGACCCGCAATTGAGCACGCCAGCGCATAAGGCTCACAATCCCGTTGTGGAAGCCGAAGTAAACAAACTTGACCAGGACATTGAGGACCAGTCGAAGATCCAGGCTGAACTTGATAAGCAAATTCAATACCACGCTGGCAAGCTGCAGCAGGTTCCGGTGTTCGAACAACAGATCGCCGGGCTGATGCGTGATTACGACACGATACGGAACCACTATAACCAGCTCCAGGCCAAGAAGCTGGACGCCGTGATGGCCGGCGAGCTAGAAACGCATCAAGCCGGAGAGCGCTTCGAGGTATTGGATCCCGCCGTTCCACCCGACCGGCCCGCGGGACCAAAACGCGGGATCATGATGATCGGCGGATTGTTCTTCGGACTGTTGTGCGGAATCGGAGTGGCTTTCCTCATCGAAGTTACCGATGAATCTGTAAGGCACGAGAGGGAGGCAGCGCAAATCTTTGGTAAGCCAGTGCTCGCAGCAATTCCAAAGATCACCAGCGACGAAGAATACGCCTCGGCCCTTTGGCGAATCGCGAGCTTGACGACTGGCACCGCCGTAGCGGCCGTGGCCTTCGGCCTGGTGATATCGCGGTTCGTATTGTAGCCGGCAAATGTACACCACATTCTACAATCTTCGCGAAGAGCCGTTTCGACTGACGTCGGATCCGAGGTTTTTTCATCTCGCGGAACCGCATGCGGCTGCGCTGGCCACGTTGGTCGAAGCCGTCACGCGCCGCAAGGGCTTTGTCTTGATGACCGGACCCATTGGGACGGGCAAGACTACCGTTGTTCACACGGCCCTGCAAATCCTAACGGAGAGAGCCGCGACCAGTCACCCCATCTCATCGGCGTTCATACTGAATCCGACTCTCAGCCGCGAGGAATTCCTGGAAATGCTCCTTTCGGAATTCGAGATTCCGTGCACCTCAACGAGCAAGCCAGCCCGTCTTGCCGCGCTTCAGCGCATGCTGCTGGAGACGCAAAGGAAGGGCGGCACTTCGCTCCTGCTGGTGGACGAGGCGCACTTACTCTCGCCCGAGCTCCTCGAAGAGATTCGCTTGTTGAGCAACGCGGATACGTACCAGGAAAAACTGTTACAGATCGTTTTGTGCGGTCAACCGGAACTTCTCAGTATGCTGAGGAGACCCGAATTGCGCGCGCTGCGGCAGCGCGTCGCGAACAGTTGTTCTCTGAGGCCCTTGAGCTTGCCCGAGGTGCGCTCGTACATTGCCGAGCGGCTGCATTCGGCGGGCTTCCGCGGCACGGCTTCTCCATTTCCCCACCAGGTGATAGAGGAGATTGTCCGGCTTACCGAGGGCGTTCCACGACTGCTTAACCTGCTTTGCGATGCCTGCCTGACCATTGGCTGCAAGGTGCATCGGCAGGTCATCGATCTGGTCATCGTAGAAGAGGCCGCGTTCGAACTTGGATTGAACGAGACGCACACCGAGCCAGAACATGAGGTAAAGGGTGTTGTCTCTGGAAACGGGAATGGCGTGAAAGAAGTAGCAGGAGACGAAGTCATCGGGACGGCACTGGACATGTTGGTTCAAGCCATGAAGAGGCGCCGCGCTCTAGTTCCCGAGGTAAATGAAGTCCGCCACGATATGAGCATCAAGGAACAAGTCGCCGTGGCGGTGAACGCGGCGCACGACAAAGACCCAGGCGGCGACAGGGTCATCGAATCGGCTGTCGACGTTTTGGTTCAAGCCATGAAGCTGCGCCGTACTTCCACGATGGAGTTATAAATGAGCAAGTTCTTCAATGAAACGCAGAAGGCAAATCAGTGGGCGCAGCAGAAACTGGGGAACCAGGACTTGGACGTCAAAGAGATGCTTGAGTCGCTCAAGCAGGGGCCAGGTTCCAACACGCCATTGGCGGACGCGCGGTTCAGCCAATGCCGCCAGGTTCACGTCGGAAATGGGAGCACGGTGCGCTTGGTCCTGCATCAGAGCGAAGCTTCGAGGGCGGCATTGGAAGCCTACCGCGGATTGCGCACTAGACTCATGCGCGCCCAGACAAAAACCGGCCTCAAGTCCATCGCGATCACCAGCTCACTCCCGGGCGAAGGCAAGACTCTGACAACCATGAATCTAGGCTTGTGCCACGCGCAACTTCCTCAGCAGCGTGTACTAGTTATTGATGCGGATCTGCGGACCTGCGGGCTTACATCGATGCTGGACCATCCGAGCATGCCGGGATTGGCGGAAGTTCTGGCGGGTGAGGTTACCCCAGACGAAGCCATTGTAGCGACCAATCAAAAGAACTTGTTCGTCTTGCCTGCCGGGACCGTTTTGTCTTCCCCCCCGGAACTTTTCACCGGCTCGCGCTGGCAGGAATTCATAGGGCACTGCAGTGAAATGTTCAAGGTCATTCTGATTGATACGCCGCCGATACTCCCCCTGGCCGATTTCGAATTGATCAGCGCGGCCTGCGACGGTGTTGTGATGGTTGTGCGGGCGCATCACGGAGAGCGGGCAACATTGCAGAAGACCGCAGGAGTACTCGATCCCAAGAAATTGCTCGGCGTGGTGTTCAATGCCACCGATGTCAGTCGGAAGGACTACTACGGGTATGGACACGGTTATGGTTCCGGCAAGAGCTGACGCGAATTCGCGCCAAGGTTCCCATTCTTACCGGATTCCTCGCGGACTTTCTCCACTACAGCTTCAGCTGTTGTGGATCGTTTGAGGCAAGGCGATGTATCCAAACTTAAAGCTACAACTCTTTCGCAATGCGGTTCGGCAGAACTTTCTGGCGCGTGAACTGGGCATCGACGAGAGCATCTTGAGCAAAATCATTCACGGCTATCGCGAGCCTTCGCCGGAACAGCGGCAGATGCTTTCGGGCTACTTAGGAGTGGAAGAGTCTTGGTTGTTTGAAAAGTATGAGAATGCCTCGCCGGCGCGTGCGGCTGGCAATCACGATTCCAGCCACGGATTGAAAGATGACATCACTTAGCGTTCCCACGGCCAATTCTTTGATTCCTGCTCTAGCTGTTTCTTCCGCGCCAGTGGTGGTGCGCGCGTTGAAGAGCCAGGATGCGGAGCGCTGGGAGCGCTTTGTTTTGGCGCATCCCGCGGGGACTTTTTTCCACCAGATGGCATGGAAGCGGGCGGTGGAAAAGACCTTTGATCACCAAGCCTACTACGTTTACGGAGAGCGCGATGGCCAGATCGTCGCGGTCGCTCCTGTTTTCATGGTTTCTAACTGGATGGTGGGCCGATGTATGGTCTCCTCACCACTGGCTTCCTACGGCGGCATCTGCGCCGAGGATCCCGAGGCGGAAAAGGCCCTACTCGAATTCCTCAAGCGGCAGGCGCAAGAGCAGCAAGTCGACTATTTGGAATTACGCAATCCGACCGGCGGGACCCTGCCGGGATTTATTCACAATCCGCGTTATTCTAGTTTTTCGATGGTTCTCTCAAAGGACCCGGAAGCAGTACTGAAAGGCCTTCCCAAAGATATCCGTTACATGATTCGCAAGGCGGAAAAGGCAGACCTGCGCGTGCGGCGCGGTCCGGAACTTCTGGACGATTTCTACCGGCTCTTTGCGATTAACATGCGACGTCTCGGCACGCCGGTGTTCCCGCGGGCCCTTTTCGTGAATCTTCTTGAGGAATTTGGCAGGCAGATCGATGTGCTGGTGGTGTATGCAGGCTCGGAACCCGTGGCCAGCGCGGTGTCTTTTCTTTTTCGCGACACCATGCACCCCTACTACATCGGCGGCTTGCCGGTGGCGCGTGACCTGGCGGCCAATAACTTTCTGTGGTGGGAGCTGATGAAATTTGCCGCGCAATCCGGCGTGAACACTTTTGATTTCGGCCGCAGCAAGAAAGGTACCGGAGCGTACGCTTTCAAGAAAAAGTGGAATCCCAGGATCACCGACCTGGACTACCAGGTATTTCTAGTCAAGCGCAAGACCGCCCCCAACTTCTCTCCAGCCAACCCCAAATTTGAAGTCGCTACCCAAGTTTGGAGCCGCCTGCCGTTGTGGTTGACGAACAAGTTGGGACCGCGAGTCGTGCGCTGGATTCCATGACCGGAACGGAATGCCCTTGAATCGCCGGTAACCGGCTCGCGCGGAATACTGGTGTGGATTCTCTGAAGATGCAGACCCAAGCCGAAATGAAACGCAACTTTGCCTCACCCTCTGTCCTCAGCGGTCCGGCCCCTGAGGATGCGAATCGCTTGCGTATTCTGCATGTCATCAGCTACATGGGCCGCGGTGGGGCGGAGATCGGTATATTGAAGCTGGTGGCCGGGCTTGGCGAGGGGTTTGAACACCGCGTCTGCACTACCCGGGGATTCGATGGGGACTTTGTACGATCTTCCTTTTCCGAGGAAAAGATGTATATCGCGGGAAGCCCCGAACTCAAATTGCAATTCCCGCTTTTCCGCTTGACTCGCATTATTCGCCAATACCGTCCTCACATCGTCCATACACGCAATTGGGGAGCGATTGAGGCCGTGGCCGCCGCCAAACTGGCCGGCGTACCTGTAGTGATTCATAGCGAGCATGGATATGAACTCGACATGTTCGCAGGCTTGCCTTTGCGCCGCCGCCTGTTTCGGCGTTCTGCATACGCCATGACGGATGCAATTTTCGCTGTCACTCGGGAATTGCGCGATTTTCATGCGCGCCAGGCATGGATTCACCCGGAGCGCATGGGCGTTATTTACAACGGCGTGGATACCCGTCGATTTGCACTGTGTCGGGAAACCCGGCTCGCGGTACGGGAAGAATTGGGTTTGCCGGAACAATCCTTCGTGGTTGGAAGCGTGGGACGATTGGTGCCGATCAAGGATCATCCGACGCTGTTGAAAGCGGCTGCGCTACTTTCCGGAAGCGGAATCGATCTACGTGTTCTCCTAGTTGGCTCGGGGCCCGAGCGCGAGAGACTCCAGGGCCGGGCCACGGGCGCTCTCGAAGGCCGAGTTTGTTTTGCCGGTGATTCCGACCGCGTCCCAGAACTGCTGAACGCCATGGATGTTTTCGTCCTGCCTTCGCTCAACGAGGGAATGTCGAACACTTTACTGGAAGCCATGGCCTGCGGCTTGCCGGTCCTCGCGACAAATGTCGGTGGGAATCCTGAAATCGTCGAAAACAATCTAAGCGGTTGCCTATTTACTCCGGGAGACGCCAAATGGCTGGCGGACAAGCTGCAGCTCTTGGCGCGGGATCCAGCGCTCATTCACCAGTTGGGCACGGCCGCTCGGAACCGTGCTATCGAGTCGTTCAGCTTGAGCCGCATGCTGGAGACATACCGCAGTTTTTATTTGGATCTCACTGCACGCCGCGGGGTCGCGGCCGCAAGGACGGATACCGCTCATGTGCGGAATTAGCGGCATCTTCGAATTCGAGCGCCGCGAAGCGTTCCCGCAGGAAGTCGTCCACCGCATGAACGAAACCATCGTCCATCGTGGCCCGGATGACGAGGGTATTTATTGCGGCGAAGGTATCGGCTTCGGGTTCCGGAGACTCAGCATCATCGACCTGGCCGGGGGCCATCAGCCGATCTCCAACGAGGACGGCCGTCTCTGGGTCATGCTGAACGGGGAGATCTACAACTACCCCGAACTGCGGCAGGAACTTGAGAGCCGCGGCCATCACTTTGCTACTCGCTCGGACACCGAGACAATCGTTCACTTGTACGAGGAATACGGAGAGGACTGTTTTCGAAAGCTCCGGGGAATGTTTGCCATCGCCCTCTGGGACTCTCAAGAGAGAAAACTTCTCCTCGCGCGGGACCGCGTCGGTAAGAAACCGCTGTTCTATGCGGCGGACTCCGAACGCATTATCTTCGGCTCTGAGCTGAAGGTTTTGCTCGCCGCCGGCGGGATGTCCCGCGAGATTGATCGCGAGGCCCTGTGCGATTACTTTTCATGCGGCTATATCCCGGCGCCGAAGACCATCTATCGCGCCGCCCGCAAAGTACGGCCGGGGCATTATCTGGTGGCGTCGAACGGCAACATTCGCGAAGTATGCTATTGGGATCTTTCCTTCGCCGCAGTCGAGAACCGCACTGAGGAGGAGTGGTGCGAATTGCTGCGCCACGAATTGTGCGAAGCGACCCGGGTGCGACTGATGAGCGATGTGCCGCTGGGCGCTTTCTTGAGCGGTGGCATCGATTCTTCCGCGATTGTCGGTACGATGAGCCGCCTCATGAAGCGGCCCGTCACAACTTGCTCGATCGGATTCGAGGAGAAAGAATTCGATGAGGCCGGGCCTGCGCGGGAAGTCGCGAATCTCTTCCGTTCGGAGCATCACGAAGAAACGGTGCGGCCCAGCGCGCTGGAGATCATGGACAAGCTGGCCTGGCACTATGACGAACCGTTCGCAGATTCCTCCGCTATTCCCACCTATTATGTTTCCAGGGTAGCGCGGCGCCACGTGACCGTCGCTCTTGGCGGCGACGGAGGCGACGAAAATCTCGCCGGTTATCGCCGCTACATGCTGGACTACTACGAAAACCGCCTGCGCAGCAACGTGCCGCAATTCGTGCGGTCGGCGGTGTTCGGTCCGCTCGGCCGCTGGTATCCCGCGCTGGCCTGGGCGCCGCGTGTCATCCGCGGCAGGGCAACTTTTCAGAGTCTGTCGCAAACGCCCCTGGAAGGCTATTTCAATTCGATTTCCTATTTCCGCCCCGGCGAAAAGCAGCGGTTGTTTACACCTGAGTTTCAAAAAAGTCTCGGTGGATACAACACCATCGAGGTTTTCCGTGAGCACTACGACCGCGCCGACACGGATGACCTCCTCTCGAAAATCCAGTACCTGGACATCAAAACATACCTGCCAGACGACATCCTCGCTAAAGTCGACCGTGCCAGCATGGCCGTGTCGCTGGAAGTCCGGGCCCCACTCCTTGACCACCAGTTGATGGAAAAAGTGGCGCAAATTCCCTCGTCCTTAAAGCTGAATGGGCGCTCCGGCAAATATATCTTTAAGAAGGCCATGGCTTCTATGCTTCCGCATGGAATCCTGCACCGCCGCAAGCAGGGGTTCGCCATTCCGTTGGGCCAGTGGTTCCGCCAGGAGCTGCGCGAAGTGACGGAGAAAACGCTCTTTGATTCGGACGACGGAGTTCTGGACCCCGCTTTTCTTCGAAAGATTTGGAATCAGCACCAGCGCGGACACTACGACCGATCGGCGCATCTTTGGTCGGTGTTGATGTTCCGCAAATGGAAGGAATCGTTTGCAGCCTAGAGAGACCAGATGAGCGGCATTTGCGGAATCTGCGAACCGGGCCGGATATGGAGTCAGACGGGCATCAACGCCATGCTCGCCGCTCTGACTCTGCCGGGCGAGATGGGTCTGCGCATGCCTGACGGAGATTCGGTGGCGCTGGGTGTATCTCAGCGCTGGCACTTCCAGCAAGTGGCCCATATTCCCGGAATTCGCATCGCTGCGGATGCAGAACTCCTCAATCGTCAGGAACTCACAAAGCTGCTCACAGCAGGAGATTTCGATCGTGCCAGCCTGACGCCTGCTGAATTGCTCGCGCACCTATATCGCGAGCGTGGAGTTTCCTTCGTCGAACTCTTGGATGGCGTTTTCTCCTTCGCTCTCTGGGACAATGAGAATCGCCGTCTCGTCCTGGCCATCGATCGTCTCGGTGTCAACAGCCTGTATTGGCGCAAGGAGGGCGACCGCATCCTTTTCGCTTCGCGGGTGGGCGCTATTCGCTGCACCCAGGAAGCGCCCGCAGCAGTCGATCCAGCCGCGCTTGTGCAATACATGCTTTTCAGCACCGTCCCTGCTCCGATGGTGATTTATCAGGGAATCGAGAAGCTTCGTCCCGGGACTTGTCTGGTTTATGAGGCTGGTCAGATTCGCCAGATCCGCTACTGGGATCTCGAATATCGTGAAAGCGGCAATCGCAGCTCCGCTCACTGGGCGCGCGAAGTCCGCGAAGGGATGCGCTCCGCGGTCCATCATCATCTGACCGATCTCGTTCCGCAAGAGACGGGCGCTTATCTGAGCGGAGGCACCGACAGCAGCAGCGTTGTTGCCTTCATGAACGAGCGCCACTCTCCCGTCAACACCTACTCGATTTTTTTTGCCGAAGCTGTTTACAACGAAGCTGGCTTTGCTCGCACCACGGCAAAACATTTCCGCGCCAATCATCACGAACTTAGCCTGACTTCGCGTGATACCTACGATGCCATTCCAAGGATTATGGAGTATTACGACGAGCCATTCGCGAACTCTTCCGCCATTGGTGCCTATCACTGCGCTCGCATGGCGCGCGAATCCGGCGTCACCACATTGCTAGCGGGCGACGGGGGCGACGAGCTCTTTGCCGGCAACGAGCGCTACGCCACCGACAGACGCTTCGCGCTGTATCAACATGTACCGGCCTGGCTCCGTAAGGGAGTCATCGAACCGCTCGCCGCGTTGCTCCCGGCAAATGAGAGCCGTCTCGGCCTGCCTCGGCGCTACGTCCGCCGGGCCAAGATTCCTCTTCCACGGCGTATTTTTTCCTACCATCTTCTGCTGAGTACTCCGCCCGAAGAAATGTTCGAGCCGGGTTTATTGGAGAGCGCTCCACCGGAAACCTGGCTGAACGTTGCCGAGGAACACTTCTGTTCCGCCGTGGCGGAAGACGATTTGAATCGTTTGCTGTATCTGGATGTCAAAATGACTCTAGCCGACAATGATCTCCGCAAAGTGCTTGGCACCGCGGAGATGGCCGGTGTCCGCGCGCGATTTCCCCTGCTTGATTACAGGCTCGCTGAACTTTCCGGGCGCGTCCCGGCGGCGTTGAAGATGCGGGGTTTTGAAAAGCGCTTCATCTTCAAAGAAGCCATGAAGGAAATCCTTCCGCATAATGTCCTCTACAAGAAAAAACATGGTTTTGGCGTGCCTGTCGCGCTCTGGTTTCTCCAGGATCCCCGGCTGGAATCGCTCGTTGCGGACGTTCTAACGGATTCACGCACTCGGCAGCGCGGTTACTTTCGCCCCGCCTTTCTGGAACATTTGCTGCGGTTGCATCGCGGCAAGGATGCCCATTTTTACGGCGAAATTCTTTGGTATCTGGTGGCCTTGGAGCTTTGGCATCGCCAGCACCTAGAACGCTCACTGGAGAGTGTCTGTGCAGATTGAGCGCACATCAACACCCGGACCTCCCGCTCTCCGGACCGAGAGCGAGGCTTGGGTGGACGCCTCGATCCCGCGCAAGCCGCTGCTGGATTGGCAGGAACTTGTCATCAAGGGCATGCACTACAGCGGAGCCTTGAAGCTCGCCCGCGGTCTTGCCAAGTCCCATGAAATCCCCCCGGACTCAGCATTCCCGCTTCCGCGATTCGAACGCGTCAAGACTTCCAAATTCGTGATCCTGTGCTACCACGGAATTGGCGAGTGCGGAAATCCGCTAGGGGTCGCGCCCACCCGCGAACTCTTTGAAGCGCAAATGCACTTCCTCAGCGAAAATTATCGGGTTGCTTCGCTCGAAGAAGCGTGTCGCGAATTACATAGCGGCGCGAAGTCCGAGCCCGGAGTTGTAATCACTTTCGACGACGGCTATCGCAGCGCCTACACCGTTGCCTTTCCGATTTTGCAGAAGTACCGCCTGCCAGCCACGGTTTATTTGACTCTCGAGTCCGTCGAGACGGGCCAGGTGGCCTGGTATGACCGCGTTTTCCTGGCCATGGCTGTGGTCCCCAGCGGTGAACTCCATCTGAACCTCCAGGGCCCTTGGTGTTTGCGGTTGAATTCCTCGGAGGATCGCTTGCGCGCGGCCCTTCAAGTGGTCGCCTTCCTGCGCACACTTCCCAATTCACAGCGTCGCGACTGCTCTGCCTCGCTGGAGAATAAGATCGGTCTGCCTCAGAATGCGCTTTCCAGCCGCGTTTTGACTTGGGAAGAAATTCACACTATGCATCAGACGGGAATTGCATTTGGTTCGCACACCCTCACCCATCCGGTGGTGAGCCAGTTGGCGCCCGAGGAATTGGAACAGGAGCTCGTGGCCTCCAAAGTCCTTCTGGAGAAAAAGCTGGGTATCCCTGTCCTGGATTTTGCGTTTCCCTTCGGCAAGGCCTCCGATTGCAGCACGGAAGCCCTCTGTATGCTGGCGCGCTCCGGATATCGTTCCGCGGTTACCACTGTTCCCGGCGTGAATACTCCCCAGGTCAATCCTTTCGAACTGCGCCGCTTGCAGGTTGGTTTCGATGGTTCACTGGCGCGTTTTGCTTTCGAAATTGGCCGTGCGTTTCTGTGCGCCGAAGAGCTTCGGGCCTTAAACGTTCCGCTGGCCGTTTCTTCTGGCGCTTCCAAGGTTCCCAGCCCGGTCGGCGTCGGCGGCGCATTGGGGGATCCCGATGCGTGACGCGATTCTGCTCATCATCATCGCCATCTCCATCCCCATCAGCTTTTTTCGGCCTTACTTCGGGATCTTAGTGTGGACGTGGATCACTTTCCTTAACCCCCATCGCTACACTTGGGGCTTCATGTATAACTTCCCCGTTGCGGCGGTCGTTGCCGTTCCCACTCTGGCTGGATGTTTATTCACCTCCAACATCAACAAACATTTTTTGAAGCGGGAAACGCTCTTGCTGGTTGGCCTATGGATCTGGTTTTGCATCACCTTTCTCCACGCCATGCAGGTTCCGCTCTTTCAGGCCCACCTGGCGGACGCGAAACTCGAATGGGTGCGCGTCAGCAAGGTCCTGCTCATCACTTTCACCATGATCCTGTTGGTCACCTCTCAGCAGCGCCTCAAGCTCCTCCTCATGGTCACTGCCCTGAGCTTTGGTTTTCTCGCCATCAAGGGCGCCATCTTCGGTTTCCGCACGGGCGGTGGATACCGCGTCTGGGGGCCGCCCGATTCCTTTATTGCCGACAACAACTCCTTCGCTCTTGCCGTGAACATGTCTCTCCCGATGCTTTTCTATCTCGCCCGCGATGAAAAACGGCGTGCCTACCGGTGGCTCTTCTATTTGGTTTTTGCGTGCGGTGTTCTTTCCGTCGTTTTGACTTATTCGCGTGGCGGTCTTCTGGGGCTGGCCGCTGTCCTGTTTGCCATCACCATCCGGTCACGTCACAAGATCTTGAGCGGTTTTGTGACGACCCTGACGATTGTTGCCGTCCTCACTTTTGCTCCGCCGCAGTGGATGGATCGAATGGGAGGGCTGGCCCACGGGGACGTGGACAGTTCCGGGCGTCAACGGCTGATCGCTTGGCGAGCTTCCTGGAATTTCGCTTTGGATTATCCGATCACTGGTGGTTCCTTCAATGCACTTCCAAACGTCACGTTGTTTCAACGCTATCAGCCCGAACCTCTTCCCGGAGGCTTTTTGTCCACCGCCCCCCACAGCGTTTATTTTCAGATGTTGGAAGAGCAGGGATTCGTGGGTCTTGGCCTCTATTTGGTTCTCGTTGGGGGTTGTTGGATGAGTCTGGCCCGCTTGCGGCGAGAAGCCCGGTGGGCACCCTCCACTCTCTGGATCGTTTCCTATGCGCAGATGATCCAGGTTTCTCTTCTCGGTTTTCTGGTGAGCGGAGCATTTTTGGGTCTCGCGAATTTCGACCTCTTCTATCAGCTCGTCGCTATGGTGATCATCCTCAAGGTCATCTATCAGAATGAAATGCAGTCCGCCCCTCCAGTTCAGCAGAAACAAGCGGAATCCGTTGAGGTCATGGAGGACACCGTGCTGACTCAGGGTGCTGCGATATGAAGTGCGATGCAGAATGATTTGGAAAAATCTCAAACTTGGAGTGAAGCATGCTGGAGTTGTTAAAATGTACGCCGGAGCATTTTAGCCGATGCTGTGTGAGGGCGTCGCTCGTCCTGCTCTTGTTAACTATGGGAGCGCGTTCCGTTCGCGCGCAAGGTTGGTCTTGGAGTTTTGAAAAAGTCGACTCTGGAGCAAAATTCACCTCCCTCGCCGTAGATAGTGGCGGGAGCGTGCATGTCGGCTACGTAGATAATTCCCGTCATGTCGTCAAGTTCGCATTTCGTTCGGCGGAGTCATCGCGCTGGTATACCCTGGTAATTGAAAAGGACCTTCAGAATGCGGCCACATTCCTCACTCTCGATTCCCAGGGCAATCCGCACATGTGCTATCCGGATTGGGGGAGTCTAAAGCATGCATACTGGAGCGGAAAGCTCTGGATAATTCAGGAAATTTCACCGGGCGGCGCCAAGGATTATACCTGTTCCTTGGCTATCTCTTCCGACGGTACCCCCTACGTTTCGTGGTATCAGGCGCGCGCCCCCAACGGCACGAGCTACTATCACATCCGAACGGCTGTGCTCCAGGACGGTGCTTGGCTCGCGCGCACACTCGATTTTGACGGAGAAGCCGGTAAATGGAATTCGACGGTCGTGGACAACCGAGGAAAGCCAATAGTCAGCTACAGTATTTTCCCCACCGGCGAACTCAAAATTGCACAATTTAATGGCAAAAAGTGGCAAGTGAGTTTCATCGACTCCACAGAGAGAGATTCTTCGATAGGGATCCGCGGCATGGGCAATTGCCTTCGTGTAGATGCGCAGGGAAATCTTCACGTCAGTTACTTCAGCGATAGGGAGCTTCATTATGCCGTCCAGCAGGGCGATTCGTGGTCGTTTCAGAAGGTGGACGACATCACCCGCGACGGAAGCTGGCTCGGGTATTTGAGTAGTCTCGGTTTTGACCACGCGGGCCATCCACACATTAGTTACGACGATGGCACCGCACTCAAACACGCTTACTGGGACGGAACAAGATGGCGCATTGAAATCGTCGCCCCGGGCGGAAGTGACCCTTATCGTTATAGCTCCCTTGGAGTGGGGCCGGATGACACAATTTACATCAGTTACCGCGATCCGCAAGACGGTTCGTTGAAAGTCGCGGTGGGCCGATCGAGAGAAATACCCTCTCGGGCGGCAGCGCCGGTCGCGTCTCCCAACAAGAATTAAGCCAGGACGCGCGAATGAGACTTCGAATCTGGTGAAAGATGGAATTTCAGTTTGAAATCTTGTTCTGGATCTGCGTCGCGCTCTTGGCGTACGTTTATCTTGGCTATCCCGTGCTCGTTGGAATCCTCGCTAAACTTTTTCCTCAGCCAGGTGCGTTCTCCGATGGAGATGACCCGCTCGTCTCGCTCATCATCTCAGCCTATAACGAAGCACCGGTGATTGCTGCCAAGATCGAGAATTCACGCGCGCTTGTATTTCCCGCGGAACGCCTGGAGGTCATTGTTGTTTCTGATTGTTCCGATGATGGAACCGATGAAATCGTGCGGGGCTATGCAGGCTTGGGCGTTCGGCTGATTCGTCAGAATCAAAGATTGGGAAAGAGCGCGGCTTTGAACTACGCCGTACCGCAGGCTCGGGGAAGGATATTGGTTTTCTCTGATGCCAACGCGCTATACCAACCTGATGCCATTGGGCGTCTCGTTCGGCATTTTTCAAATCCTAAGGTCGGCTATGTCGTCGGAAATGCCCGCTACTACGAGAAGGGAACGGAATCGTCCACCGCGCAATCCGAGGGACTGTACTGGAAACTCGAAACCTATCTGAAGAAAAAGGAATCCATGTTTGGCTCCGTCGTCGGTGGCGACGGCGCCATTTATGCGATCCGCCGCGAACTGTATTCGCCCCTTCTGCCGACAGATATCAACGACTTCCTGAATCCGATGCAGATCATTGCGCGCGGCTTCCGCGGCGTATTCGATCCTCATGCCATTTGCTACGAGGAAGCTGCGGATAGTTTCGATCGGGAATTCCGCCGCAAAGTACGCATTATCAGCCGGAGCCTGAACGCCCTGCGGCGGATTCCTGCGGTGCTCAATCCCTTCAAGAATCCGCGTCACTGGTTCATGCTCATCTCACATAAGCTGCTGCGCTGGTCCGCTCCGGTATTCATGATCCTTTTGTTTACTGCGAGCCTTTTCTTGTGGCGCTTTCCCATCTATGGGATTGCGGCGCTGCTGCAGGCGGCGTTTTACGGCATGGCACTGGTGGGCTGGCGCTGGCAATCGCATCACAGCCTGAGAAAAATCTTTTCCCTCTGCTTTTACTTCTGCCTGGTTAATTTGGCATCTTTGCTTGCCTGTTCGAAATGCATTCGCGGTGACCTTGTGGGGCAGTGGACGCCGCCTCGGCACGATGCTCAGGACCACGTCTAGACTTATCGATGCCAAACCTACGAAAAGCACTCTTTAAATTTTACGAGCTGACGGCAGCCGTCTTGGCCCCTGGTCTGCGCAATGCCCAGTTTGCCTACTTCGAACTTCTCAAGGCCAGACTCTCCTCCCACACGCTCTGGCTGGATATCGGATGCGGACGAAGGCTATTCCCCGATTGGATGCCACGCGCGGAGGAAGAAGAGGCGGCCCTGAAGGCACGGCTGAATACCACCTTCGGCATAGACGCTGATGTCGCCAGCCTGCGGGACAACCACTTCGTCCAGCTTCGTTTCGTCGGCGACTGCTGCTCGCTTCCTTTTGCGGACGCTTCCTTCGATCTCTTGACCGCCAACATGGTGGTGGAGCACGTCGCGCGGCCCCCGGCCTTGCTCTCCGAGGCGTACCGAGTTCTCAAACCAAACGGAATCTTCCTTTTCCATACGCCGAATACGTTAAGTTATGCCACTTTGATGGGCCGTTTGGTTCCCGAAACGCTCAAGGTTCGGCTTATCGGTTTCTTGGAAAGCCGCAAAGCGGAAGACGTTTTCCCGACATTTTACCGCATGAATGCTCCCGAGCGGATTCTTGAACTATCCCGGAACACGGGATTAAACGTGGTTGAATTGAATCGTGTGGAGTCGTCCGCCCAATCGGTTATGCTGGGGCCCGTGGTCTTTCTCGAACTGCTCTGGATTCGCCTCCTTCGGTTCTCTGTTTTGCGGAACTTTCGGAGCAATCTCATCGTGGTCCTGCAGAAGAAGGCTTGAGTACAGGTGCTATGATTTGAAACGAGAATCTCTTGCGGACGGTCCTGCAGTTTCGTTGGAGATCTCGTCTTAGAATTCGTCTCTGGCCAAAGATATGTCGCATTGCGTTCTCCATGTGCTCGACCATTCCTGGCCCGTGCATACGGGCTACAGCATCCGCAGTCTTCATCTGGTTGCCGCGCAACATTGCCTCGGACTGCATCCCAGAGTGCTCACTGGCCCCCTGCAATTGGAGGACGACCCGGAAGCGGTGGACACCGTTGTGGAAGGCGTCCCCTACTGGAGAACCCCATACCGCGGGAGTTTTTCAAAGTGGGCTATCGCCCGGCGGTGGCCGGTTATGCGGGAAGCCGCCGTAGTACGGCTCATTCGAAACAGAATTCTCGAGTTGCTGGAGAGTGAGCCCGCCGACATTATTCACGCACATTCCCCGGCGCTCTGCGGTTTGGGAGCTCTGCAGGCGGCTCGGGTGAAGGGTCTCCCCTTCGTCTATGAGTTGCGCGCGTTCTGGGAAGACGCCGCCGTCGACCAGAACAAAACCAGCGCGCTCTCTCTGCGCTACCTCTTGAGCCAAAAGCTCGAAGACTACGTCGTGCATCGCGCCGGCGCGGTGGTGGGGATTTCACAGTCGATTCTTGACGAACTCAAGAAAAGGAAAGCAGATCCCACAAAGCTTTTCCATGTCCCGAACGGGGTCGACGTGGAGAAATTCTCTCCGGTTTCCCGCGACGAAACCCTCGCCACGAAACTTGGACTCGGCAGCGAACCTGTGCTGGGGTTCATCGGATCGCTCTATCGGTGGGAAGGCGTGGCGTGGCTGGTCCGAGCCGTCGCGGAGCTGCGCAGGCGCGGAACTGCTTGTAAATTGCTGATCGTCGGCGACGGCGAAGAAATGCCCGCAGTCCGGGAAGCGGTGCGCGAAGCGAATGTCGGAGGCTTCGTTCAAATTTTGGGAAGAGTGCCGCACGGCGAAATCGAGCGCTACTACTCCGTGGTCGATGTGCTGGTTTACCCGCGGCACAGCATCCGGCTGACGGAGCTCGTCACCCCTCTGAAACCCCTCGAAGCGATGGCGCTCGGGAAGGCCATCCTCGGAAGCGATGTGGGCGGGATTCGGGAACTGGTGGAGCCGGAAAAGACTGGTGTTCTATATCGTGCGGATAACGTGGAAGATTTTTGTGTGCAGGCCGAAAGACTCCTGGCGCAAACTAGTTTGCGCCAAAAATTAGGCGACGAAGCCCGGGAATTCTGCTTGCGTGAAAAAGATTGGAAAATCATTGCCGGGCGCTGCACCGCAATCTACGAAACTGCGATTCGCAATTATCGTTGAGGCGCTCAGTTCACCCTGTCGAACGGAAGGCGAGGCGGGCTGCGGCAGACCATAATCCGATTGCCGCCGGATCGCAATTCGATGGATGCTGCAAGTGTTATGAAAAAACAGTGAGCGGCCTCTGTGAAGGATGGTCCACCTGTTTATCGAACTTATGCCTTCCACGCTCTCGACGCAAACTCTACTTATGTTCAGATGGTTCTATGACTGGCTCGCCCGCATGGATTCGCCATGCAGTGCCGATTTGATATTTGTTCATGCCGGACTGGAAATTCGCAAGTCCTTCGCAGTCGAACTGTATTATCGCGGCCTTGCGCCCCGAATCTTGTTCAGCGTCGGCAGGTACGAAATCCGGCGCTTTGTAAATTTGGCATTGCCACTTCGAATTGATCTCCTAAAGATGGTTGAGAAGGTACCCCACCGTCTTCGGCATTTCCTTGTCTCCGTTGCGGGTCAGCAGCTCGAGGTCCAACGCATCTCTGCCGGCAGATTGGGAACCATGCGGGAAATCGAGGCCCTGACCCAATGGCTCGAAAAGCGCCCTCAGATCAAATCGATACTAATTGTCAGCAGCAATATCCATCTACGGCGGGTGCGAATGTGCTGCGGGACTCTTCTCCCGGCCGGGTTGAAAATTCACCTGCTTGCTGTGCCTGAGGAGCATCCCGGCTCAGGCCGAACGAACTGGCTTGCAGACTCTCAGACTCGGAAACTGGTTCTGACGGAGGTGCTGAAGATCATTTGTTATTTGCTGATTTTGCCGTTTCACGGCCTTGCCGGAGCGTGGCGTTGCGAGCAGCCACAAACCATCATCCGTTAGGCTGCGGGAGCTGTGAGAAAACAGCAGAATGTCGGCCCAGAGAGGATTAATTCTTCCCACAAGGAAGATAAAGCGAGAAAGGCTCAACCGACCTCCGATGTTACACTGAGATTCTGCTCTTGAAGAGACAGTGATGATGGGCTTGGGGTCGTATCTGTGTTCAACGCCCCTTGTCCGTAGGGACAAAATCTTGGATTCAATGCCGGAACTGATCTTGTTGACCGGTGGCGCGGGATTCATCGGTTCACACACCGCGGAAGCGCTCCTGCGTCAGGGATATCGCCTTTTGCTGGTAGATTCCTTCGACGATTTCTATGATCCTTCGCGCAAACGAGCCAACCTGCGTGAAGTGTCGCGGGCCGGATCCTTTGATCTGGAAGAGCTCGACCTAGCTGAGTACGAGCCGCTCCGCGAGTTGATTCGCCGAGCGCGGCCCACCGCCATCATCCACCTCGCTGCTCGCGCCGGTGTGCGCCCGTCGATCCAGCATCCGCGGCTGTTTGAGCGCGCAAACGTGCAGGCCACATTGAACCTGCTTGAATGCGTTCGTGAATTTCAAATCAAACGCTTTATCTTTGGATCTTCCAGTTCGGTCTACGGAGCCACCAGCCGCGTGCCATTCTCGGAAGACCAAATTGAATGCCGTCCGATTTCTCCCTACGCTGCTTCCAAGCTGGCGGGCGAGTTGTACTGTTACACCTACGCCCACTTGTTCCGATTTCCCTGTATCTGCCTGCGTTTTTTTACTGTTTATGGACCGCGGCAACGGCCCGATCTGGCGATTCACAAATTTATCGCGCTTCTCGAATCGGGGAAGCCGCTCCCGATGTTTGGCGATGGCACTACGGGGCGCGACTACACGTTTGTCGAGGACATCGTGAGCGGAGTCTTGAGCGCGCTGAAGTGGGGCGGACTTTCGAACTATCCAGTTCCGTTTGATGTGTTCAACCTTGGGAACTCGCATCCGGTGAAGCTCAAAGAACTGATCGCGGCCATCGAGACCGTTACGGGACGCAAAGCTGTCATCGAGCAACTTCCAGATCAACCTGGAGATGTGCCACTCACCTGGGCGGACGTCAGCAAAGCAAGGAAGCTACTGGGTTACGAACCAAGGACTTGCCTGGAGGACGGTCTGAATCGTTTTCTGCGCTGGTATCGCGAACAAGAGCGATACTCGGAGTAATTGTGCGACGGTTTGGGCACATTCTCTCCATATGCGACTGGCACGCTCCAGTTGATGGGGCGCGAGGCTCAGCGTGAAGGTCCTCACCTACACCACTCTTTTCCCGAATGTGGCGCAGCCCGATCTCGGCGTTTTCATCTACCAGCGGATGGCGCATTTTGCGGCGCGCGAAAAGAATCAAGTTGTCGTGGTCGCTCCGATTCCCATGGCGCCCTCTTGGGTTACTCTGCCACGCTGGAAGAAGTGGACCCGTATCCCCGCAGTGGAGCAGCGCGGCAATCTGAGGATCTACCATCCGACATTTCCCATGATTCCACTTATCTCTTTGCCTTTACTGCCGCTTCTTATGTTTCTTGGTTCAATTCGCTTGGTGTGCGAGCTGCACCGGGAATTTGAGTTCGATGTGATCGACGCGCATTTTGTCTATCCCGATGGGCTCGCCGGTGTCCTGCTGGGGAAAGTATTGAAGGTGCCGACCGTTGTGTCTGCGCGCGGCACGGACATCAATCAATATCCAATGTATTCACTGATCCGCCCGCAGATTCGTTATTCGCTCCGGAATGCAGCTGGCGCCATTGCCGTGTGCAAGGCGCTTCAGGACGTCATGGTGTCGCTGGCGGGGCCTGGTCATGAATCGCGGGTCATTGGCAACGGCGTGGATACTTCACGTTTCTTTCCAGTAGAGAGAAAGGAAGCACGCCAAGAACTCGGCTTGCAATCCGACGCGCCCATTGCCACGGCCGTGGGCGCACTGATCCCGCGCAAGGGCTATCACGTTCTTATCCCGGCGTTTGCACAGATTCGAGATCAATTCTCCAGTGCTCACTTGTACATCTTGGGAGAAGGAGAATCGCGCGGCGAGCTGGAGCAAATGATTCGCGCGATGGGACTCGCGGAGAGCGTGCATCTTCTTGGGAATTGTCCGAACGCGCGGCTGCGATATTGGTATAGCGCGGCGGACGTCTCTTGTCTGGTGAGTTCGCGTGAGGGCTGGCCCAATGTTCTCCTGGAATCAATGGCATGCGGGACGCCTGTCGTTGCGACCGGCCTGTGGGGAACACCCGAAGTCATCACGTCACCTGAGCTGGGCATCATGGTGGAACAGACAGTCCCTTCGGTCGCAGCAGGGTTGAGATCAGCGCTGGAACGCGTATGGAACCGGGAGGAAATAGCTGCGCGCGCGCGGGAGCGCGATTGGAATGTTGTGGCAATGGAAGTGGAGGAGTATCTGGAGCTGATTGTCAAGCGATAGGCCGTGTTTTTAATGCGTGCGCAAGTTGTGAAAAGTACCAGACGAGTTTGATGGATTCCCTGGTTGCCAATAACGGAGGAGATTAGCAACTTTTCGCCGGCAGAATCCCGCTGAACAGCACACAAATTTGTTAGGCTGTATCATCAAGCTATGCGCAATGCGTTCACTGTCGACCTTGAGGACTATTTTCACGTCAGCGCCTATGCGGGCAAGGTGCGCCGGGAAGAGTGGGACTCGTATCCAAGCCGGGTCGCGCAGAATACGGATCGCTTGCTCGATCTTTTGGCACAACACAATCGCCTGGCGACTTTTTTCGTTCTCGGCTGGGTGGCCGAGAAAAAGCCGGAGGTTGTGGCGCGGGTTGCCGCCGCGGGACATGAAGTCGCCTGCCACAGCCTGTTGCACCGGCGTATATTCGATCTAACGCCGCAAGAATTCCGCGAGGACACGCACCGGGCCAAAGCGGTCATTGAGGATGCGACGGGAAAACAGGTTGTGGGTTATCGGGCTCCGAGTTTTTCCGTCACGCGGAGATCCTCCTGGGCGCTGGAAATTCTCGTCGAAGAAGGATTTCAATACGATTCAAGTATTTTCCCGGTAGAACATCCCTCCTACGGAATTCCCGACGCGCCACGGACTCCTTACTGGATCAACACCGCTAGCGGACGAATTCTGGAGTTCCCGATGTCGACCTTGGCGATTGGATCGAAGAGATCGCCGATCGGCGGCGGCGCCTACCTACGCCTGCTGCCTTACAGTTACACGCTATGGTCGATTCGACACCTGAATCGGCACGAGAACTTGCCCGTCTGCGTCTACGTCCATCCGTGGGAGATTGATCCGCAGCAACCCCGGATGGGCGGGAGCCTTTCCGCGCGGGCGCGACACTATTTCGGACTGCAGGGGACTGAAACCAAGCTCAGAAAGCTAGTCCGGGACCTGGAGTTTTGCCCCTTGGCCTTGCTCATCAACCAGCTTAGCCTTGCCGAAGATGTGGTGTCGGTTTAGGTTGTCGACTGTCTAAACCGTTGTTTTCCTTCCGATTGTAGGGGACTTAAAGTAATGCTTCGAACCAGTGTGAACGACCACCTCCAGCCCCCGATTTTCTGCCAAAGTGTGCGGAATCGACTCATTCTAAAGGAGTTCTTAGAAACGAATGTGCAGAAGAGTGCGTAACTTATTGATTCTAAAGGGTCGAAAATTTGCAAATTTGCAGACTAACGACAAAGAGTGCGCAATGAATAGAAAAAAAAGAGGCTACACTAAGATTGGAAGCACATATTGGGTTTGACCACGGAAAAGAACTCGGGACTTCCAAAAGCAATGGTACCACGCGGAGCTGGGGAATCAATAGCCATTTCAACCTTCGCGACCAGGTTTTTGTTCGTTTGAGAGATTCCCCTAAAGCTTTGCAATTCCGCAAGTTGAGACTTGCCCCGAATTCCTGGCTTTTTTCGGTGGAGGAGGCGGGCGAGTGAAAATGGGTACCGCTAAGGGGAAAGGGGCTGGACGTATCCTCTAGAAACCCGTTCGGCGACACTCAATGAAACTGTATAACTCTTTATTTTACAATGGCTTAGAATAAGTTCGGCTACACCCTACTGGCATGCTGCATGCATGCTTGAACCGAGAGTCTGGGTGTCAGTTTGCCTGAAGCATTCGGCGCCTGCTCGACGAACGAAGAATGGCGCAGCGGACACTCTAGCAATTCAAAACGAGGCTAGGCGCTGGGAGCCTCGAGAATCCAGGACTGGTGGCTTGCGGATCCTGATCACAGGACATAAGGGCTACATCGGGACGGCGATGGCACCGTTGATTGCGGATGCCGGGCACGAGGTTGCCGGGCTGGACAGCGACCTCTTCGAACAGTGCACCTTTGGAGAAGCGCCGCGGGAGTTTCCTTCGATTCGCAAGGACCTGCGGGATGTGGAGGCTGCGGACCTGAAGGGGTTCGATGGCGTCATTCACCTGGCTGGGCTTTCAAACGATCCGCTGGGCAATCTAAATCCGGACCTGACGTACGAGATCAATTATCACGCCTCGGTGCGTCTGGCACGGCTGGCAAAGGAAGTTGGGGTCAAACGTTACCTGTTCTCCTCCTCCTGCAGCACCTATGGCGCCGCGGGCGACAAGATTTTGGACGAAACGGCGGAGTTCAATCCAGTGACGCCGTATGGGCGCTCAAAAGTCCTGGTGGAACGGGAAGTGGCGCAACTGGCGGGCCCGGAATTCAGTCCAGTGTTTCTCCGCAACGCTACGGCGTATGGCGTTTCGCCTCGGCTGCGATTTGACCTGGTGCTGAACAACCTGACGGCGTGGGCGTTGACAACGGGCCGGGTGTTTATCAAGAGCGATGGAACGCCGTGGCGGCCGATCGTGCATATCGAAGACATCTCCCGCGCCTTTCTGGCGGCACTCGAGGCTCCGCGCGAGCTGATTCACAATCAAGCCTTCAACGTGGGCCGCAGCGATGAGAATTACCAGATCCGCGACTTAGCCGAGATCGTGAAGGAAGCGGTTCCGAACTGCACGATTGAGTTTGCGGCGGACGCCGCCCCTGACAAGCGCTGCTACCGCGCGGATTTCTCCCGCATTGCCAAGACGCTTCCGGCATTTCAGCCGAAGTGGGACGCCCGGCGCGGCGCGCGCGAACTCTACGAGTCGTACAAGAAAGCGGACCTACGCGTCGAGGACTTCGAAGGCGCGCGCTACAAGCGTATTGACCACATCCAGGGATTGCTGGCATCAGGCCGCTTGAATTCGGACCTGCGCTGGCAGGCTGTGGAATCCGAACGCTTGCAGGCGAAGAATTCCTGAGACGGCCCGGACGAGCGGCTGGTGGGACTTGATTTTCACGGAGACTAAGCTGGCCGGCGCATTCGTCATCGACCTGGAACGGCAAGCGGACGAGCGCGGTTTTTTTGCGCGGACATTTTGCCAGCAGGAGTTCGAAGCGCACGGCCTGAATTCGCGAGTGGCGCAGTGCAACGTTTCCTTCAACAAACGCAAAGGAGCGCTGCGAGGAATGCATTACCAGGCGGCGCCGTTCGCGGAAGCCAAGTTGGTGCGATGCACTTCGGGGTCAATCTATGACGTCATCATCGACTTGCGGCCTACGTCGACGACGTTCAAGCAGTATTTCGCAGTGGAGCTCTCCGCGGAGAACCGGAGAATGCTATATGTCCCTGAAGATTTCGCTCACGGGTTCCAGACGCTGCAGGACGACACCGAGGTTTTCTACCAGATGGGGCAGCGGTATTCGGCGGAACACGCGCGAGGCGTGCGCTGGAACGATCCGGCCTTCGGGATTCACTGGCCGGAGGGCGAGCGGATCATCATCGAACGCGACCAGAATTATCCCGATTTCGTTTCGTGAGTACGGCCGAAAAGACTTGAACGCACAAAAACCACAAGACGGCTTCGATCCGCTGGCTGAGGGCCAGGCGATGTTTCGCTTGATCGAGGAGCTGTATCCGATTTGCCGCAGCATCACCGGTGACGGTTTGCGAGAGACGCTCCGGCTGCTGCAGCGGCAGATTCCCCTAGAGCTTCGGGAAGTTCGCACCGGCACGCAGGTGTTCGATTGGACGGTGCCGAAAGAATGGAACATCCGTGATGCCTACGTGAAGAATGCCAAGGGCGAGCGGGTAATTGATTTTCGGAAGTCGAATCTGCACGTGGTGAATTACAGCGTTCCGGTGCGGCGGCGCATGGCGTTGGCGGAATTAAGAGAGCACTTGTTCACGCTGCCCGGGCATCAGGATTGGATTCCTTACCGGACGTCTTACTACGAAGAGAGCTGGGGTTTTTGCCTGTCCGAGAAGCAGCTCGCGGAAATGAAGGATGAAGAGTACGAAGTTTGCATTGATGCGACGCTGGAAAATGGGCATTTGACGTATGGCGAGTATTTCCTGCACGGCGACACAAGGGACGAAGTGCTGATTTCGTGCCACGTGTGCCATCCGTCGCTGTGTAACGACAACCTTTCCGGGATTGCAGTGGCGGTATCGATCGCGCGAGTGCTACAGTCCGCGCCGCGGCGGTATTCGTACCGGTTTCTTTTTATTCCCGGAACGATTGGGGCGATCACCTGGCTGTCGAAGAACGAAGACAAGCTTGGAAACATCAAGCATGGATTGGTGTTGACCGGTGTTGGCGATGCGGGACGGCTGCACTACAAGAAAAGCCGGAGAGGCGCGACAGAGATTGATCGCGCGGCAGCGCATGTATTGAAGCATTCCGGGCAACGGCACGAGATTCTGGAATTTTCGCCGTATGGATATGACGAGAGGCAGTATGGCTCGCCCGGGATCAATCTTCCTGTCGGGAGATTGTCACGCACGCCCCACGGTACCTTTCCGGAATACCACACTTCGGCGGACAACCTGGGGTTCGTACATGCGGACAAACTGGGAGAAGCGCTGGCTGTGAGCCTGGAGATTTTCTCGGTGCTGGAAAACAATCGCACGTTCGTGAATCTGAATCCGAAGTGCGAGCCACAACTGGGAAAGCGCGGGCTTTACCGCATGGTCGGCGGGGCAGCGGATGCAGGACTGAGCGAGATGGCGATGCTGTGGGTGCTGAATCAATCGGACGGAAAAAATTCGCTGCTGGACATCGCGGAAGGGTCGGGTCTTTGGTTTGAATCCATCCGGCAAGCCGCGAGCGTTCTACAGGAACACGGTCTGTTGCGGGAATGCTCCGGGTGTGTGCCCTCGGCAGCAGGTTTAAAGCTGGGAAAGAAATCATGACCAAGCTGGCAGCAACCACGAACGAAGGAGCGGCGAACTCGAATGCTGGTCAACATAAAGAGCGTACCGCAGGGAAACTGCAGGATCAGATCGCGGTTGTAACGGGCGCGAGTTCTGGAATCGGAAGAGCCATCGCCCTTGCGCTGGCGAAGGAGGGGGCACAAACCTACCTGCTCGGACGAGAGCTTGAAACGATCGAAGAGGTTGCGGTCCGCGCGCGTCTGACCTCACCGAAAGCCTGTGCATTTCGCGCCGACCTCACCCGCGACGAAGACATCTATGCCGTCAAAGCCGAACTTGAGAGAGCTCAACGCAGAGTGGATATCTTGATTCACAGTGCCGGACAAAGCCTATACGGCGAGCATGCAAACACTGCGGTGGCCGACTTCGATACGCAATATCGCACGAACGTTCGAGCTCCGTATCTCTTGACGCAGGTCCTGCTGCCGATGTTGCGCGCGGGGCTGGGACAGATCGTTTTCATCAACTCGAGCGTTGGTCTCCGGGCTAAAGCTCGTGCCGGACAGTATTCCTCGACGAAGCATGCCCTAAGGGCGATTGCCGATAGCCTGCGTGAAGAAGTCAATGGCGATGGCATCCGCGTCTTGAGCGTTTATCCTGGACGCACAGCGACGCCTCGCATGGCTGCGATGCTTGAGAGCGAAGGCCGTCCATATCGCCCGGAGTTGCTGATGCAGCCGGAGGAAGTTGCAACGATGGTCGTGCACTGCCTCTGCCTCGCACGCACGGCCGAGGTCACAGAGATCAGCATGAGACCCATGCTGAAATCGTATTAGGAGAAGGCATGGCGGCTCCAAACAAAACAGATTGCCGGTTCTGCGGAGCGCAGCTTGAACACACCTTTGTGAATCTGGGAATGTCACCGCTCTGCGAAAGCTATGTCAGCACCGAACAGTTGAACCAGGTGGAAGCTTTCTATCCTCTTCATGTCTACGTCTGCGGGAAATGCTTCTTGGTGCAGCTTCAGCAATACGTCGCGGCGGAGGATATCTTCACCAAGTATGCCTATTTTTCATCCTATTCCGACAGCTGGCTCGCCCATTCCAGGACCTACACGAATCAGATGGTGGAGCGCTTCGGCCTTGATGCCAGGAGCTTTGTCGTGGAACTCGCGAGCAACGACGGTTATCTCCTCCAGTTTTTCGTGGAGAAAGGGATTCCGGCCCTTGGGATCGAACCTGCGGCCAATGTGGCGGCGGTCGCCGTCAAGAAAGGCGTTCCTACTCTCGTGCAATTTTTTAGTACGGCCTCCGCCCGTAGACTCGCTGCCGAGGGGAGGCAACCGGATCTACTCCTAGGCAATAACGTGCTCGCCCAGGTTCCGGATCTAAACGATTTCGTCGCCGGCATGAAAATTCTGCTTAAGCCGGGCGGCGTCATTACCATGGAGTTTCCACATTTACAGCAGCTGATGGCGCAGAACCAGTTCGACACCATTTACCACGAGCACTTTTCGTATTTCTCCTTTCTTACCGCTGAGAGGATTTTCGCCGCTCACGGCCTGACACTGTTTGACGTTGAAGAATTGCCCCCTCACGGCGGCTCTCTGCGAATCTATGCACGGCATGCCGAGGACGATTCGAAGCCCGTCGGAGCGCGCGTTGGCCAGCTTCGGGCTCGCGAGGAGGCCGCCGGCTTCACACATCTAGAGAGTTACGCGCGTTTTGCCGAACACGTGGAAGAAACAAAGCGCAAACTCCTCGCATTCATGATCGGTGCGAAGCAGGAAGGCAAGCACATCGCAGGTTACGGTGCGCCCGGAAAAGGAAACACCCTTCTGAACTATTGCGCGATTCGCACTGATTTTCTGGACTACACCGTGGATCGCAACCCCCACAAGCAGGGAAAATTCCTTCCGGGCACGCATATCCCTATTTTGCCCCCGCAGCGGATTCGAGAAACGCGCCCAGATTACCTGTTGATTCTCCCGTGGAACCTGAAAGAAGAAATCATGCAGCAGAACGCCTATATCCGTGACTGGGGAGGCAGGTTTGTCGTGCCGATCCCAGAAGTACAGGTTTTCACATGAGGTGGCAGGTGATTTTAGCCGATGCGGTTGGCACATTGTGGAGAAGGAGAAAAACTGCATGAAAGTAGTCATCTTCTGCGGCGGGTACGGAATGCGCTTGCGGGAGTATTCGGAGGAGGTCCCCAAGCCGATGGTGCCGATCGGCTATCGTCCAGTGCTCTGGCACGTGATGAAATACTACGCGCATTTTGGCTACAGGGATTTTATTTTGTGCCTGGGTTACCGCGGGGACATCATCAAACAGTACTTTCTTCATTACGACGAATGCGTCTCCAACGATTTCTCGTTGTCCGAAGGTGGCAAGTCACTCCGGCTCTTCAATAGTGACATCCACGACTGGAACATCACCTTCGCGGATACGGGGATCCAATCGAACATTGGCCAGAGACTGAAGGCCGTCGAGAAATACCTGCAAGGCGAAGAAATGTTCCTGGCAAATTACGCGGACGGTTTAGTTGACCTCCCGCTTCCACAACTCGTTGGGTTTGCCCGGAGCCATGGCAAGATCGCCACATTTGTTTCGGCAAAACCCAATCTGAGCTACCATGTCGTATCGGCGGACCGCGATGGTTCTGTGGGCGCAGTCACGCCCATCCGCGAGGTAGATCTTCGAATTAATAGCGGGTATTTTGTGTTCCGGCGCGACATTTTCCGTTATATCCGCAACGGAGAGGAGCTCGTGCTGGAGCCCTTTCGGCGCCTGATTCAAGAAAAGCAGCTCATGTCTTACCGCCACGACGGATTCTTCGGTTGCATGGACACGTTCAAAGACAAACAAGAATTGGACGGCATGTACGCTCGAGGCGAGGCGCCTTGGGAGGTCTGGAAAACGCACTCAAGTGAGCAAGAGGTTGCTGTTCCCGTGGCGGAGCCAGGCGCCGGCGATGCAACGTAAGGCAGCTGACTGATGCTGACGCTCAGCTTTGGTCGGACCTCCCGCCCGCCGCGCCATCTGCTCTGTTTGGGAGCTCACTCCGACGACATCGAAATCGGATGTGGTGGAACGATCATGAATCTGCTTGCCCAATATCCGGATTTGCGGATTTACTGGGTCGTCTTCAGCGCCGGTCCCAAACGCGACCAAGAGGCGCTTGGCAGTGCAGCTCTATTCCTTAAGCATGCCCGGCGGCCTACCGTTGTCGTCCAGAACTTCCGGGATAGTTTTTTCCCCGTTATGGCGCAAGAGATTAAGGAGTTTTTCGAAGAGCTCAAGGCGCACTTTTCGCCCGATTTGATCTTTACCCACTATCGCCACGATCTTCATCAGGATCATCGGACAATTTGTGAGCTGACCTGGAATACGTTCCGCGATCACTTGATTCTGGAGTATGAAATTCCCAAATACGATGGTGATCTGGGTTCGCCTAATATCTTCCTCCCCTTGGAGCCTAAGGTTTACGAGCGAAAAATCCGGAACATTCTCGGCTCATTCAAGAGCCAGCGCGGCAAGCAATGGTTTACCCGCGAGACATTCTTGGCGTTGATGAGATTGCGCGGCGTGGAATGCAATGCCCCAAGCGGGGCGGCTGAGGCATTTTACGGCCGCAAGCTGGTGTTTTAAAAGATGGCAGATTCAAGATTGAGGAGACCGATTTGAAAACCGAATCCTTATCAGAGCTCTGGCGGTTCCGTGAGCTGCTTTACTTTCTCGCCTGGCGCGATGTGAAGGTGCGCTACAAACAGGCCGTCCTTGGCATCGCTTGGGCCATCATTCAGCCGCTTTTCACCATGCTAATTTTTACCCTATTCTTCGGCCGGTTGGCCGGTGTTCCCAGCGATGGCATCCCCTATCCCCTGTTTTCCCTTTGCGCGCTGGTTCCATGGACGTATTTTTCGGTCACTCTCAGTCAGGCCGGCAACAGTCTGATCAGCAACTCGAATTTGATCACCAAGGTCTACTTTCCGCGCGCGCTCCTCCCCGCCGCATCGGCGCTGGGTGGCATGCCCGATTTCCTCGTCGGTTCGGGTCTGTTAGTTGTCATGATGTTCTACTATAGGGTAAAGCCGGGCTGGTCCTTATTGCTCGCACCGCTCTTTGTCCTGGGCCTGATGGTCCTTGTCTTTGGTGTGAGCATGCTGCTGGCGGCCATGAATGTGCGCTATCGCGACGTGAAATATGCCATCCCGTTTTTGATTCAAATTTGGCTCTTCGTCACCCCGATCATTTATCCCGCAACCTTTCTTCCGAAGCGATTCCAACAAATTCTCGCGCTGAACCCGCTTGCGGGGCTCATTGAAGGATTTCGCGCCTGCCTTTTTCCCAATCGCCAAATGGACTTGATGCTTGTCGGCACGTCGGCGGCCGTCACGTTGCTCGTGCTCGTCGTCGGAGCTCTCTACTTTCGCAAAACGGAGCGAACCTTTGCCGATATCATCTGATGAAGAAAGCTGCACCGCGGGAGCGGCACGAAAGTCGCCTATGAAAGACGCAATCATTGTCGAGGACCTGTCCAAGAAGTACGAGCTGGGGGCACTTAGCCACGAGACCATGTTGCGCGAGCGCCTCGTGAATTTTTTCCTGGGCTCCTTCCGAAAGCGCGCGGCCAAGAACGAGATCATTTGGGCTCTGAAGAATGTTTCCTTTCGCATTGGAGAGAGAGAAGTCGTCGGGATCATCGGCCGCAATGGGGCCGGAAAAAGCACGCTGTTGAAGGTGCTCTCCAAAATCACCTATCCAACTTCGGGCCATGTGCACGTTCGTGGGCGGGTGGCCTCTCTGCTGGAGGTGGGCACGGGATTCCATGAAGAGCTTACCGGCCGCGAAAACATCTATCTCAATGGTTCCATTCTCGGGATGAAGAGAAAGGAGGTCGAGGCCAAGCTTGATGCCATTTTGAATTTCGCGGGTTTGGAACGGTTCGTCGACACGCCCATTAAGCGATATTCGTCAGGCATGCGCCTCCGGCTCGGATTTGCTGTGGCGGCCCACCTCGATCCGGACATCCTGATCATTGACGAAATACTGGCCGTCGGCGATGCGGGCTTTCAAAAGAAGTGCCTGAATGCCATGGAAGATCTCCGCAGCGGTGGGCGTACCGTCCTGTTCGTCTCTCACAACATGGCCGCCGTGGAGAATCTTTGTACCAGGGCAATTTGGATTGACGATGGCCAGATTCGCCAGGATGGACCCGCTCACGAAGTCATCGAGGCTTATATGTCCACCTTTGCAAGCTCGCAACAGGCGACGATGGATCTAACCCAAGTGGAATCCCGCCGCGGCTCCGGAGAGATT
>WNFJ01051752.1_pt3 | contig 58116 bp, 55 predicted proteins | sample 5400461 | NCBI WGS metagenome assembly WNFJ01 (sample SAMN13153349, study PRJNA577476) | soil metagenome | isolation source: 115 cm saprolite on Douglas fir-dominated hillslope | place: USA:California | collected 2013-09-17
GAGAGGGCTTTACCTGTGAGCAGGCTGACACGGGCGTCATGGCCGCTTTCTGAAAGGTTGTAGCTGACCTTGAGCTTGTCCTCGCGTCCGCATAGCTCGCTTGCCGTTCTTGCCGAGAAGTCATCTGAAAGCGCGAGGAAAATCTTCGTTCGAAAAGTCTGGAGGAGCGAGCGCCAGGTTTCGCCGGGGAGCGCAGATTTGAGTGAGCTAATACTTTGAGTGGCGATAATCGGGATGCACTTCGGTTGGCGCGAGAGACTGAAGAACTTTTCATCGCCCGTGGGTTCGCTTTCGCCAACTGTCGCAAAGTGCTGGTACTCATCGCAGATGAACATGACCTGGCGGAAGTAGCGGTCCGAATGAGCCTCCATCTGAGGCACACGGTTTAGGACGGCGCGCTCGAAGTCTAGTTTCATCATCACGCCGATGGCCCTCGCCAGTCCGGCGTTCATCGCAATTGGAAAATTGAGCGCACAGACCTTACCGCTTTCGATGATTGAAGAGAATGAAGGGAAGGGTTTCCCGTATTTGAAGTCAGCATTGGCTACTGGGTCGTAGCACTCTGCTGGCGGGCAGAAGGTCCGTTTCACGGAGGGGTTGTCGTCGAAAAGCGAAAGGAAGACGGAAATCCCCTCGACAATGGAGGTGCGCAGTTTTGGCTCAATTCTGTGCCAGTCGTGGTAGTACCATCGCTTGACGGCTTCAAGCTGCTCCTTTTTGTCTGGCGGTACGGGTTTGCGCCCGCCAACGTTTTCGGCTTCCCACTGAATTGCTTTGTCTTTGAGGAGGGCGGCAAGACCTGGGGTGAGAGGAGCAACGTAGCGTTTCGATTCTTCGTCGAGCCGGAACTTAAACGGTTCCAGGTCGCGAGGATGCTGGAGGTACTGCTCCTCCCAAAGCAGCACGGAATCGGTTTCGGTGAGCCTGCGTTCTGCCTCGTGGATTTTCTTTTCGAGTGTGCCGTTGTCGATCGCACACTCATAAACGTCGAACAGGGTTACGTAGTCGAATGCAACCTTGTGGAGAAGGATGATGAACTTGACTAGGTTCGTGTACGCCTGCTGCCAGAACGGCTCCTTGCCCCGGCCAAAGAGGTTGTTCAAGAGCGAGGCGATGTTGTAGGCCAGAGCATAGGCGTCGAGGTCGTTGTTGAGAGGGTTGTAGCGATACTCGGAATTGAGCCTGATCTCGACGTAATCTTCAGCCCTGCCGTGCCGTTCGAGGATTTCCCTGACCCTGTGGCAGAAATCGCCTTTCACTTCGAGAACGAGACCACCTATCCTCTTCTCTGCATCCCCGGCACGGTAAGCAAGAATCTGCTCGGCGAATGGGTACATACAGCAACTCGTTTTTCCTGATCCGATTGCACCCAGGATGGCGATGCCGGTGAAGAGGCCCCTCTCGGGGATCACGAGCCACTGAGGGTTTTCTGCCGGGACCTGTTTGCGCGGGTTGTGAACCTCTCCGGCGACAAGGAAGAGTTCTTCTCTCTTGCGAGGGTCGGGATAGAGCGGCAACCGGCCAGCCCGAATTCGCCCGCGTGCTTTAAGAAAGAAAATATAAACGCCGGAGAGCACTACGGAATAGCCGATGTACGGAGTCGAGAACAGGAACAGAGTGTACGAGTACTTCAGAAAGTGGAAAGCAGACGGCGACCGAAGGGCCATGACGTGCAGAAAGATATTGGCCTCTGGAAATGGCGCCCGGAAATAGAGGGTCATGCCCGTGGCCGCCGCCAGGGCGAACGCGACAAGGTTTTTCGAGTTGAGGATTCTCTGGATCATGCTCTCGCCGGTGTCTTTTGCGCGACGGGCGCATCTTTCCGAGCGGCCAGCTGTTGCTGCTTTCTCCAGTTCAAGAACTGCTTGTCCCTCCACAAGAGCATCTTCAGAGCTGAATTGACGACGTGATCTGGAGTGCTGTCGATGAATGTGGCGTACTTCTCGACCACGAGAGCGACGGGCTCCTCAAGCTCGTACTCTCGCTTCACATGCTGCGGGGGTTTGTTGATGATGGACATTTCTTCCCTCCTCGTTTTCTTATTTGCCTTCAATGGACGCGGGCAAAACACTTCGGAAGCTGAGTCTTTGTGTCATCCACTGGGCTGGAGCGACCCCAAGGTTCTTTTGGCCAGCCGAAGGCAGCCAAAAGTGGGGTCGCTCCAGCCCAGCCCGGTGTTTTGCCCGCGTCCAAATTGATCGTCGCGCCATGCGCAACCTCTATGCTCCCAACAACTTCGCGTCACCCGCAGGGTGACGCGAACGGTGACGGATAGGGTGATGTGTGCCTTTTATGCACCCGTCACCGTTCCCATTATTCACAGCGAGCGGATAGCTTTGCCCCCTCACTAGGCAAGTGCTGAAAAATACTGCGCGGTTCGGCCTGATTTGTGAAAACTCCAGCCGGACGTCCACCTCGCTGAGTGCACCCGAGCGCCAAGATTGATACAGATTATCGAACCTGTCGCCGTGAAAGCGCCGCCGCGCTTCATTGAGAAACTCAAAGTCTTCAGTCACGGGGACTATGTACTCGTGGTTGTCCCACTTCTTGCGGACCTGGAAGTAGCGAAGGATCTCGCTAGACACGTCGGATTCGAGCGGCCTCTTCACCAATGCGCGGAACCGCTCTTCCGCCTTTTGAAAATAGGCGTTCTTCGCAGCGATATAGAGAAAACCAAAACTCCCCAGTTGGCGGAAGAGTCCCTGGTAGGCCCCGAGGTGAGCAACGAAATTCGATGGTGTTTCGAACCCCGAATCCACATAGCTCAGGGTGACCACAGGAGGAGCCCCTGAGAAAGGGGGGGCAAGAAACAGGGGAAATTTGTCCACGAAATAACGAATGGTTGGCTGGCTGCCAGAACAGCCTTCGTAAACCTTTGCGGGAAGGAAGTCCTTTGACACCGCCATCTTCTCGGAGAAAAAACTGACCTTATCTTGCTCTGTTTCAAAGTACGCAAACTCTTGGTTGGCCAGGATGAAATCCAAGAGGACCAAGCGGGTACGCATAAAATCGAATGAATGCTGCTTGCGGTTGCGAAGGTTGTCCTTTTCAATCTGGCCATAGACGGTCCTAGAGAACAGATGAAAGATGGAGCCCCTTCGCATGTAATCCCGAACGGTGGCGTGACCGCGCTTGACGAGTTTTTGAGCAAAAGAAGTGGGACGCTTTCCATATCCTGTTCTGGTAAAAGCTCGGAACTGTCCCAATGTGAAATAACCCGAATGGACCGCCACGATATAGAGAAAGCGGGCCTCCGACTCGGTGTAGCCGAGTTCCCTGATGCGCTCGATATGGTCAGCAGGCATTTTCACAGGGACAAGATCTCCGCTGTCAGTTCTCGTTGATCCAAAACACGCCGGAGGCCAGGGGCGTCCTGCGCGTGTGCATAGATCGAAAATCCGGCTCGTACCTTTTCGGCCAGATTGCGGCCGCGGTAGTGCTCGGTCGCAAGCTCAAGGTCCACCCGGCTCATTTCACCGTCAAGGGTTTCGTATTCAATGCGGAGGTCAGGGATCGGAATCTTCCCGCGCACGAGCTGCAGGCCGTGCCTCTCCGCGATCTCTTGCTTCTTCTCGGTGCAGTCTCTATCTGGTCCGAGCTTCGCCATGTCGTGATAAAGGCGTTTCTTCAGTTCGTAGTCAAGGATCACGCGCAGATTCCGACCGCCCTGCCGCTCAATCTTTTCCGCTGCCTTGTAATAGAGGCGGTACAAGTCGGCATCGTGGTGGGCTTCGCGGGGCTTGGTAAACCCGTAATGGATCGGCTGATTTTTCGGAACGCTCTTCGTTGAGCGGAGGAAGTGATGGCCCTGTTTCGTCAGAGTTAGCAGTCGGCGCGGCGCGGTTTCGCGATGCGGGATTGTCCTCTCTGCAACGAGACGCTCCCGAATGAGGTTTTGTACATCCGGTCTCATGCGGTCTTTCTCCCCGTCGTAGGCGAACTGTTCCAAATCCTTGCTGGCAACGGCGCGGAATTTCCCTAGCTCGATGAGCGTCTGAATTTCTGAAGTGCGGAGCTGGTACGTTCTGCCGCGAACTTCGTATGCCTTTCGCGGTTCGACAGATCGAGTCTTAACCGGTTCGGGGTCGCGGCTCGGTTTCAGCCGGCCATCATCCTGCGGGTCACTGTCCGGCCCTTGTTCCCGCGAGGACTGGGCGAGGTCACTATGCCGGATTTGGCGATTTGCTGCGGCGTCAGAATCGCGCGGGTCTTTGCTTAAGGGGGTGAATTCGTCGAGCGAGTGATCGCGGGACACGTTACTCCACCTCCTCTTCGAGAGATGGGGCAGGGACTTCCGTCTGGCCCACGTGTAATTGCTTGTCGAGGTGGGAGAGTTTTCGGCCCGTATCTTTGAGGAAGAGTTTTCGATTGAGTGCGAAAGCGGCAGCAAACACATTCAGGAATAGCACGGCGACATAAACCTCAATTGCAGTCCCGTATTCATGGAAGAGAACGGCCTTATAGGGAATGAAGAACTTCAGTTCGCCCATGAGCCAGAAACAAAGAGCTAGCAGCACTGCAATCGTGAGAAAGAGTGCGTTGGCGATCATTGGGATTCCCTCGTGGTTCTCCAACAAACCGGGTGAAGCGGGCGGGAGGCCGGGAGGCAACGGAGGCCCTCCAGAGGCGCGCCGTTTGTTCCGGGGAAGGGACTCGGTGGGATGGGCTGTGGCGTAAGTTGGGATGGAGGATGACAGTGGAAGACCGGCGTGGCGCGCCGAGGTTGGGACGATGTTGCCCGGCTCCCGCCCGCGACCCCTCTGGAGGTCTTTGTGCTAGCCCTCTTCATTTGAATGCCTCGTCTTCCCGGAAGTAAGTGATGACTAAGCCCAACGGGTTGATCGGGATGAGTTCGTTTGGAACCTTGGTCTTGAAGATGAAGACGAAATTTGCGGTGTAGAGGTCGCGCTTGATCTCGCTGTGGTCAGCGGGCGAATAATAGACCATGTAGAAGTCCACGCGGGCCTTGTACGGTGGGGACTGCATGTCTTCAAGGGCCACTTTCTTGACTTCAACGTCGATCTCTGGCGCTGCGGTGTTCGTGAGGAATTTCTTGATGATGTCGTCCTTCCGGTAGGCGTCCAGGATTCCATCGGCAAGCTTGCCGTCGAGGAAGTAGAGAGCCTTCGAGAAATCGTTCTGAATCGTGTAGCGGTTGCGCCGGTAGTAGAGGGCGCAGAACTGGGAGAGGAAGTATTTCGCTTCGGCGTCTTGGGGCTTGTACTCGAAGTTGTGGTAGTTGATGGCCTCGGCCCGGCCCAGATCGTCAATCCGAATCACGAGTGGCCTGAAGTTCTGGAAGGTGCGAATCGTCTTGAGATCCAGGACCAGGAGGCCCACAGCGATGAGGGAGACAAGCGTGAGAGCAATCTTCAAATACGTATTGGTCACCATGGGGTCGCCATACTGTTCGAGATAGAGTCGTTTGGCATCATGGAAGCTCGCGTCGTCATTCATGAGAGAAGCCCTTCCAGGATTCCTACCGAAGATCCGCCCGATGTGCCGCTAAAGATGTGGTTCGCAAGCGCGGGTATTTTCAGCAGCGCGTAGATCGAGGCAAGGAACGTGATGAATAGGACCGGGAACGCCTCAATGAGTTGGACGGCCGAGATTGTGCCTTTAGGCTGCAAGCCGAGAATACCGAGGATGAGATTGGCGATGACGTAGACGACGGCGGCAGCGATGACCTGATAGAAGGCATATTGGATGAAACATTTGAACCAGCCCCAGAAAAGCCACTCGAGTTTCGGAACAATAAAGAACGGTATGAAGATCGGCCCTACTAAGACGCAAACCGCAGTGGCGATGAATCCGTAAGCAATGACAACGATGGCGATGGCCTGGGCAGCCGCGAGCAAGATGATGATGACTATGTAGATGACTGTGCCGAGGATGTCTGTCACACCCGGCGAGTCCATTCGGATTTCGAAGTCGGCGATCCTCTCCTCGACGGTTTGCAGTTCGGTCTGATTGATCTGGTTTGCAAGGAATTGGGACTGGTCGGTGATGAGGTTATGGAAGCCACGGCCAATGCCCGGAATCGGCGTGGTGTAGTAGTTGACCATCGCAAAGCCAAAACTGATGGTCAGCAAAAGACTGGCAAGGTGGTCGAACTGCAGAAAGGACTTGCCGCCCGCAGCGGAGAGGGCGGATTTTGCCCCGTACCAGACCACCAGGATGGTAGCGAAGGCACGAAATAGATTCTGGCCCATCGCGTCGAAGAAGCCGAGATTCTGCGTAAGCAGGTTATTGATGGCCTGAAAGATGAATTGCAGGTAGTCCATGGCGTCGGCTCCTTCGGCGCGGGGAGTTTATGGTGCCGGTTCTAAGGCATACGGTAGTTGCGGAGTGAATCGCTTAGAGTGCCTGTGACCTGGCCCATGTTGGCGGCGAGATTGGCACGACGCATGATGTCGGCGTTGATGGCATTGGTGGTCGCCTCGCGCTGTTGCTTTGCCAGGATGGTTTGCTGTTCGACGAGTGAGGCGAGAAGTTTGTTCGAGTCTTGAACCGTGCGGAGGGTCAGAACGCTGGAAGCGTTGATCTTGTTCAGGACAGACACCTCGGTATTGAGGCTCGGGTCGCCGGAAAGAGAATCCTGTTCAAGGTTCGAGATTCGGTTCTCGATGCCCTGGGCGTTCCCACGGATGGCGCCGATAGTGGCCATTGCGGTCGTATTCGCGCCGTCCGTGAGTTCGACGGAAGCGTATTGTGACTTGACGCGCTCCAGCTCCTCGGGCGTCATGCCAGCGAGTTGAGCGGGGCTGTACTGAAGCAGTTGAGTTGTTGCCTGCTGGTAGCCAGTGTTGACCTTGGGAACCTGGCCGGAGTTGATTCCACTAACCCAGGTTCCCGTGTTCGCGTATCTATCCTGCGCTGCCATTTGCCTCCATTGGGAAAAGGAAGCCCGGTAGCGAGCGGGCATGTTCTGGATGTTCTTCGCCATTTGCACGGCTAGGTTGTACTGTGCGACCAGTTGTGCGTAGCTGTTCCTGAGTTGAATAAGTTGTTGCTGAAGCTGGAAGTAGCGGAGCACGGCGTTGTGATAGTTAGTCGGGTCATAAACAACGCCGCCGAATTGGGCGGAAGCGGTGCCAACGCAGAGCATGAGGATAAGCAGAACTGTCAGAACCTTGTTTTTCATCTGTTCGTCTCCTTTTCGTGAGTGTAAAAGTCCTTTGTTTTTCCCCGACCGTTACAGGTCGGATGGCATCTTGTGGTTGTTGTAATCGGGCAGAACGAGGTCTCCCGAGAGGTACACTTTGACGCGATGGCCCTCGCGGATAGTCACGGTTGGCAGAATGTTCAGAAACTTGTCGAGGATGCGCTCGGAAGACTGCGCCATGCTCTGACCGAATCCCTCACGGATGCGGTCGGTTCCTGATTGGGTGAGGATTCCGCTTGTTCCTGCTTCGGCCACGGCTCCCAAAGCACCGATGGCAACCGATACGCCGAAGATGCGAAGGTAGTGGTTGTTGACCTGGTCTCGGAGGCCAGTGTCGCCAATCTGGTTGAGACCTTTGAACTGGTCAAGACTTGCTGAGTAGCCGTCCGGCATGATGAGGCGGTGAAACATAACGGCCAGGCGCGTCTGGCCGAATGCTTCCACCTTCTTTGTCTCCCCGACAATTTTGGTTCCTGCGGGGATCAGCAGGTGCTGGCGGTCGTGTGAGTAGACAGCGTTCGTGACCAGGCATTCGATCGGACCCGAAAACTGGCCTTCGAGACGGTTGATGAGAACGGATTCGAGGACGGTTCCTTCAAAAAGGATGTAGGTTTTCCCTGCCGCCGCGTCCGACGACTTTTGAAGCGCGGCGGCAGGGCTCGTCACCTCCTTTGCTTCGTGGCTACCCGCGGGCGGATTCGAGAGAGTGGGGCGAGTCTGCGGAATTGCTGCGGATTGTGGGGCAGTGTTTGGCGGGGAGTCCTTGAACAGTTGGACGAGTTGGGCGAGGTCCGGCCCGGACGGGAGAGAGGTCACGGTTGGTGATTCCAGGTTTTGCGAAGAGGTGTCGGAGGTTATCGGCTGCGTGCTAGGGGCATTCTTTCTATAGGTGAGTGCAATGTTTGAGGCAAACAGGGAAAGATACTGACGTTTCTTTCTTTCAGCTTGGATTGGGTCTTCCGCTCGCTCCTCCGGTGAACCGTTAGAGGCATAGCTCGATTGAGGCTGTTGCAAGCCCGGCGGCACAGAACCCAATAGCCGGCTCTGCTGAGCGAGAGCATTCTGCGCCGCTAGTTGTTCGCGTTGGAGTTCCTGAATTCGGCTCTGTAACTCCGCGATCTTGGTCTCGTTGACTTCGAGTGGCGGAGGCGTTTGAACAGCGGGCGCGTTGGTCTTCGCTGGGGTCTGCTGCTTCTTCCCGCCCGTGAGCCACATGATGACGACCATCAGCACGGCCAGTCCCAGAATGAGCCACGACTGGACGTGCTTCGGGAGAAGCCCTGGTGGTTTCGGTGCCCTTTCTTGAATTGGTTCATTCATCGTTGTTCTCCCTGGCGTCTACTGCTTGCGCTCTTCACCGCGCCGAGTGAACGAGAGGTTTTTCTTGCCGATGGCGAGGTAGCCGGAGTCGATGACTTTGGGGATGATGTAGACGCCGTTGTCGAACTGGAAGTTGATGAGATTGGGCTTTCCGTCTTTCACTTCGTAGAGAGCGGGTGTCTCACGCGCGGCGCATTTGATGTAGGTGAAGGCGTCATCGTGGTAGATGGCGGAGACCAGGAACGGCTCGCGGGCGGCCTTGGTTTCGAGAACGTAGTCGAACTGGACCTTCTTCGAGTAGTCGGCCCTGAACTTATTCGCCTGTTCGACTGCCCGTGCCTCGGCGGCATGAGCCTGCTCGTCGNNCTCGCCCGCTCGAACGAAACCTTGCAAGGCGGTCACACCGCCGATGCTTGACTCCTCCTTCGGCTCGATGAACAGCTTCAGATCGGGTTCCGCCGTGGCATCTTTGCTGATCTCCGTCAGAAGGAACGAGTAGACGTGGCCGGTTGCCGTGATGAGATGGAGGTCGCTCCGAATGCCTGCTTGAGCCGGATGGACGTAACACAGGTTGTGTGATCCGTTGATGATCCAAAACTCTTTGTCGCCGGTCGCATAGTCCAGAATCTCTTCGTTCTGCGGCAACACAATGAGTGTGGAAAAGCGGACCTTCGCCCGGACTGAGACGATGTCTTGTCGCGAGTACTTCACCGTCCGCGCGGTGCCCGTCTCTGCCAGCGCGGACAGTGCGGCAAGACCAATGAAACTCAGCGCTGCGAGAACGAGACTAAATCTAGGAACGGAGTTGGCCTTCGAGATATTTGTCATGGTTTCTCTCCTGAGATGAAATTGAATGTTGCTGATTGCCTGAAGACGACGGGGAACTGCCTTCGGAGGACGGTAGAAACCAGAATGGTCCCCACATGGTCGCAAAGGTCGCAAAGGCAGCCGCCAGGCAAGTAAGAACGAAATAGAGGTTCGGGACGAACGCGGCCAGAAACGCAAGGATCAGGAAGATGGCGACTGCACAAGGGACGAAAACGATACAGATGATGAGAGAAACGATAAGCGTTTTCATGGGGTCGCCCCTGCCAACACTTCGAGTCCCTTTTCGAAGCCGTGGGTGTCGAATGCTTCCTTGCGTTTGCGGTTGTCGAAGGGGTCGTTCGTGTAGAGCCAGTAGCTTTTGGGATCAACCGTCAGGTTGGCGACTTTCGCAAGCTCTGGCGTCTTGATAAGGAATTGCTGCTTCGGGATGAGACTGGAGATGAGTTCAACTTCGTTGTCGTTCAGATGAAACTGTCGGCCGTAGAGGTCCCGATCCATGTCCGGGTTGGCGAGAAAGAGTTTCGTCGGGCAGCTTTCGATGATTACGTCCAGAACCTCCGACCGGCGCAGCTCGTCGAGCGACTGAGTCGAGAGGATCATGGCGGCATTTGCCTTTCTCCAGGTCTTGAGGGCCTCGACGACATACCGCTGGATGCTTGGGTTCTTGAGGAACAGCCATGCCTCATCAATGAAGAAAGCCTTGAAGACGGTGCTGATCTGCCGATCGGTGATAACGGAGTTGGCGCGGTGCAGGATGTAGAAGAGCAGCGGTTCGAGAATCTCCGGGTACTGGCTCATTCTCTGGAAGTCGAAACACTGGAAGCGCGAAAACGAGATCGTGTCTTCCGAGTTGTCGAAGAGGAAACCGAACTGACCGCCCTGGGTCCACTTGGCAAGGCGGTCCGCGAGCCGGTGTCCAAGTGTGTTTGCCAGTACTCCCAGCGTCCGAAGAGGGGGATCAACGGCGTACAGGTTTTCAATCTGCTGGTAGAGATCGCGCTCCTCGCCGGGGTCCAGTGGGAGCGGCGCTGAGCCTTGCAGCAAGACCTTTACAAACAAAGCAAGAAAATCGAGATTTTCCTTGGTCGGCGGAAGCGAGAACGGATTGATTCGAAAGTCGCCGGATTCAAGTCCTACCCGTAGATACGAGCCGCCGAACAGTTGAGTGAGGCTTTCGAAGCTCCCGCCCAGATCAAAGATGAAGGTATGCGGCTCGTACTTCTGCAGATTGGTGATGAGAAAGTTCAGCAGGAACGATTTTCCTGCTCCCGTGCGCCCGAGAATCATGGTGTGGGCTACATCGCGGTGGTGCAGGTTCAGGAAGTAGGGTGTGTGGTAGTTCGTTTCGAGAACCGCCAGATATTCCTGCCGGAGATGGCGGTTCTGATGCTCGCCACAGTGAAGGGTAAAGAGAAACGAATAATCGGCATAGTTGGAGTTCATGAGATAGAGGGAGCGGAGGTTGAAGGCATAGTTGCCGGGAACGGTGGCAAGAAACGCGTTCAGAAGGTTGTACTTTTCCTCGTAAAGCTGCGCGTCGTGGACACTGAAGACTTTGTAGAACTCAGCGCAGGCCCGGTCCACCTTGGCCGGGTCGAGGTCATAAATCACAACGGTGAGTGAGAACTGGCCGAAGTAGTTCCCCTTGAGTTCGATCTCTTTAATGCTCTCTCCGAGTTCGCGCACCTGAGACTCTTTTGAATCGTCGGTGAGAACGTCCTGCGACGGAGCATCGTTCAGACTTACCTGGCTGACAAACGAGTGTTTGGTGTTGTGGAAGTGGCGGCGTTTGGCTTGAATGATCCTCCGCGTCTTTCCCGAGTCTTCTTTCTTCCATTCGGTCACGATGTAGTAGTTGGCCTGGACTTCGAGTAGCCGCTTGAAGATCAGGGGGAAACTCTGAGCGGACGGCTCCTTGAGCGTCACAACTTTGACGTAATAGTTGTCCAGTCTCAGATGCCCTCTGTGGCATTCGAGATGGGATTCGCAGAGGTAGTAGTCGAGAAATGTGTCGTACTTGAGCCGGGCGGATTCGACCTTCTCCGTGGCGAAGTTGAGTGTCTTTTTCAGGACGCGAAAGGCTTCCTGCTTGTCGAGCAAACGGACGGGTAGGAAATCGCTGACTTGGAGAATGAAACTCTCGACCTTCTGGAGCAGGCTCGCTTGACCCTTGCTAATCTCCCGGTCGATAAGAACGATCTGCTTCCGCGCGGAGAACTGCGCGCTCAGTTCCCCGAGTGCTTTGGCCGGGTGTTTCGGGAACTCCAAGAGCGCACTGCCGAGCGTGCGCCTGTAACGGAAGCCCTCGAAGAAAACGACGTAATAGATCGAGAGCGAAAAGAGCGTGTCTGCTTTGCTCGCAAGGTAGGCGATGCGGTTCTTGATGGCGGTGTCCACGACGGGATTGCCGTAGAGTTTGTAGGGGATGGTCTCGTTGTTCCGTTTGAAGACATATTGGTAGACGCGGTAGTTCTCATCAAACAGTTTCAGCGCCGATTCGAGGCGCTTTGTTAGGCCGTCGAGCGTGTTCCCGTCTAAGCATTCGTAGTCCACACCGTGGACCTGGAGGACCACCCCGAGGTCTCCGGTCTTTGTAAGAAACATGTGCTGATCGATGAACCCGTAGAGGTTCACCTGCTCGTTGAATGAGCCTGTCTCTTTGTAGTTCTTGAAAATACGGTTCAGCCTAAGCATCGCTCATCCTGCGAATCGAGACCGGACTGAATTTCGCCGGGTCGTATTGGTTGCGGAGTTTGGGCGAAGTGAGCAGGAATCGGAGAATCTGCGGGTCAGTTTGAGTCGCCCACCGTGCGAAGAAGTAGAGCAGCAGGAACATCAGAAGTCCGCCCAGCAAACTCCCGAGCAAGTTGAAGGTCCCTGCACCGACGCACATGGCGAAGAAGAAGAGCTTCCTCTCGGCTCCCAAAATCGTGAGGGGCCGCGAAAGAGAGCGATAGACCGGATTCACTCGCCTGCCATTCGACATAGGGCGCTCCTGCCAGAATTCGTTTCAGAAAACCCGACTCACGGAAAGAGCCAGGCCATGAAGTTCACGGCGGCGATGGCCATGCCAACGCCGAACAGCACTCCCGCCAGGACTCTTTTCGATCCCCCTTCGCCAAACGCGAAGGTCAAGCCGGAAACCACGATTGCGACGAGAGAAAGGCCGCGTGCGATGGTGCTGGTGAACGCTTGCATCAAGACGTTGACTGCGTTCTCCCAAGGGGAGCTCGTTTGCGCGAAGGCAGGCGCGGCCAATAGCAGGCCCACGGCAACTGCTAACACTTGTCGAAACACCTTCTTGAATCGAATTGCCAATCGCCGGAGTGATCTCATATTTGCGGATCTCCTTTGACCGAGTTCTCGGGTCACTATTGCAGAGGGAGTTCTCGCCTGACCGAGGCGGGTAGCGGCATACCTGACGCAGGAAGGAAGGTCCGCTTCCCTGGTTAAGAGGCCTTGCTGGTTGGCAAGGCACAATTGGAGCGCAAGCTCCATCGAAAGGGTTTCTACCTTCGCGTCCGGCTCGTCGTCCGTCAGCCGTCCGCAATGCCTAGCGGCTTACCGTGGGGTCTGGGACCGCCAAGCTAGCGGTGGAGAATTCGGCGAGAACTCCCCTCACTTACTAGGGAACATCGAGAAGGGAAAAAGTAAGAAAAAATCTTCAAGGCACAGGCAGTTATATTCCCGTACCATTGAGATGACGGGCAACCCAATGACAGGCTTTTGCTGACTCAGTTCGACGTGGCGGCTCATATGCCCAAGGGACCCAATGGATAAACCGGACCCGTATGGCGAATGGGTGCTATTTGGGAATAACCAAGGGGAAAGCGGACAGCCCCTTGCAGCGGACGAAGAATTGTTGAGCGCCGCGCGGGAAGCATGGCCACACGTGCTCGCCCATGCGCGGCTTGAATTGGGCGGCAAAGAACTCGGGCCCGACAGGACAGCACTGGCAGCGGAAGTGTGGGAGCGGGTGCTCCGGTCGGTTGCAAAGACACGTCAACGGAACAAAGATAACCGGCCACCTATTTCCGACCTACAATCCTACCTGATTGGAGTTTTCCATCACCGTTTCAACAGGCTGCTCAAGACTGAACAGAGAAGGGCCGAAACAATTGAGCTGGTTTCGTCAACTCTGGACCTTGAGCGGTTTGAGAGTGTCTTGGATACAGAATGGGCCGAGGAGCTCGAACGCGCTATTGCTGTTAGGCAGATAACTAACCGCATGGATGGCTGGACCAAGAAGGTTTGGCAGGCGCGAGAATATGGCTATTCTTGGAAAGAAATTTCATCGTGGTTAGGTGTTACAGAACAGCAAGCAAAAATGAAGTTCCAGTACGGATTGGAAAAAACTCGGCAGAGCATTGTTCGATTGATACGGGGAGAAAAAATCAAGAAGTCCCGCTGAGAGGAACCGGATGTATCTTGTAGCTGTAGGTGGGTGAAGTTTGCAGAGGGAGGCAGGTCTGAACGCAAAGGGATATTCGGTAAGAGACGAAAGGCGCATCCTCGATGCATTGGGCCGAGGTCTGCTCAAAGAGTTTCCAAATCCTGAGCGTAGTGGATGCCCTGGCTCTGACGTTCTGAAGAGAATCGCGTCTCGAAAGATGCCTCTCACCGAAGCTGAGAAGTGGCTCAATCACCTCGGCTCTTGCAGCCCATGCTATAGCGACTTTTCTCAATTCCGAAGGACTTACGAAGTTCGCCAGAGGCGTTCGCTGCTTGCGGTCGCCGCGAGCATATTGATTACTGCGGGGATCGCTGGTTGGCTCTTGCTCCAGAAGCATAACGAAGCCCTGGTCGCTCAGACCGCTGTGTTGGACTTAAGGAATCGCTCTGTCGCCCGTGGAACGGAGCCGAATCCGGAGGAGCAGCCCCTGGAGGTCAGCCGCGCCGCCACGCACTGGGATATTTATCTTCCTTTGGGGAGCAGTGAGGGTCAGTACGAGATTCGTGTGGCCACATCCTCGGGAGAATTACTGGTCGCTACCAGCGGTACAGCAAAACTGAAGGATGACATTAATTCTCTTCAAATTGTGCTGAGTCTCGCCTCGGCGCGCCCCACCCGGTATGTCCTAAAAGTCCGAAAGATTGGTTCGGAGTGGAGTTCGTATCCACTGCTTTTGCGGTGAGCCAAACCAGAAGTTACCGAATATTCGATCCCCGTTCATATGCGGGCTGGTTAGATATATGCCGCGCTAGGCAGACCGCACACCAAAGTATGCAGCTATGGCCCCTCCGAAGTAACCGATGACACCAGTGATTATTGGTGGCAGAAACGGCGGAACCGATCGATCCGTGAACAGCAGCGCGAAAACGCCAATCAGACAAACGACTAATACAATCGCCAAAACCCAGCTAAAGAACGCCACGAGTTTGAATCTTAGAGTCTCGCCGGCTTCGCCTCGGCCCTCTGTTTCGGTTTGAACCTTTACCCGCCTAACGCTAACCGAACGCGGTATTTCGCCCTTGAATAAGAAATTGAAAAAGGCACGCATGGTCTATTCCTCCACGCTATCGTAGGTGCGACGTGAGTCGAGGCCCGTCCAGTTCGCAGACATGTGAGTTCAAGAGGTCACGTCCCAGCAACCCCCACGGCAAGATCAGGAGCCGAAGATTTTTATATTCCTTTGTGACGAGCACTGTTTCCTTTTCATCTGAAAACTCAACGGTCGCGTTCAATATGCGCACGAACCTTTCCATCTTCCGCCGACCGTCATGGGCTTCGACTGGAACCCAGTCGTAATCTAACGGAGGCCCCTTGTCCACGATCCACTTAGGCAAACACGAGACGTCTGCGCCAGTGTCAATTAGGGCTGCAAAACGAGGCAAACCTAGCCGGCGGCGCGCATCGATTATTCTGAGATATACTGACGGCCCAGGCGGAATGAGGTCCTCGTCATAGGAAAACATTGAAGACATTTATTCGAGAACTCGCACGGGTCGCCGGAATTTGACAGGCCTCTCCGAAATCTGCTTAATGAAAAGAGCGCGGTGTTCGTACTGCTTGGGGATGCTCGCTCTAAGCTCGTCTGCATTTGGGGCTAGGGCAACTCGGGCGCCGTCGGCGTATGCCACCAAATGCCCTGGATGGCTGGACTCCAGAGCATTCTCTTCTTGAAGGAATGCGCGGTAGTTGGGGTCTACAAGAGCTTCTTGAGATTCCACCCAAGGGGGATTCGATTCCAATGATCGCATGTTGAATAGCCTTTCATAATAGTCGCTCATCTTGTCCAGAACAGAATCGAGAGTGCCGGAGATCTCTCCCACGCCAATCATCTGCGTGAGGATGGGTGGAAAGAGAGTGGACTTCGTAGTGAACTCATAAAGGTGAGTTCCCTGCTCAAGGGCCTTGCGGGCTTCCTGTAGTTCTTTTTTCATTGCCGCATTCTTCGTAGTACTGGCAGTTATATCGAGGCTTTCCATATCCGGGACACCGGTCTTAAGCAGCGTTCCAAAGGTGAAGGTGAAATGAGCCAAGGCCGCGTTCCGTAATTTGGTTCCTACCCAGGGGATCGCAAAGAGCAAGGAATCTAGAAAAAATTTACCCTTGGAAGATTTACTGGATGCATAAAAAGTCAGTGGAATCGCGAGCAAGACTGCAGCCAGTGGCGCCCCCCAAGTGAGTGGTAGCACATTCCAGGTGAAGAACGCCAACCCAATAGTCGAGAAAACGATCGCCACGGCGAAATAAACACTTACTAATCTTTCCGCCTTCTTTAGCTGGGCGATCTTCTCGAGATAGGTAGCGAGTCGCTCCAGTGCAATATCGAGAGTTCCAGATATCTCTCCCATTTCTATAAGTTTGCAGTACATATCGTCAAAAACGCTGTCATAAACACGAAGCGCGCCGGATAGCGAATTGCCCTGTTCTAAGCTTGCTCTGACAGCCGTCAAAATTTTCCCGAAATATCCCATTTTGGTCCGAGCCAATAGGTTCAGAGAGTGGAGCAGAGGCATGCCAGCATCANNNNATCATGGAAAGCTGGCGAGTTGAAGCGGCTAGGTCTACGCTTTGGACCTGACCCCGGAAAAGCGCAGGCAAAGTGAATTCTTTGGATTTCTCGACAAGCTTAACTGCAACCACCTGTTCTCGGGAAAGCATGGCCTCCAAAGCCTGCTCAGTCTCAGCCCACTTCTCCCCGGTTACTCCGACCCCCGAGCGCGTGCTCCCCTGATAGTAGTATTTGGGCATGATCCTTCCCGTCTTAATTATTCCTCGGGATCCCGCCCTTACGCAGATCCCTGGATCGTCCCGAAGCTGTTCAACCCATCGGGCTTTACATGAATATTCTAGTACCAGAGCGGCCAGAAGAACAGAATATCTTGGGTACGACTTGACAGTAGCTTTGCAACTTAGCTGCTTCCCTCCTAACTACGCAGGTCGCTCTTGAACCACGGCTCAAAATCCCCTCACAAACTCTATGGCCCTTCGCATCTGAGTATCCTCGCCCGCGATAAGCCCCTCTGGCGATAGCTCAACCGGAACGCTCGGCGTAACCCCTTTGCCCTCGATCAGTCTGCCTTGCCACGTAAGATACGCAGCTACGGGCAAACCTAGGATGTAACCGGAGCCAACTCGAAACGTTGTTCCACTCAACAAACGTCCTGGTGTCTTGGTCCCGAGGATGGTTGCAAGCCCATTCTCTTCTGCGAACGCGGCAACCATTTCACCGGCGCTGGCCGTGTGCTCGTTCACGAGAATGAGCACCCGCCCGTGAAATCGCTGCGGACCCAGCCCCTCCGTGACGACGAGAATCGACTTGTCGATGAATCCATACCGTAGGGCGAGCCAAAAGAGCGTGGGCTTGTGAGATGGAATGCGGCCAAACCTAGGGAGCTTCTCTCTTGCATATCCCTTCTCCCTGCGCGCGCGCGTGAGGCTATATCCGACCTCTTTCTTTCCGGGAGTCAGGTAGCTCATGAGGCGCAAACCACCGATGCCTCCACCGGTGTTCCCGCGAAGATCCACAATCAGCCGGGTAGAATCCCGCAAGTGAGCGAAAGCTGTGTCGAACATTTTGGCAAGGTCAATCCCAACTGCTCCGGGAAACATTGTTACTTTCAGCCAGCCGATTCCATCGGGTAGCTGTGAGCACAGGACAGCTTTCGGCACGATCACGGGGTGGCTCTTCGACCTTGGAGATGGCACGTTCAAAGTCCCCATGACCCGATTGCCGTTTGGCTTTTGGACTACATATTGGGAGTCGTCACCTACGGGGAAAATCGGTGGCTCGGGCGGCTTCAATTCTTGATTTCGGACTTGAAGGAGGATGTCGCCTGGGCGTAAACCTGCTGCATGCGCTGGCCCGCCTTCGTGAACGTCTTGGAACATCCACCGCTGCTCACCATCAAAGTTGCATCGCATAAATGTAGCGGCAATGGCATGGCGTCCGGGAATATTCGGACTCTTTGAGTGACGAAATCCGGTGTGGCTTGTCTTCAGTTCGTTCAGTAGTTCCTGTATCTTTTTTTCAAACTCTTCGTCATTGTCACTTCGCAGAATCTGATCCTTCTGAGTCTTGGAAAGCTCCTCCCAGTTCGCCCCGTTCATTCCGGGATCGAAATGCTTCCGCGTTACCAGGTCACACACACGGGAGTAGATTTTTTCGCGGATTTGGAGATCGAGGCTCATTGTAACCTCAATGGAATCGGAGACCCTCCGTCTCCGACCAAGACGAACGCTCCCCAATAGTAGGGTGGTACTTGTCTACCGTATTTCGCGAGCAAGTCAAGTTTGGCCTGCCGCAACGCCGTGGCCTTGTCCTGGCCTTCCGCGATGTGAGTATAAAACCGCTCCATGAGAGCGAGCGTGTACGTATCGTCGGCACTCCAGAGGCTCGCGACGACGGCCTTTGCGCCGCTGACAAGAAACGCCTCGACTAAGTTCGTGACTCCTTCCTCCCCTTGGAGCTTTCCAACCCCTGTGTTACACGCAGAAAGTGTCACGAGATCAGCGTCAAAGCGGAGGCGTATGATTTCGCGGACCTGCAATAAGCCGTCATCATGCGACCTCGGGTCCACCCCAAGGACCAAGCCTGATCGCTCCGGGAATTGGGTATCCGCAAACCCATGCGCCGCAACATGAACGATCTTGAAATCCGCCAAAGGCTCGGATTTGAAAGCAGTTTCCGTTGCGTTTGAGCCCAGCAGCATGACTCCATCGTTGCCGACAATTTTATTCACTTCGATAACTTCTTCGCGAGTCTGCGGCAAATCATACAGAGGCGTGCCGAACGCATCGGAAAAACCCCGCAGAAGCCTTTGCCCAACTCCAACAGGCTTGGCGAGTTTGGCCGACGCGCCGCCCTGATTCTGATACGGTACATCCCCTACGCCCAAGAACGCTCGCCGCGATGGCTGCATTTCTTTCGCGTCCCTCAACACAACCAGTACTGTGGATGCCGGGACGTAGGTAATTGTTTTGATCTCCAGCAACAAGGCGCCACTTGCATCGTGGAGAGCGTCGAAGGGCAACAGATGTAGTATTCCATCTGGTACGACGATCAAGCGTTCGGTCACGGCCTGCTGAGCTACAGGACCCAGAAGGACGCTATAGACTTGCTTCGCGAGATCAATGTCATCTTTCTTCGCCCGTGTCTCGTCCAGGTATCTGCGTGTCAACTCTTCGATCCGTTGCCTTCCGGCAGGCAACACTCTGATACCCGCGCCTTGCTTAGATATCCAAACGCAATACGAGTGTGGCTCGCTCAGCACGTATTCGAGCACAACCTCGTCCGGGCGTAAGCTCGCCTGAATGGATTTCAGGGGCGCCGGCTTCTCAAACCACTCATGCTTTGAGACTCCCTGGTCGTTTCGTGTCCATTCCAGCCGGCGCTCGTACTCGACAAGCTGATCGAGCAGGCCGACGCGTTCCTTCGCGTCCTCCGAGCGCATCAACCTGAGCTGCAACTCGGAAACGGTATCCTCAAGCACCCGCGCTTGCTCAGATTCGTTCTTGCTGAACAACACCTTGTTTTGTAGCAGAGCTGCCGCCGTCCTCCCTCTGACTCGCTCCAGCACGTTCAGTGCTCCTTCTACGTTTCCTCTCTGTGCCGCGAGTTCGAAATGATGGAGGTAGGTCTCGCTCATCGCGCCAGCCAGGGAGCTGCTCCAGTACGCCTCGTCCACGTTGACCAGCATCCCGTCAATGACATCCTCCGCGTCCTTATACAGTGACTCTGCTTCCGTGAAATATCCACGACGGGCCTTTAGGTCAGCCAGCATTGTCAGGTCTCGCGGCAAGAAGTACCGGTCGGCGACATGCCTGCTGGCACTCACGGCGGCAGAAGCACGCTCTTCGGCGGATTTCAGGTCGCCTACGTCGCGATAGAGCCCGGCGAGGTCGAACATGATTTGGCCCAAGGGCCGATAGAAGTTGTACTTCCCTCCGATTTCGCCCCCTTGTTCGAGATACTCCATCGCCTTTTGGCGATGTCCAGTTCGAAGCTCCAGTTCTCCGAGCGAGAGCAGAATCATCGTTTGGTGTCCCAGCTTTTCATTCTTCTTGGCCACAGCTAAGGCTTGCACCAGTCCTTGTCTCGCCTCTTCTGGCCTGCCCAGACCGATGAGTGCATCGGATTGGCCTTCGAACGCCATGAATGGAAATCCTGCATCGGGGGTGGCGCTGGTTATTTTTATAGCCCGCTCGAAGAAAGCGAGCGCCTCGCCATATCGCTTGACCTCGTCAAAGCCGTAGCCGAGAATCTCAAGGTATCGAACCTGGGCACCCAAATCACCACTCGCCATCGCAGATAACAGTGCGTCACCAACCATCGTCGCGGCACGTCGGCTATCGCCTTCCAGAAAAGCGATGATCCCCAGTTCCCCTGTTGCGCGGGCTTCCCACTGGGCCTCTTTCAATGTGTGGGCAATCCTTTGCGCTTCCGTCCAAAGTCGCTTGGCTGAAGGCGGATTGATTTCCAGATCGGTGTAGCCCTTGGCTGCGAGACACCACAGCCTGAGTCTAAGGTCAGTCTTCGCGACTGGAATCTCTAGCTGCTTCCCCAGCATTTCCGATACGTCGACGAATGACATGGTTTCTGACTGAGCACGAATCCTGCCCACGCGGGCGTATATTTCGTTTCGCTTGTCGCCCCTCTCCTTGAAGAGTTCCTCCGCGTGGACGTAGAGAGGTTCCGCTTTCGGCCAATTGAAAAGCCAGGCGAGTCGGTTTGCTTCCGCAAGCAGAATTTCGGGATTTTTCGATGCTTCTGCATCACGCAATAGGTCGACGACGGGCGGTCTTGGGTCAGGTTTTCGTGAGACGTACAGCCAAATGTATTTGCGGGAAGCGACAAGAAACACGAAGAGGACAAGAGACGCCGAAAGCAAGAGAATGCGCCAGCGCTTTGAGACTGGCAGCCGCAAGGACTGCCCCCTTCCCCACTTGTCGGGATGTACGGATGTGGATGCAAAGAAACTCAGGATGGTTTCATCCGAGGCACTGTCTTGTACGTTCGTACTAGATCCGCTGGCTAAAGAAAAAAGGGCCTCGGCGCAAAGCCGAGGCCCTCTGAAAGAGCGACTGTCAGAACGGAGCCGATTCAGGTGCGTCGAGCGCTTCCGTCGAAGCAGCGGAACCGGAAGTGACCGTTTCCGGTTCTGGCTCGCCGCGATCGAGCTTGCGTACGACATCGGCGCGAATGCACCAGAACGTCTGCTTGTTGGTCTTAGCTTTCTTGCCTTTGCCGTTTCCGCGTTCGTAGGTCGTGCTGACGAGGCTGCCCTCGACGAGCAGGTGCGCGCCTTTCTTGATCGTCGTCGCGACGTATTCGGCGAGCCGCGGGCGGAACACGCAAACGCGGTGCCACTCGGTTTTCGACGCCCATTCGTCGTCGGTGTTCTTCCACGACCGCTGCGTGGCGACGGAAAGAACGGTGAACTTCGAGCCGTTGTTGTTCCGCGCTTGACGCTGCTCCGGGTCTGCGCCGACGAAGCCGATGATCGTCGATGATCGTTACTGAGTTGAGGTAAGACATGAATTTTTCTCCTTTTTCTTGCCCCATTTTCCTGGGGCACGCAGAAGCGAGAGGCCGCTGCTCCCAAGGCGAGCGGATGCTTTATGGGAGGGACCTGTGCCGTTCAGGAGGAACCGTGAAAGCAGAAGCCGCGAAACTGCCGGGCGCAGGAATTGGCCCGAAGCCGTGCCCAGGAAAATGAGCGGCAGAAATAGGAACAGCCCACTGAACTCAACAGGAATCGTGCGAGGACCAGCACAGCGCGGACGTAACCCAAAGGAGCCGTTCGAATAACGTGCGTTTTGGGGTGCAATTGGTGGATGCTTTAGCTTGACGAGAATGATCGTTGAAAGCGGCTAGTCCTTGGTTGGACCTTCTGCTTTACGGACAATTCGTCCGAAGCTTCGAACTTGCGAAGACTGTTGGGGCGTATCGAAGATCGGGACAGAAAACTGCTGATTTCTTTCGCTCAGAAATTGGGAACGAAGCGCAACGGACGAAAATCCATCGCCGCGTAAGAGCAAATTTTCTGCGGAACGTGTTTAGGATTTCTGATCGGGGCTCCCAGACTTGTTTTTCTTAACGCTGTCCGAGATTGTCTCCCAGATCGACTTAAGCACGATACCAAGAACGGGAACGATGATGAATGCTGCAGGGTTCAAAGCCCCGACAGCACCGGCAGTATCGCCCATAATCGCGGTGTAGGCAATCATGTAGAGAACAGCCGCGATCCCAAACCACAAACCGAAACGCGCTTTCTGGGAACTTGCCATGGCCATAGACCCCTTTCAGCGATGGCAAAGACGCATTGCAACTCTACCTCGAAGATGCCTCCTCGCTGCGCAAAATAGTTATCAGATCATTGAACATCCTCCAAGTAAATTCTTCGACTGGGCAGCCGCTACTCCTCCCAGTGGTTCGAACTGGATGGAGTAATCGGCACGAAGATCTGACTCATGCCATTAGCAATGGCGCAAAAATCATAAGTTCCGAGTTAGCGCGTGCGACAGATTGTAGGAATGCGACAGCCTGGTCGGAAGTGAATCTTTCGTTCGTGTGAGAGAAAAGGCGGCTTCCATCAATCACGTAAAGAAAAATATTGAAATCCCTCCTCATTACGAAGAACAGCGCTCCCCGGATGACATTGTACTGCGCGTGAAGAACTGCGATGTCTTTGAACGAAAATGTCTCTGCCGGAGAACTATTCCGTCGGCGAAAAGAAAGACCTTCACGAGTTACTGTGATTCCGCCTCGAACCTTTGCGCGATACCTCCTGACGGTGTACCCAATCGCAATAATCACCAGCATATACATAATCGCTAGTCCCCATGGTTCCTCGGATTCCTCCCTCGATAAACCTGCAAGGACAACTCCAAGAACCAATGCGCCCCAGAGGTTCCAAACTAACTGAAGCCTTCCGATGGCTAGTCCTTCGCCACGAAAGTCCTGTGGTAGATCAATTGGGGTACGGCCTTCGGTTGGCTCACCATCCATCTTAAGAGAGAAAAGAATGATGCCGTCCTCCTTACCGCAGCGAGGGCATTTGGATGATGACAACCCTGCAACAGAAGTGGCGCTGCAATTTGAATTCGAACAGAAAGTACGCGCTTGACGAGAGATATAGCGGGCTTCATCGGACAATGACGCAAGATCGTTTATGGCTTCGAAACGGCCTCGGAAGGCTCCTCGACCAGTATGCTGGCAGAACCATACGAATTCATATTTCGCGCCCCAATGTTTGTCGTCGAATAAAGGGTAAGCCTCGGCGCCGTGGAACAAGACCTCCAGAGGATACTTCCCACGTTCACCCCAAGATAGGTCATGCCTGCAAGTTTTGAGTTGCCGCTCAAACAGCTCGCGTTGCGATTGGTCAACAGTCATGAAGCCTCAGCAGTAGGTCCAGTCCAAACAAAAAGAACGTCAGCGTCTGGGTGGTGGCCACAAGGAACTACTCCTGCCCGTCCCTTTGATAGATCTGACCCACACGCACTGCAGAACCCTCTAAGGGACTTCATATCCCTCTCCGATATGGTTTTCCATAAATCCGCGTTGGCGTTGGCTGGCAAACAAACAGCAACCCGCCGGCCTTCACCCACAAACCAAAGAAATGAGCGAGCATCCGGGACAAGAAGGTGCGGGTCGCCGTGGACGGCTACCTGCCAGAGAGAAGGAAAACGCCACCGTAGTTCCATCCATGCGGCTCTTCCGTTGTAAAGAATAAATGCACACAATCCCCACAGAATGATCTGCGGAGGCTCATTTGATGTTGCGTCAGGGGTCGAAGCAAGGGACCGAAAGAGAAGACCCAGAGCTGTCGCACACAAAACGAATCTGCTTGTGATTCCTAACCAAGTACCGCGGAGCGCAGGAAGTAAGGCCAGCCAGCAAATTATCGCCTGCGCAATGAAAATCTCAGAATGCTCGGTTTCAGTCTTGTATGTCGCGTATGCGACCCAAGACCAGATTAGAGTTATGACGAGACTTGCGCCTGCCTCCCTCCATTGTTCTCTTACTACAGAGGTTTGAAACCGTCGGAACGTAGCCTCCAGTTTGACGATCTCAGGGTCGCTCGACGCGAATGGCACGCGTTTAATTGGGAATGCCAGCGAAGAGGTCACAGTTGGGATAGCAGAGGGCATCGGCGGTCAACCTCGGCCTTTAATGGTTCGGCACTTCTCTCTTCTTTTGAACGACGTCGTATTCCATTTTGTAATAGGGATGACCATCCTTGTCTTTAAAACCAGCCTCCTTCGGAACTTTCTCAATCGTGAGATATGTTTCGGTATGCGTTCCCTGGACTGCGTTTACCGCTTTTTCGACCTCGCTATGAATTTGTCTCCGCGATTCACTCGGAACGTCATAGGAGGCGATTACATCCTGGTATGGTCGCGTGTATTCTGTGCGCTCAGTCTCGGTTTGGAGAGTAACGTGAACTGGCAACTGGGCCATCCTGGGTGGCATTGAAATTTGGGGAGGTGGGGGCACAAACTGGGGATTGGCTAAATCCCGGAGGTTGAGAAATGTTTTATCATAAGCCGGTCTAGACAGCATCAGTCCCAGCTGGACCTCCTGCTGCAGGATTTTGCTGGATTCAACTAGAGATTCAAACTGTCTGTTCGCGATCTCGATTTTTGCCAGTGCGGGAGTGCTCACGAGGGGGTGATCAAACCCATCGAAGTGATAAGCATGTAAGCCGGCAAAAAGCCCGACGGCTGCCGCGGCTAAGATTCCTGCCAGAACCTTGACGTTCCCCGCAGCCCACTTCAAAAGCTCGTTCCCCTCGTTGATGTCTTCGGCGACTTTCTTAATTTCCTGCTCAACCTGACGCTCAATGAATGGCTCGCCGCCGTGTTCCTGTACAAGCTGGTCAAATTCTTTCTGTGCCTCCTCCGACGTATCGCGGTGCAGCTCGTGGTCATGTCGCCCAGTTTCTTGGTCAACATGGTTAGCGTCACCTTCTGTTGAATTGGGATCGGCGTTGACCTCATTCGCATTGTGAACTGCGTCCATATGATCGTTCACAAGTTGCTTTGCTTTGTCGTCCATGAATTTGTTGAAGTCCCCGACTCGATCAGACATAGCCATTTGCTCCTTCCAGGAAAGCTTATGCCATCCAGTCCCCGGTCCCGCCCCAGGCCGCCTCCAGTTCAAGCGCTTTGCGAAACGCTGCAACGCCGTCTGCGTACCGTCCTGCGCTCATATGAGTTAGACCGATCTCAGCAAGGTCATCAGATGAGGAGTTGCCGCTCATTACCAAAACTCCTTTCGCTGGGTGCAAAGGATTGGCCCGAGCCGCTCTCTTAGTAACCTACGATAGGAATTCTGCCGATTCTGAGCGCTATGTTTAGTACTTGTCAATACCGGCGATACACATCTCGGACAGATGCTAGAGACAATGACACGCTATCACACGCGCTCTCAAACGTGCCTGTCGTTAGAGCTTCCCTCATAGGAACGAAGGGCCGCGCTTAAGACGCGGCCCTCACGGCCTAGTATTCTTCGGGCAACAAAAGCGTGGTCACAGAGCGGTCTGATTCCGTGATAATCCACAGCTTGTCGCCCGCGTGTGTGCGGTAGGCGCTCAAGAGCCGGAACCCGTGCTCTAGGCTGTAGTCGTTTTCCTTGCGGTCCTGATCGGACAAATCGCCCCACTCGCGGTTGACATGCCGCGTGAGGAACTCGCCCGGCTGTTGTCCTGCCTTCTTAAGCGCGGCCAAAGCGCCCGGTGTTGCGACAATCTGGCCGAGTTCGAAAGCAGGTTGTTTGCTCAGTTGTTGCATCGGAAAAACTCCTTTCATTGGTTTCGTTTTTTGCTTCTCAGAGGCACCGCATGGAGCGGCGCATAAAAAGCAAATGCCCTTCCTAGCGGGGCGAGGCGCCTGGCCGTCTGCGCTGTCAAGGGCGCGCAGTTTGCGTTTATCGGAGCGAAGCGGGAGACCCTTGACAGGAGAAGCGGGCGGTCCAGGCGCAGGTTTTTAGCAGGAAGGGCAGTGCAAACGGGGCTTCGAAGGATATAGGTTGTCTACTCAGCGGATTGCGTTAGCCAAATGATGGAGGTAAGACCAGCCCTCACTCAGGGCTTGCGCTTGACACTTGCCTCGGCCAGGGAATAGGCTACCGCCCAGTATCGGTCGCCCGACTCCCGCATTCCCACCGGTGCAAGGGGGTGTATGAAGGGCCCTCCTAACCTCGTATTATTGCTTTCTTTGATTTCGTTTCTTGCTCCACGTGCTTGTGCTCAGTCTCTGCACGGTTCCCCGCAGTGGCCATCCGACGATGAGTTCATCAAAGTTAACCACGCCGTCGAAGTGGCCTGCACGAAGTACTCGGGGATCGAGGAGCAACTCGTCTGGGCACTTCTTTGGGAAGAGAGCAAGTACGACCCGCTGGCAGTGGGTCTCAAGGGAGAGGTGGGGCTAGGGCAGCTAATGCCAGCAACGGCAAAGACGCTAGGTGTTAAAGATCGGACAGACATCAACGAAAGCGTTGATGCTTCAGTTCGCCACCTCGAATATCTGTCCAAGAAATACAAGAATAACCAGCGATTCGTACTTGCAGCATACAACGCCGGCGAGCCAATCGTGGACCGTTGCCGGTGCGTACCCACAGCTTCGCGCGCATACGTGGACCGCATTCAGCAGAACCGCTTCTTTGCAAAACGCATTGTCGGATACCTGCGGGAGTCAGTGCTCCCTGCCGCGACCCAAGCGGCAAAGGTCGCAACACTCGAGACGAAATTGAAAAGGCTTGAGCAGGAGAGCCAGAAGGTGCCGAACATTGGCTCCGCCCAGCGTGCCGATTTGGAACGGGACCTCGCACAGTCCCGTTCCGATTTGGAGGCGGCACGAGCGGCATCCGAAACGCTTCGAGCGGAGCGTGATCGCCTGCTTGGCCAGCTCCAACAGGATAACAGCCTGGGCGCGCAAGCTCTTGCCGTGACGCAATCCTTGCGGGAGCGGCTGGAGGCAATGGAATCGCAGGTCGTATCGCGAGCCAAAGATTCTCAATCAGGGGCTGAAGCGAATTTCGAGTTGGTTGCCATCCGGGCCGACCTGGCGCAACTCAAGAGCGTCATCCAGAGCCAGAATGTTCAGGATACTCAGACGCAACAGAGAATAGCTGAGCTGGCGGCTTTGGTTGCGCGGCTGTCGGAAAGGGTCGCTTCGTCCCCGGCGAGAATTCCCCCAACGTCGGCTAAACCTTCGAAAGGGCCACCTCTCATCGCCGTGATTGCGGCTGCCGATCATGCGGGTCGAGTCGAGCCAGACTCGGACTTTACTGGAGCTTTGCAAGACACCTTGGTGCGGCGGGGGCTGAACATCAATGTGGAACTCCAGACAGGCAAGTTTGTGGCTCGCAACCTGGATTCCCTGCTTGAAGGAGACGGGCGATGTCTGCGTAAGGTGAAGGCAAAGAGAGGTCCGAATTGGGAGTATGTAGTCGTCTTAGGATTCTCGGGTGAGCGTGCTCAGAGCGGCTTGGCGGACATTACTTCTTACACGACCGCGACTAAAGCTAGGCTCTACACTGCAAGAGGGGACTTGGTCGCATTGCGAAGTTTTTCTGAAGTTGGCGCTGGATTCTCCGAAGGGCAGGCTCGCCAAGCAGCGGTGGCGCGAATTGCAGAGACGATAGGAGGATATCTTGACGCGGCCATCCCGCACTAGGCGCTACGCTACATGTTCAGGAGGTTGTCATGAAGACAGAAGATCCTCGTGAAGCCATGCGGCAGAGCTTGAGGGCGAGTGGCTTGTGCTTGGCTATGATCCTAGCATTAATCGGTACTCAGCTAGCTCTCGCTCAAGACCTGAAAACCGTGTCATCTTCCCTGTCGAGTCGGATTGCGGCGTCGGGACGGAAGACAGTGGCAGTGATTGACTTTACCGACCTCCAAGGAAACGTGACGGAGCTCGGCCGATTCCTCGCTGAAGAGCTTTCCGTAGATCTTGTGAATGATGCCAGGGGCTTCGAGGTCATTGACCGGACGCACCTGAAGTCCATTCTCCAAGAACATAAGCTTGCCACCACAGGCGTGATCGATCCTCAGACAGCCAGAAAGCTCGGGCAAATCGCCGGTGTTGATGGGCTTGTGACGGGGACAATCATCCCGCTTGGGGATAGTGTCAGGCTCTCGGTGAAAGTCCTGGACACGTCAACTGCCAAAATGATTGCGGCGTCCACTGTCGAAGTCCCAAAGACGAAGGCCATCGAAGACTTACTTGCGAGAGGAATTGGAGGTACGCAGACCGGAGGTCCTGAGGCAGCGCCCTCCGCTTCGATGGACGCGAGCGCTGGTAAAATTGCCAAGCCGGTCTCGGTCGAGGAAAATCGTGTATTGTTCATACTAAAAGGCTGTTGGCGATCCGGGCGCACAGTTTCTTGCGATGGCTCAGTAACCAACAAAGCTCGGCAGCGGAGATCGGTAGACCTGGGATGGAATTCCAGTGCGGTGGATGATCTCGGAGATCAGTACGTGGTACCAGATGACCACCTTGCCCTTGGGAGCGGGGGCCAGCGACAGGATTTGGAGCCCGACCTACCTGTTAATTTTTCTTTGCAGATTGATGACGTGAACTCAGCCGCGAACCGCGTCACCATTGTCTTGGGCTACGGAACGGGGACCCAGGGCTCGATCGGAGGTGGTGCAACCATAGGTATGATCGTCGGCGGCGGCAAGGGCGCTGCGGTCGGAGGGGCCCCTGACGTACGGGGCGCGAAACTCGTTTTCAAGAATGTACCGATCCAGCAGAGGTGACCAAGCTTCAGGCTTGGCGCCCGTTTCATGGGGTAGCCAGATGGTTTCGGAATGGACCTCGGAAGCATGGCGTCCAGCGCTGACCGGGCAAGATAGAAGCCAACTTGGAGTGTTTCCGATGGCGCAGAACCTGGCTGTATAACACCGCGGAGTGGCGCTAGTTCGTAGGAGGTGCCGATGGTCACACAAACGAAACTAAGACGGAGGTGGCAACTTCTCCGAGTCATCTTTTCCTTAGCATTGCTAATGCTGGTTGGTCGGTCAGCCTTGTGTCAGGAGTTGAAGCAAGCCTCTTCAACCCTAGCCGCGAAAATTGCAGAGTCAGGGAGAAAGAGGGTCGCAGTCGTAGATTTTACCGACCTTCAAGGCAATGTCACGGAACTCGGTAGGTACCTTGCTGAGGAATTGTCGGGAGCGCTGGTGAATGACGCGCGGGGCTTTCATGTCATGGACAGAGCACATCTGAAGGCAATTCTTCAAGAGCACAAGCTGTCTTCAACGGGGTTGATTGACACGCAGACCGCCAGGCAGTTAGGCCAGTTCGCCGGCGTAGATACGCTGGTGACTGGGACAATCACGTCGGCGTTCGGCGACAGCGTACGAATGATGGTGAAGGCTCTTGATGTCAGTACAGCCGAAATAATCGCCCAGTCAAGCGCTGATATTCCCAAAACCGACGCCATAAAGAGCCTGCTCGGGCAGGGCATACCCGGCGCCTCCACTGGCGACACGGGTCCGAACCCATCAGAGCCGCCGCGCGGCGGGGTAGTTTCCGTCGAAGCGAACAACTTCCTTTTCCTGATGAAGATATGTAAGCGGTCAGGTGAGGGCTTAACATGCGAGGGTTCGGTCACAAACCATGATCGTCACAGACGACCGATTTCGTTTTGGGACGCGAAGTTTGTCGATAATCTTGGCAACGAATATCCAAGCAGCGGCGGGAACGCACATTTTAGAACGGGTCAAAGGGGGGCGGAGCTTGAGCCAGACTTGCCTTACAACTTTTGGGCAGAGCAAAAGGATGTTGAGCCCTCGGCAACAATGGTCACGGTTGTGATGCAATACTGCATGAAAGGCTTTTGTTCTGGGCCCATATGGGAGCAATGGGAGAAGGTATCCTTCCGCAAAGTGCCAATCAAATAGTTGGCCGGGTCTACTAATTTGGAAGGTGTGGCTGTGCCATGGCGCTGAAGTGATCCAATTTTCTGATTCACTGGAGAGCCAACATGGATAAACGAAACCGGAGCGTTAGACGCATGAGGTACGTCGAGCTCGTCAGCTTGGGGCTCGCTCTACTCTTAGCGCCAGTCGCGGCCGTGCCGGCCGTCGCCCAAGACATGAAAACTGTTTCGTCTTCCTTGGCCAGTCGCATAGCGGCCTCGGGACACAAAGCTGTCGCGGTCGTTGATTTCACCGACCTACAGGGAAACGTGACCGAGCTTGGCCGGTTTCTCGCCGAAGAGCTTTCCGTAGATTTGGTAGGCGATGCCAAGGGCTTCGAGGTCATTGAACGGACACAGCTTAAAGTCATCCTCCAAGAGCACAAACTGGCCACCACGGGCTTGATCGATCCTCAGACAGCTAGAAAGCTCGGTCAAATCGCCGGTGCGGATGCGCTTGTGACGGGCGTGATCACACCTTTCGGAGACAGTGTCAGGCTTTCGGCGAAAGTGCTGGACACCACAACCGCGAGAATGATCGGGGCATCCACGGCAGACGTTCCGAAGACAAGGGCAATAGAAGAACTGCTGGCTCGTGGTATCGGAGATATTTATCAAGCTTCTGCTCTAGGTCCTTCGGCGACAGCGCCTGGAACCCGGCCAGGTCAGCCAGCATCCCAAAAAGAGGATGATTTTTCCTTTGACGTGCCATCTTGCCAGCGGTCTGGAATGACTGTCTCGTGCAGACTCCTAATCACTAATCGAGGCGATGACAGGCAGCTAGGGATCACTGGTCAGAGCGTGAGTAAGTTCTTCCCCGGCACCTTCATTTCTTCTTCGAGAGCGTTTGACCAAGTGGGGAACGAATACAAGGCTGCGACGATTCGGCTAGGAAATAAGGAAAACGATGGATACGTTGAAAGTCTCCTGGTATCCGGAGTTCCTACAAACGCGACTTTGATCTTTGAGAGGGTGTCCGCGGACGCAACCCGGCTGGCGCTACTCGAAATCGGATGTTATCGCCTCAAGGATCATCAACCAAAGACCTTTACCGTCCAGATCCGTAATATCCTGCTCGGCAAATAACCGAATTCAACGCCTTTCTGGAGAGCCGACATGAACAAAAAAAGCCACAGCGCCAGAGGAAGAAGGAGTCCTAGTCTCGTCAGCATGCGGTTCGCTCTGGTCTTGACGGCAATGGCTACGGTGCCCCTCTTCGCCCAAGACATGAAGACCGTTTCGTCTTCCTTAGCTTCCCGGATAGCAGCTTCGGCACGCAAAACCGTGGCAGTAGTTGATTTCACCGACCTCCAGGGAAATGCCACCGAACTTGGGCGATTCCTTGCTGAGCAGCTTTCTGAGGATTTAGTGAACGACGCCAACGGTTTCAGAGTCATCGACCGAGAGCACCTAAAAACCATCCTTCAAGAGCACAAGCTTGCAGCAACTGGGCTAATCGACCCCACTACTATTCGGAAGCTGGGCCAAATTGCCGGTGTGGACGCGCTGGTCACAGGTGCTATCACTCCTTTTGGCGATACTGTGAAGCTTTCCGCGAAGGTGTTGGACACATCAACCGCAGAAACGATCGCGGCAGCGACCATAGAGGTTCCGAAGACAAAGGCAATAGAGGACCTGCTGAAGCGTGGCATCGGAACCCCTTCCCAGCCTTCGCGCGCTGCCGGCGAGGGTGAGACGCAGACTACGGCGTCATCGTTCCCGCAGGAACCACAATCCAAGAAGGAGAACAAACGGCCTACGTTTGAAACCGATTCCTATCGTGTGGTTATCGATTCAGCGCGGAGGTCCGGCAACAACATAACCGTACTGCTGACGTTTGAAAGCATCTCCGACAAGAAGATTCCCTTGTCATGGGGCTGGTTTTTCGGCTACGGCCATCCCTCAGATCGAGGTCCATACCTTCTCGACGAAAATGGGGGAAGGTGGGACCTGCTTAGGAACGATGATGCGCGAGTAGTCTTTCTCTCTGGGTATGGCCCAGTAGATCTTCCACCGGGGACGAAGATCAGGACTAGGTTTGTGTTTGGTGGCTCTGGCGCCGCGGGGTCTTTTACTTTGGTGTGCACCGAAGGGGCTCCCCAATCTGGCCGGGAAATCGTGATTCATGACTTGAAGCCAGACTAGATTTTTGACTAGCGGTTTGGCGGCGCGATTCGCACAGCTTGGCTACACAACATCGCAACTGCCCCTAGTTCGTGGGAGGTGCCAATGGCCGCACGCGCGAAACTAAGAGGGAGGCTCCACGTTCTCCAAGTCACCTTTTGCCTGGCATGGCTAGCGCTGTTCGGTCGGCCGGCCCTGGGCCAGGAATTGAAGCAGGTTTCGCCAACGTTGGCCGCGAAGATTGCCGAGTGGGGGAGAAAGAGGGTCGCTGTGGTGGATTTCACCGATCTCCAAGGCAACGTGACCGAACTCGGCAGGTTTCTAGCCGAGGAATTGTCGGGATCACTGGTGAACGATGCGCGGAGCTTTCGTGTCATAGACAGAGCGCACCTGAAAGCCATTCTTCAGGAGCACAAGCTGGCTGCGACTGGGTTGATCGACCCAGAGACAGCGAGGCAGTTGGGCAAGATCGCCGGTGTCGATACTCTTGTTACCGGAACGATCACGTCGGCGTTCGGAGACACCGTACGAGTGATGGTAAAGGCCCTTGACGTCTCGACGGCCGAGATAATTGGGCAGGCCACAGCTGATATCCCTAAAACCGAATGGATTCAAAGGCTGCTCGGGCAGGGCATTACCACTGGTATCTCGGCACCTGGTGGATCAAAGGAGGGGCCTGCTCCCCAACCACCCACAGAGCCCAAATCGGCGGCTGTTTCCGTCGAAGAAAACGAATTGCTGTTCGTGGTGAAGTCCTGCGGGCGCTCCGGCGAAACCTTGAAATGTATGGGGTCCGTCACTAACAAAAGTCGCAGGAGACGGGGCGTTGCGCTGGTGGAGGTAAAGTTCCTCGATAACCTCGGCAATGAATATCCGGCTGTCAGAGTCAGCTTTCCGGCTGCCAAGCTCAGCCTCGGAATCCCAGCTTGGACCGCTGGATCCTTCCTGAGGACGCAGAGGCGTATGGCGGCCGGAGTCACCGCCGAGCTCGAACCTGACTTGCCCGTCAACTTCTCAGTGGGTGCAGATCACACCGACTCCGCTGCGACAGGAATCACGCTCATCATTACCTATCAGTTTCAGCCTAGTTTCGGTTTTGAGGGTGGAAAGCTGGTCCTTCGCGGTATACCGATCAGAAGCTCGGCCTTGCCCAAACCATAGGTGCGTGACGAATGGACGACAAGAAATCTCTGCTAGAAAAGTGGTACCTGCGGCTTGGGTTTGTCGTGAGCTTGCTGTCGATCCCCCTCTTGTTGTTCACTTTGTCGCACACTGTACGCGACGAGACTAGAAAACTTTTTGGGAAGAAGCCAGCCGCAAATGTAGCGACTGGCCCTGGAAGCCCAGCGGGAACGCCCGGTTCCACGGGTCCGAGCGGAGAGACCCACGAACGACCGAAGCTGGGCGTCAAGGGAAAGCCACTAGAAGCTCTACCGGCCGTGAAAGCCCTCCCCGGGCAGTACCTAAACACCGCAATCTCAAGGCGTGAGGGTGTGAAGCAAGCTGCGATTCTTGTCAGGCAGGAGAATGGAGAATCGCTACTTAATCTGGAATCGGCGATAGCGAGTCTCCTTGGGAAACGAGGTGTTGAGCCGGTTCAGACCTTCTTTAAGCCAGCATTCATTCAAGAAGGTCAGGCAAAGAGCCTCTTTGCTGGCGATTGGACAGTCTCTGAACAATTGCAGCTCGGACGCCATGTGGACTATGTGCTGATTGGGTTCGGAAAGGTTGCTTACAGCTCGAACCAAGAACTCGGAGGCCTGCTGACCGCCAATTTTGAACTTGAGCTCAAGTGCCTGAATGTGGTTTCCCGAATGAGCTGCAACAGCAAAATCTTCAGCACGCCGGGCGCAGGCTATACGCAAGGTACCGCGCTGCAGAACGCTGTGGAACGCCTGCAGCCCCAGCTTGAATCATTTGTTCGGGAAGCCTTCTAAGCGGCATCAAGCTTTAACGAGCTAGCTTGAAGAGCTTGCCGCACGCGAGAGGAGAAAGCTCGCCAATGTCGAGGAAATCATTTTGGAATGGGGCTTCGAGCAGCTTACGGCTCTCGGATGCAACCTGGACCATGTGAGGCCATGAGTTGGTCGGGTTGCGGCAAATCATTCAGACTTGCGACCGATTGGGTTTAAGTCTAGAGTTTCTTTAATGTGCGGGATTTGACCGCAGAGGAAATACGAGCATGGTGATTGCAGATCGCTTGCGGGCACTACGGGAAGAAAAGAAGCTCTCTCAGGGAGATATCGAGAAGCGGACAGGATTGCTTCGCTGTTACATCTCCCGCGTTGAAAACGGACACACCGTGCCGGCAATCGAAACGCTGGAGAAAATGGCCCGAGCCCTGGAAATTCCGATGTACCAACTTTTCTATGACGGCGAGGAGCCGCCCAAACTGCCGAATCTTCCGAAACCGAAGTCGTCCGGCGACATCGCCTGGGGCAGTTCGGGCAAAGACGCACGCTATCTCGGCAAGCTTCGGCGTCTGTTGGCCAAGACGGAAGAAGATGATCGCAAGCTGCTTCTTTATATGGCCCAGAAAATGGCCGGAACGAGGTCTCGTCGAGCGGTAGCAAGCAACTAATTCCGCCGAGCAGGGTTTAATGGTGTTAGCTTTGGGTTTAATCAGAAAGGATTTATAGCCACACGGAAGTGGGGCTGCAAGGGGTGACAAGATGGACTTACGCTGCCCGAAGTGCAATGGGACTGACCTGAAGAAAGTCTCTCTAGCTTATCAAGAAGGGCTTTACGGCACGCAAGCGCGTACTCGATTGCGCGCTGCTGTGGTCGGGGGCAACGGGCCGGACCTGGTAGTTGGCCGGGCGACCACGCGGGGGTCTCAACAGTCGGCTCTCTCCAAGAAGCTAAGCCCTCCGGTGAAATGGTCGTATCTGAGGGTCATTTTCTGGTCGGGTCTTGCGTTTCTATGCGTCGGCTGGTTGGTCTTTTATGTCAACATTGTTGCGACGAATTCCTCGATGGTGTTCTCACCCCCGTTAGCGTTTTTCGCTTACTCTTATTCCGCTCTCTTCGTCCTTCTGCTGGCCCTCGTCTGGAAACACAATCACTCGACCTATCCACGACAATATGCCCAATGGAACCGATCTTTCATTTGCCATCGCTGCGGCTTCGTCAGCCCACAAGACCTGGGTACTCTTGCGAGTTCTTGAAAGCAATCAGCGGAAGGTGCGGGTCGCCTCTTAAAGAGCCCAATGGCAGGAGCTTATGAATTGTTGGGAGTATGTCCGATGCCGGGGCCAAAAACATCCTTGTGTACATTGATCTGGTCGAGTATCGGGGAGTCGTATCGGATTACGATGACGCGGTAGCCGAGATCCTCCAATTTCTTGCGTTCGCGCAGGTCTTTTTCTCGTTGATTCGGTTCATCGTGATGCGGACCGTCAATGAACACAGCTACACCTTTTAACCCGTCACGCTCGTAGTAGAAATCAGCCTCTGCGTACACGCCCGACTCGGGTCGAAATTGCGCCCCATCGGGAAGACGCCGACGAGATTTATAGAGAAGATCGAGAAATTGAGCTTCGAGGGTCGAATTTGGGTCGCGTCGCTCCGATAGCCAATTGTATTGTTCGTCGTATGTTTTTCCGTGAGCGATAAGCGTGGTGAGTGCACGAGAAAGCTTCAACAGGAAGTCCTTAATCAGGAAGCGATTTAGAGAAGCGTGGTCCGGTTGATTCGTATAGCTGAGCAGACATCTATAGCAAGCGCGGCTACACTTAGCCTTGTCTGCGGTATCTGCTCCGCTCACGGGGTCAAAGTGGCAGAGACGGAGGGATTCGGTGGCAACTTTTGAGATTGCTTTCGGTTCTTCTAGCAGCCGAGGCCAGACACCGCTCCCTCCCTCTGCGGCCTCCCAGTAGAGAATGCGGCGTCCGTCCTTCTGACCAATGCGGTTAACAGCAATTTCCTGTTCCTCCACTTGAAATAACACCTGGATTCCTCGTTGTAGGGCGAAACCGAGACTCGCTAGGAATGCTTCCGCCTTGTCTCCTTGAGCTTCCGGGCCAAGAGGTTTCACTAGCAAGATGTTGCGCGTATCTCGTACGAAAGGTAGTACTCCAGACAACAATCGTTTGGCTTCGATATCACCCGGGATATCGTCATCCTCGCTTCTCCTTACCCAATATCCTGTTTTCGTATCGAGACTGAAACCACGCTGTTCTGAACGACGCCACTTTCGGTTAACTCGCCAAATCCATGCCTGTGGTCCCTGAGTGAGGTCAATTAGTTCCTCGCCCGCATCCGTAGAAACTGCCGCTTTATCAGATACAAAAAGCCCGTCCGTTCCAACCGCGAAGCGGTAACGCAGATCCAACTCATAGCCCTCGCGCGTTCGTTCTTCTTCGTCGCAAGTAATCCGTTCGACGCGGGCTCCCCGAACAACAGGCATCTCAAATAGAAACGGATTGAATTCGCTTGTGGCTCCGTGTAACGGAGTCTTGCAGTGATCGCAAATGTCAGCGGAAGCGTGTTCGTCGTCGTGGAAGAACCCGCAGACGTTGCAAAACTTAGCTTTCCGAAGCCGGTCTTCTACACCGCCGGATGGAAGAACACAGCGAATCATTCGATACTTGCGCCCTTCGTGATAGAGGATATTTCGCGGACCAAACTCGCTCAATCCAAGGAACCGGGGACGGTCCACAATGTGTGGTTGATCTCCCGTGGGCAAGATTGCCCGCAGCGGAAGACGCGGAAAGTTGTAACCGGGTAAGAACCCTTCCGCAGCCAAGTAGCGGTACGGGTAAAAGTCTGATTCAGTTTGTTCTTGCGTCCGATTCAAGAGCAGATCGATCTCTCTTTCAGCTTCCATGCGGTCGCGGCGAGCATCATCGCGCTCCTTTTTGTTAGCGCTTGGACGATCCTCGACCTTGCGGGATTCATCTCGCTGAAAAATTGCACCGCGGTAGAGTTCACGCCAGCGGTCAAAGGCACGGTTGAACGTGGTGGCAGATTCTTGGAGCACTTCTTGAAGCCAGCCGGCTGTATACCAAAACGAGTGTTTTAGATCGTCACCGCAGGAATCGAGTATCCGCTGACATTCTGACCTTAACGCTTCATGTTTCTCTGCCGAGAGGGATATTCGGTGCTCTACATCAGCCGTAAGAGATTGGCCGGGCATATCTAGGTTTAATACTTCTCGCAAGCTCGCCCCGAGTCCGATGCCGGTCGCGGCAAGCCAGACCGAGTGAATATGAGCTTCGGCAAGATCGTTGTTGCCCATTTCCAAGCGTGGTGGAACTACGGCTCCCGCCACCATGAGATCGGGGCGGCGAAAGAAATACTGGTCGTGTGGGCTTCCTTCACTGCAAAATGCAGCGACAAGTGCGGGTTGGCCACCTCGCCCGGCACGGCCACTGCGTTGCGCGTAATTGGCAGGACTTGGGGGCACGTTCCGCATGTGCACGACGTTCAAGTCCCGAATATCAATTCCGAGCTCCATCGTGGGAGAGCAGAAAAGCGCTGAAAGCTGCCCCTTTCGGAAGCGGTCTTCTCGGTCTTCACGTAGTTCGGCTGGAATCTGGCCTGTGTGCGCATGGCCTTCGACTCCAGATAGCTGTCTAGCCGTCTCGCGGTAAAGTTCGGCGAAGAACTGATTAGCCTTAGTCTCAACTTCTTCCAATTCCTCGGAACGTAACCATTTCGTGCGGATGGGGTCGGGCTCTGGAGGCTTGCCGTCACCGACTGCCCATCGAAGCGAACCTGCAAGCAACTGAATACCGGGCTGTTGCGTGTGTGTTTTCATTCTTCGCAGAAAATTGCCCTGTAGAACCGTCACAATGGCTTCGATTAGTTTGCCCCAGTCATCCGGCCCGATGCCGGCTTCTGTGCCCCAGGTATCTCGATGACGTAGATAGCGTGCGACTTTTGAATTCGCTGCCAAGCTTCTAGCGCGGTCATCGCGTCCACCTTTGCCATTCGGCAGAACGAATTGCGTGCTATGCCGAATTTGATCGTCGCGGTCAAAAGCCCACGGTTCGCGCAAGTTCTGTTGAACGCGCTGGCGCAGCTCCCACTCTTCGTTGGGGTCAAGTACGCGGGCATCAATCGCCATCTCGCGCCGCAAATGGTCCAAGAATGCCCGAATGGCTCGCTCTCGTTTTTCTGGACCGGCTCCTTTGAGAACTGGATGCGCTTCCCAAAGGGATTCCTTCTGACAAAGATCGCTGAGACCGGGATACTGGATTCGCAAGAGACCGCATTGTTCCAGGTTTGGCTGGACAATTCTCCATCCACGCCGCAGGTCTTCGTAGATTCTGTACTCTAGCAGGCGCAGCATGGCAGTCTCGTTGCGCTCTTTGCCTGGGTCATATTCAGAAGGCACGCTGGCATATGCTTCTTGCTTCAGACCTAAGGCATGAAAGACTGCCTGCGCAACGGTAGCGTGGTCGAGCCCGCCTTTTTCGGAGATAGCTCGAAAGAGTGCTGAACGCACCAAAGCAACCTGAATGAAGTCGTTGAAGTGGCCCGCCTGGAGTGAAGCATCTTGCCTGTTGTCAGTGAAGCTCAGAAGCTTGCGAGCTTCATCCTTCACCGAAGCATCCTGCCGCAGTTGAAGTATGGTTGAACCGCTAATGAGAGTTGTTGCGGTACTGCGACCCGTGTGACTCAAACGAGTCAGTTTTCGAAAGTCGTTTCTTTCCGATCTGTCATAGGCAATACCGCAGCGCAAGCAAAGCAGGAATGGCGTTGGCTGAAACCAGCCCGGTGTGCCCGTTATTCCATTGCTTGGGTGGGCGGTCCCATCGGGGATCACAATGAACCGCTGGGGAATGTGGGGCCGGTAGTCTTTCTTGATTCGGTCCCCAGCGCCGCGCTGGTCGTACCAATGATCGGGAAGTTCGTCATTGCGCGACTCATCCCAGAGGCCTTCATCATCTAAGGCCAGATAGCCAGGAGTAGCTTGTGCGTCTTCATCATCAGAGTTTAGAGATGGGATGCGAGGCGTAATCTTGGGGTCGGCTCCGTCGTAGGAGTCAACGAGGTAGTATTCCTGGCCACATTCACGACAGAAGACAAGTGGAAATAGCAATCGGTCATGCTCATCGCCCGGCGCATAGTACTGACCTTCGAGAGAGAGTTGGCGCTTCTGCGATGGCTCAAACGTCGTGTACACGGTTCCACCAGCCGCCAGAAACTGGTGCAGACGAAATGCGAAGACCGGTTCACCGTCCTCGTTTTGGAGGTTATTGCCAACTTCAAGAGTCTCTCGCAGCTTCTGCTGGCAGAGTTCTCTCGACAGGCCGCTGCCTTCGGAAAGCCGCTTGATCCCTTCTTCAAGTGTGATCGGCTGACGGCGGACTAGGCGTCCTTCCTGTTCATCGACGCCAAATGTTCGCTCGACCCACGAAGCAAGTGTGCACCCCTTGAATCCTGGGAGGTCTTTCGGCACGGGGGCTTCTATGGTTGCCCGAAGTTGAGCACCGTCCTGCGGAAAAGGAACTTCGATCACTGGCCGAAGCGTTTCGTCAACGACGTTCGCGGGTTTTACCTCGGAGCCGAAAAGCTTGGTAGACACAGCAGCGACAGCACGTCGACGATCCTCGCGCGTTCCTTCTGTAGCCATCGTCGCGCTTGTGCCGATGTGCAAGAGCCGAGGATTCCCGGTGTGCTCCCGTAAGCGTCGGAGCAGCATGGCCACGTCAGCACCCTGTCGGCCACGGTAGGTGTGCAATTCGTCGAGGACCAGAAACTCGAGATTAGCCAGTGTGCGGTCCGTGAAGACTCGCTCTGATGGTCTCAAAAGCATGTATTCGAGCATCACGTAGTTCGTGAGCAGAATGTGTGGCGGGTCATTCAGAATCCGCTGTCGGGCCTCTTCTTTGTCCTGGCCGGTATACCTGGCATACCTGACCCTGGAGCTTCCAGCCTGTCTTTCGTATTCTTGAAGAGCCGTGAGCTGGCTGTTGATCAGCGCATTCATGGGATAAACGATGATGGCGCGCGCCTGGTGTTTTTCAGGACTTGTGCGCAGGATGTGGTCGTAGATGGGAACCAGGTATGTCAGGCTTTTGCCGGAGCCGGTACCCGTGGTAACGACGTAAGGTTCGCCGCGCCGGGCAATTTCCATTGCCTCTTGCTGATGCTTGTAGAGCCGAATGGAGCTGCCATCGAGCCGCCGGAAAAATTGGGCCGTTCCTTTTACGATTGTGGCTTTCGCAGCGAGCTCATCCAATGTCGGCCCAGGCTCATAAGCTGGGTTCAGTTGCAGGATCGGATCGGGCCACAACGCCCCCGAGTCAAATTGCTCGCGGACAAACCCATCGATACGCTTGTCCCGGATGCGGACAAAGCTCTCGATGTACCGCTTGTAATCACTGACGACTCGATTTCGCAGGGCAAAAACGTCCATACGGACTCTCAGTTATCCTGATCTTCACTCCGCCGCTTTCTCTTTTGTGAGACTTTAACAGCTTCTTCAATAGTCCTGCACGTCAGCAAAGTGTCAAGCATAGCCTTTAGCCGTGCATTGGCGTAGATATTCCCATTCCGCACTTCCCTCGCGGGCTTGATTGCAGGCCCCAGCTTATAGATAAAATCGGGCTCACCCTTCTTCGATGGGATTTCGGGGATATGTTCATGCAAATTGGTTGTAACTTCATAGTCTTCCACATGATGAATGGATCGCAGTTTTCCCCTATAACGAAACGCAATGTAGTTTGGAGGTTCCTTCGGCCATCCATTTTCTCCCATCCGATGGAAGTAGCGTTTCCGCTTCTCCACAACGTCAATCCATGAGATACCCCATCCCTTTTTTGTTCCGCTGTTTAAGACGACCACAAGCGCCCAATTGGACTCCATGTCTTGCACGGTCGTTACCCTCCCTAAATAGGTTATCAGCTCACGCAGGAGTCGCTTTTCAGTGTTCTTTCCATTTTTGATAGCACTTTTCGCAATCCTAACGATCCTTCTCCAAGACACCGAGGTAACCGGTATGCCTTTCACCCGGTGTGCTTCCAGGTGATGTCCTGCATAGATTGGGCTGCATTCACTGAGAACTACAATTCGACGATCCGGCCATCTATCCCTTTTCATGCGTGAGGCATACTTCTTGAGCTGTTTTTTCTTCGGAAGAGCCCATCCCTTCTTCGCCTCTGCAATTAGATGGAATTGGTCGGAGACCTTGATTTCGATGTCTGTGATTCCTTTCTTGTGCTGATGATGTTGGAGGTAGATGGCTGCCTGTATGCCGTCTACGCGGGCCCCGAGTGTCTCCTTCAGGAAGAGACGGAGAAAAGTCTTGCTGCGGTGGAGGGCCCAACCGACGCTATATGTGATGTCATTCTCGTTCTCGCCAAGAAGCTCGAAGAGAGATTCAATCGGTTTGTTATGTAAATAAAGTTCTGACATCCGCGATCACTCTCCCACCGTCCATGTCTTGCCAGTGATGGTGCAGTCCCGTTTTTTGCCACGGAAGCGCAGGCTCGTGGAGAGTTCGTCGAAGACAGTCAGTACGAGCCGCCGCGTCCGATACTCTCCATGCTTCTTCTGCTCATTTTCCTTGAGCACGCGAAACGTCTCACTCGGGAAATCTGGGCCGAAAATGTCCTTCGGATCGAGAACGTACTGCAATTCCTGTCGGCTTAGGCCGTAGAGATGCGCAAAATATGCATCGAGCTCTCCGCGTACCTTTGCACGACGATCTTCATCCCAGCGAAATGGTTCGCCGTTGTAACCGAGTTCTTCTGCAAAGGGCCTCATATCGCAGGACGTGTAGACGAGCTCCATAACGCGGGGTGCTATGAACTCAACATCTGGGTCGATGTAGGAATCAGGAACTAAGACAGGAAGTTGCTGGACAAAAAAGAAATTCATGTGCAGACCGGAAATCTTCTGCCGAGTAATAGCGTCGAAAATCAAACTGTTCAAGTTCGCCAGAAGACAGGAGATAAGTCTGGGGTCGGCTTGAATGGGCAATAAGATCGGGGCACTGTTTCCGACGCCCACTCGGGGTAAGACTGCAAATATTGCCGTTCGCTCGTTCGTCGCAGCGGTTATGTCCTTGAACGCGAGGAGCCACTTGCGGGACCAATTGCCAATCCGCAGATTAACTTCAGATTTCGGCACCCACCACAATGGCTGAGGAGAATAGAAAGGATCGGTATATTGTTCGACAGTGGTTGACACTGGTTGATTCTGGCGCACGGCATTTCCCGGTACATAGACAACACTCGCAGCCCTGTGGTCATACGCCTGAATCATCTTCGCCTCGTAGAGGGGAACAAGATCGGGACCGGGCTCCAGACGAAAAAGATCGCTATCGTTCGAGAGGTGAAACATCGCAAGGAACTTGATGCGCCACGGATTGTTGCCTGATGTCTCGTCTACGAGTATGGGTACGTGGCGGTAGATCTTTTTCGTCAACTTGGCGTCGATGCTAGTCCGAAAAACTGGACAAGTTCGGGTATTCGGATTCAAAAGAGCAAGGTCATCAGCCGAAAGCTGAAATCGGCGCAACGAATCGCGCGCTTGCTCGACTCGGGTGAGAAAGAAAGCAAAATCAGCGGCATGGATCGGAACGCCGCTGACGGTGAGAAGCGCGAACTTATAGGCACGGTGAACACCGGGAAAGATGCCTTCTCTGTTTTCGAAATCGTAAAGACTAACCAGCCCTTGCTTGCCATTTAGATCTGCGAAGAACTCCTTGTTGGTATCGTCAGTAGCGATGCCGGTGGGCACAATGATTCCAGCTCGGCCCCTGCGCCCTATTAATGCACGAGTCGTCTCAGCAAAGAGGGCATAGGTATTGATGTCTCCTGTGGCAGTCAGCGGAAAGCGGCCACTTTCGCGCACAAATTTGCTGATTGCTTCTGCAAGATGTTTGGCCTTGTCAAATTGTTCGATGCGAGCGCGCTTGGCGGGATCGGCACTCTGACGGTATTCCTCGATACGTCTAAAGCGTTCTGCCTTGTTCGAGGCAGTCGATATGTATGGGTCGTCAGCCCAATGTTCTTCTTCTTGGAGCTTTATGCGCTCCCAGGGCGCGTTGCCAAGCACAAGGTCGAACCCGCCCCTTTCGAAGACATCGGGAAACTCAAGGTGCCAGTGAAAGGAGTGCAAGTGATTGGCCAGGGCGTTAGCGCCGCCCGTCATCTGCGGGCGGTCTGTGTCTCGCAGAAAATAATCCATGAAGGTTTCATGGGTCGGGACGACAGGATCGTCAAGCTTGGTCAACGGAGTGAAAAACGCGGATGTCCAGAGGTTCGCAGCCGTCCAATCATGCCACCAGTCTTCACTCCTTCTGGCATTCTCAAATAGTTCGGACTTGCGCCTGACATCCGCAGGCGTCTCCTCGGGGAAATCCAAGCGAATACCAAAAAGCTCCGCGAATTCATGCGCGTGCTCCGGGACGGGTTTCTCGAAATCCAGTCGCTTCTGGCCAACCGCCTTTTCGTTTCGGTTGCGCTTCTTGTACGCTGAGGCTACTTTCTTGTCGTCTCCGGTGACGGGATTGAAGGCATCGTCAGGAATTCCTGCTGCCATGATTTCGCGATCGTAGACTCCAATGAGGCTGTTGCCGCACTTGATGCGGTGATCGAGGAAACTCAGCGGCTTGCCAGTCCAGTGCCCCTCAAGCCAGAGTGCGAGTTTGCAGAGATCCACGGCGAGCGGGTTCAAATCCACGCCATGGATGCAATGTGAAACTACGTCGCGTACGGCGGTATGGAACTTCTCCGGAGAGGGCTCGTCCTCCCCTGTCCGTACGCGTGCGAGTTCTTTGCCCAACCGCCGTGCCGCCTCCAAAAGGAAGTGTCCTGAGCCGCAAGCAGGGTCACAAACTGTGATGGAAAGTATGGCCTTCTCTTTTCCGGTTCGTTCGTCCCCGCCCTTAGCTTTCGCGTCCTTTGCGGCCTCCTGAAGCCGGTCTTCCAGAACAGGCACGAGTGCGCTTTGAATGAGTTCGCGCACCAATTCAGGGCGGGTGTAATAGGAACCTGTGGTCTTTCGCTCACTGCCGGTCTCCAATTTGAATTCGGGGCCTTGAGGGTCTGGCTCGATTGCCGGGCGGTAGTCGAGCAGGCTTTCGTACACTGAGCCCAGTTCCTCCACGTCGAGCGCCGAATAGTTCACTCGCTGCAGAAGTTTGCCATCGCTAAACTGTGAGAGTTTCCGGGTGGCAAGCAAAAGGTCCTGATTCAATAGCTGTGTTGAATCGAGGTCCGGCATCGTAATGCTGCTGAAGAGGTCGCCATTCAACGGCGGGATGTTGAGCGGATTCTTGTCACTGGTATCTGAGAATAGAGAGAAAGTCTGCTTCAGGCCTATCCACAAATCACTAAAGTCGGAAGGTTCGATGATGCCCTCCGCACGTTCCCTGAGGCGGCTGACGCTGTAATACTCCCGGTAGATATTTTGATTTCTCTCGGAATGTTCCCCGGTGGCAACGATCATCCTGCGTTCTTCTGCAACAATGAGGAAAAGTAGTCGGTAGATCAATCGTAGGAGCTGCCGGTGATACTCCTGCGTATTCGATCCGTTCGGTTTGAACTTCTTGCGGAGTGCAAGGTTCTCTGGGTGGCGTAAGAGACCCGTGCCGAGGATCTGAAGTGCCTGTTCTACGCCGTCGCGGAGTTTGTCGCGGACACGTCCGCCCTGCTCGATTGAGAGCTGGTAGTACTTTTCGAGGAGACACTCTTCGGCTGGTTCTCCCCCCTTCGGTAGCCGCGACCGGTGGCATAGCCGGTAGAAGAGTGCGAATTCATTGAAGAGTCCGCCTTCAAGAATGCTTTCAAGATCAAACTCCAGATACGTCGGTCGAGAGGTCCGGGCCGTGTCGCGAATCAAACGGAAACTGTAGCCGTTGGTGACTATCCCCCAAAGATGCGCTTCGCTGTGGTTGAGAAATTCTTGCACCATCGCTCGGGGGCTCGTGCGCAGCTTTGGGCCCCGATGGTCGAGATCGACCTTGAATCCCTCGATGTCGACCGGTGGACTTTCTTCTGGCTCACCCGCTCGATGAGATATGGGGAATGTCAGACCGTCTAAAACGATTGACGAGGGCTGAAACCTCAATTCGTAGCCAAGGATTTGCGGGTCGGAGAGAAGCGGGACAATCCATCGCTCACGGGTCAGGGTTGTGCCGTAGGGGTCTTTTTCGGGGAGAGATTCAGTGCGGCGACGAAAGATATCCCATAAGTCTTGCGCATCGCTCCAGACACGTTGGATTTCGTCGGATAGATGGCGGCCCTTAGGAAGTGCAAACTCGGACGCCTTTTGGCCAGGAAGTTCCTCGGTAGCAATCTTTTGCAGCACATCATCGGGGATGAGTCCCCCTTCGGATCGGATGGCGGTGTACTTCATTACGCCTTCCCTCCGGGTAGTAAAACGTGGATTCCAAGAATGTCCGGATCGTAAGCCGTCGCCTTTACCTTTGCCCCGCCGATTTGCTGTTTCAGACGGTCGTGTGCTTCTTCCAATTCTTTTGCGCGGGCATCGGCTATGGCTCTTATTTTCTGCCGATGCTCCGTCACTTCCTCCAGCGCCTTTTGAATGCGCTCCTTCTTTTCGGTAGGTGTGATGTTGCCAACAGCTTCATTTTGGAGCAGGTGTAAGACTGTGGCGTCATTCGTTTGTAGCCACAGGAGTTTCCCGCCCTCACTGGTGTAGCCCGCAGTGAGGACTTCTTCGGCAAATTGGTCTAACTGTCCGCGACGACCGAGCAAATAGCGGACTCGCAGCAGCAGAATCACAGTCCTCAGCTTCACGGCATTCGTGTAAGCCGCACCGCAACGGAAGTTGTCTTCCGAGCCTTTCGGGTGGAAAGCCATGCCTAAAATTCTTTGGCTTAAGTACGCAACAAAAGGGTGGTTTCGTCCGACGACGTAGGCATTTTCCACGTCTCGCGGTGGCGGACTATCGAAGACGATCCGCACTGTCTTCTGCCAATTAAGGCGGTAGCGAAGTTCTTCCGGTAACTTTCCCCCAGGTTCTAGGGAGAAGAACTTGCCTCGGTCTGCAATAGGGATCTGTAGACGCTGCGTTGCGTCCAGCACGAACCGCCGCACTGCCTGCGGGTCTCCGAGAACTGAATCCGTTGCTTCCAGCTCGCGTTGCACCTCATCCGGGCGGATAGCATGCTGCGCAAAACGAGTTCGTGACTCCTCTTCTCTGTTCGCCTCTCGCTCCATAGCAAGATGCAGCGCCTTTACGTTTTCGATTCCGGTAAAAGCTAGCGGCAATTGTTCTGATTCGCCGTGCCAGTTTTCGAATACAGCTTTTACGATGGCTTGGACGACACTCTCGCTCTCCACAGGAACCGACACACGAATACCAAGAGCGTCATAAATCTGTCGGGCTTTCCTCAGTAAGACGTTCAAGACTATGCCGTCAATAGGATTGTCTGGGCTGTAGAGCATGACCGAGCAAACGTCAGCGCGCGGCTGTCCGAATCGGTCCACGCGGCCATCGCGTTGTTCCAAGCGATTTGGGTTCCATGGCAAGTCGTAGTGCAGGACAGCATCGAAGTGCTCTTGCAGGTTGACGCCCTCGCTCAGGCAGTCGGTAGCAACCAAAACATGCTTCTCAGATTCGACGAGGCCGCTGATCGCCGCTTCCCGCTCCTCATCGTCGCCAGTCGCGCTCGTGACGGCTTTCACGCGAATTGTTATGTAATGCTGTTTCAGCTTCTGTTCTAACTGAGCAGCCACGTAATCGGCGGTTGCGATGAAGCGGCACCACACGATGGGATGAAAGCCACGCTGCAACATATCGAGAATAATTCGCGAAGCTTCTTCCAGTTTCGGGTCTCTTCCAGCATCTGCAATGGCTTGTGCACGCTGCTTGAACGCGCGGAGCTTCGTTCGATCCGTTTGAGTTAGGTCAGCGTTGCCAAGTTCAACCGCTGTCTCTGGCACCGCGTCTAGCGTGGTGCCCTCTGCCATTGGATCGAAGATTTCGCGCACCCGGAGCGCTTCAGTGGCTTCTCCGTTGGTCTCTGCTTGTGGCTCGTCTGGCGTGTGATTCTCGCGTGCGGAGAATGCTCTGATTGCGGCAGCGGGGCTCGACATAAGACACCGCAGGAGCGTGAGGGCCGCCCAGTAGCGGACTCGCCGTCGGTTTTCCTGTAATCCTGGTACTTGGATAGTTTGTCGGGTGAATTCAAGCACGTCCTGGAAAAGATTCCCGTATTCCTGAGTGAGCTTGTACGTCTTCTCGTATGGGGGGACACGCTTTGGGAACGGCGTCTCAGTGCCCATCCATTTCGCTACGTCACCGCGCCGCCTTTGGACTAAGTGTTGCGCTAGAGCCTTCCGTTGCGGCTCTGAGAGCGCTTGCAAGTTCAAAGTACCGAACTTGGGGCTTAATAGGCTGAGGAGGGAGAGAAAGCTATCCTCGACGCCACTATGCGGAGTAGCAGTCAGAAGCAACAAATGCCGATTCTCGTTCTTCGCAATGTCCTGCAGAAGTTCGTGGCGTTGCTGTTGTTCACGAGAACTTCTTATCCCCGGAGCGGTTGCGGTATGCACCTCGTCCACAATGACGAGATCGGGACACCCAGCAAGGAAATCATGTCGGCGTCGGTCACTCTTCGCGAAGTCGATGCTGACGATGATGTGTTTGCAATATTTGTATAAGCTGTCGCCGCCGCGCGGAATGCTCCGCTCCAGCCTCGCGATAGTGCTCGTTCGGACTACAGCCGCGTGAATGTGAAACCAGCGTTCGAGTTCCGTTTGCCACTGATCGCACAAATGCGGTGGGCAGAGGACACAAAGCCGTAGCGCATCTCCACGGTCCAGTAGCTCACGGGCAATGAGTCCTGCTTCGATGGTCTTGCCGACTCCCACATCGTCTGCGATAAGCATGCGGACAGGGTCCAGGCGTAGAGCCATGATCAAGGGAACGAACTGGTATGGCCTGGGACGGACAGAAATACGCCCTAAGGAACGAAACGGTCCTGCACCGCTGCGGAGACTCAGCCTCCCGGCATTTCGGAGTAGCTTCCCGCTCAGGTAGTCTCCCGCGTCATCAGGAATTGGGTCAGGGAAAGATGCGGGCTCAAGCTGACTTCCCTCCATGAGTCGGTGAATGCCGATGGAATCCTCTTCTTTGCCGCTCAGCGGACGAAGCTTGAGGATGTCCTCGTGTTCTGAAGGAATAACAACCCAATCGCGTCCGCGTACTCGAACGAGCGAACCCACAGTGACTTGCGCCGTGTTCAGATCAGGCAAATACTTGCCTCCGAAACATCGAAGGGGAACGATTGCAAATTCGTTGCCCTCGAATTCTGTGTATGTTACTAACGAAATAATTAAGAATGAAAGGCCTCGTTCGCTCCAGGAATCGCCTTGTGAAAGGGTTCAATGAATGAACACCTCCGAATATCTGCGAAAGACCCTGAAAGACTTTGATGACGATTTCGAGAAAGAGCAAGCCTCCGAAACCCCGGAAGAGAAAAAATGGTTCAGTACATTACGAAAACTTGAGATTGATTCCGTTGAAAGCATGCTCCCTCACGATTTAGCCAAACTCATCCATCATGTGCATTCTCGAAGAGACACGCTGGAATATGGTTTAGACGAGTACTATTCACGCTACTTCCTCGACCAGGTTCCGAAAATCGTCAAACGCGCCCTGAAGCTCGAACCACTGTTCATCAAGAAACCGATTGAAGGGCCGGTGGAAATATACATCAGAGAAGCGACTCGTGCGTATCTCTTCGGTCTGTTTCAGGCATCAGTTGCTCTAACTCGAAGCGCGCTGGAGCAGAGTCTGAAGGAAAACCTGAGAGCCGAGGCTCCGATGCTCGCACAAACCGATGAGCTCCTCAGTTTGTTGAAAGGAGCAGAATTATCAAAATCGCTGGACGATTCTCTCCTGCAATTTGCGCATGAAGTAAGGAAGAGCGCGAATACTGTTTTACATGGAACTCCATGTGGAGACCAAGCTGCCTTTGACATGCTGATCAAAACGAGGAAAGTCATTGACGCCCTCTACAGTGGGCGGAAGTAGAAGGTTGGGTTTGATGACAAGGTCAGATGAAAATCTATCACCTGGTGACAGTATCGAACAGCGATCGACAGAGCCGCTACTGATAGCTGCTCTTGATCTCTTACCCGAACAGTTTCTCTCCCGAACTCAAGCATCAGCTACTCTCGGGAATCTGTCCGTCCCTCAAGAAAAAGAGCACAGCGTGGTCTTGCAAAGTTCCCAAGGCGGCGCTGAACCCTTAAGCTAGTCTCAGCTCCAAGTATGTGCCGGTAGTTTGATGCGCGACCCTGTGACGGGTCGCGAAAGGCTGAGTCCGCCTGGTTTGTCAATGCGGTGCTATTCACTTTGAGGGTTCTAGCGACACGAAACACCCCCGGATACTGCCTCTCCTCGCCCGAGTTCGGGGAGAGCCCCGTCGCTACCTAGGAAGGCCTGCACCCCGCCGGAATGGAAAAAAAACCTACGCTCTTGAAGCATGGGGTCCAACATCCTTCGGTATCTCGCCTCAAGGTCCTGTCCCACCCCGCGCGCGATCTCGAAGCGCTCTTCGGTCGTAAGGTGCCGGTCTCTCCTGTCGACAACGATGAGTTTGGTCAGGGCGTCATTCTTAGAGAGAGCCAGAGTGAGTAGATACTGAAAGAAAGCATCGGCGTCGGGCATCGAATAGGTCTCCAGAAACAACTGCAGCGAAGTAGTCGTACATGTCAACGCTAAAGCGTCCTTCGCTCTCCTCTTGAAATACGCCTCTTAAGTCTCTCAAGCGGCCAAGAAAGATTGGAAGAGCCTTGGCTCCAAACCAGACTCTAGGTCGTTCTGTAGGCGGCCAAGAGGTCGCGAGTTGCAAAGTTTTTGCAATCAAATAGACTATATCATCTCGAGTTTCACCTAAGTCTTTTCCTAGACGCTGAGATATTTCGACAAGGCCAAAGAGCTTCTCGATGTCGTCAAGGTCGATCGCAAACTTTTCGCGAGCCTGTCCCATAGAACGCTTGAACTTAAAGACCCTAGAAAAGCGGTCGCGTTCTTCGTCGTCCATGCTGGACGTAGGCTCAGTATAGAATTCCCTGGAGCGATCAAGAAAATTGCGGATTACAGGCGCGCCAGCAGGAGCAGAGAACCCGGCACCCAGAATGTAAACATTTCGATTCGGTCTCTCGGTGGCCACGGTGAAGCTTCTCCAGCAATTATGTATCTTCCCTGGTACCTCACAGACTAATGACGAAGGCTCTCGCTCCTATGTTTTCTTTAGTGCGTTTATCCTATTTTGCAATGCTTCCAACTTTGCGAGGATCTCATCGAAGGCCAGTGGTTTGCCAGGAAACATTTCTTCCATTTGTTCATAGTCTTTTCGCAAAATGTCCCGGAGAGCCTCGTTGGGCATGACCTTAAGACTGCCCGGAATCGCGGTGTCGTAGTTGGCCCAATTGGCAGCGAAATAGATTTTCTTGAAGGCGATTACCTGGGTCAAGAGATCGAGCGACAGCTTGTCGTCTTTGAACCGCTCTGCCGTGCTCATGACAGCGACATCGGACCAATGACGGGCCATGCGGGCCTTCAGCTTCGTGGGGTCGGGGCGGTGGTTCTCGGCATGCAGGAGCGTGACTTTCTCCCAAAACGTACGTTCGCTATCTAGAACGGCGATCACCGCAGACTTCTCCGCAAAGACATCCGGAAACATTTCGGCCACAAAGGGTGTCACGGGGGATTTCTGGCTGGGCTGCTGGTCCCCGCGGCCGAATTCAATCTTAATTTGTGGCCGCAGGTAGCTTTTGTATTCAAACGCAGGCGGATAATGGAACAAGAGAGTCATTTCTTCATTTTTGTCTTCGGAGGGTGCAAGCTTCCATCCATGCTTGGCGAGGACGGTCTGAAACTGAGCGTGCAGCTTGGGAAGGATGTGTGACTGCACTTCGGCAGTGATAGCGGTTCTTAGTTCTTCATCTAAGGCTTTCCGTTTGGTGCCTGAAAGCGTCGGATTCGCCAAGTCTCGTTCTCCGGAGAAACCCAAGGCTGCGCGGTCGATGGAAATATCGATGTCCTCGGAAAGGCGGTCGATAAGTCGGAACACCTTGGAAAGGGACGTTCCGCCTTTGAACCGAAGCTCAGGGATCGCTCCCAGGGCGAATAGGTGTTTCAGGGTCCAGCAGATCCAGAAGTCTTTTTCGACCGCTGTTGTTGTGGAATTGCGGCGAGCGGCAGTTTCCTCAAAATAGGGTTGCCGCTCAGCCGGCTTGCGTTTTGCGAAGTTGTCCATGAGTGCGCGTCACGCGCTGATCTGAGTGAGAATCGGGTGCGACCAAGCCGGTGCAGCGGGGGCGAGCCGTTTAACGGCTGCCTTGACGGGACGCGGAAGCCGTTTCGCAAGGGCTTGTACGGGGATTTCGTTAACGCCCTTCTGTCCGAGTGAACGGACAGCTTGAATTACGATTCCAGCTTCAGTTCCGGCTCCAATCATTTTGGAACGGGCAACGTGCTTGAGTGAAATGGTTTGGTTACCGATCCGAACCTTGCGAGAAGGCCCTTCTGTTAAAAAGAGATTTTGCGCAGGGACTTGCGTGGAAAGCCCGAGCAAGTTTGCGGCTTTCGCCCCGGAGATCATAATTCGGCTCCCGGTTCTCTCTGCTATTGCCTTGGCGATCGCTTCAGGAGAAGGCGAGAGAACGCCGATCTGAGGATGTATCTTCGGAAATTCGTAAACCCCTCGAGTCAGGCGACGGATGTATCCGCTTCGGTGAAGCCGAGACAAGGCCTGATCCACAGCGGCACGTGTTCCGAGGTGCCCGAACTGCCTGGGAGTGAACACCCATCCGCGGTGCTTTGCTCGAATTCTCTTCAAGATAGAGTTCGCTGTGTTGGTCGCCATGGGAGATTCTCCTAGTCAGAAATAATATACTATTTATCTGACAGAGTCAATGACAAATGTATTGACTAAGCGTATTGTTTACAATGAGTTGAAACATTCATGGCTTGCAGGAGGCTTGGATAGCCATAATAGTTAGATGAAGAGCCCCAAGCATGATCGAGGCTCGAAAAGTGCCGGCATTCTGGTAGCTTGGGAATGACAGTAGGGACAGCAAACTTATTTTGCGGCGTACGTATTCAACATTTCATACGAGTACTGTCGAAAGAATTTCAGATAACGGTAGAAGAGCAAGACACCGGCCGTCAGAGCCACGGCCGCGTACTTCGTAGTTTCCGGGCTTGGATTGAATTTGGCGTGCAAGAGCAGAGCGAGGCCTAAGCAGAAACTTGTAAAGGCAAGGTTGCGAGCGAAACCATACTTGTTTAGGAAGCTATCGAGTTTGGCCATCAATTTTTCATTCTCGCGAACCTCGGAACTGTATCTAACATGGAGAAAAAGCGCTTCGCCGACGGGTGCCGCTCCTTCAGCCTCAACCTTTTCACGAATGCGCCGCCGACGGTCTTTCGGGAGCGGCTTGTAGAATCCCGGGAAAAGTAATGCTCGAAACCAAGGTCTCTTTTCTCGCAACAGGTTGACGCTCGGGCGGCCTAGGAGCTTGTCCACGACACCATCCTCTAGTATTGCTTTGGAGGGGGTAGCCATAATCTGGCCGGCCACATAGATTGCTAAGAGCAGAATGGCAGTATCTACAACTTTGAACTCGCGGCCAAGAACATCCGGAAAGCCCAGAATTAGGTCCATGCCAATCACTACGAGCAACCCGGAAGCTAAATAGCCAAAAAAATCATAAGCGTCGAAAGGGAAACGATTCATGTCCTCACTTCCAGGCATTGGCTATGCTCTCACGAAAGCAATGACCGTCATATTGTCTGCTGCGAAACACCAAAACCTTCAAAGCTCTTTCGCCGCTGCTATTGCGGCCACGAAGCCAAGTTCTCGACGCGCGAGGTCACAAGAAATTTCCAGCACTGTTATGTTGTGATCCTTCAGGACGAGCAAAATGGTTTCTTCCCCTGGAGAGGCAGGGTAAGTGACCGAAAGCGCTACGTGGCGGTCGTGCCCAGTCAGTTTGATCCGGCCAGCATTCCGGGTCGCCAGTACTCGGTCGCCAAACTTCTTGGCAAAGAAACGCTTGTCTTCAGCGAGGACGCGGTGGGCTTCCACTGTTTCATACCAATTGTCGAATTCTGTCTTGTCGTTTCCACGAAACTGCGTGCCGGTTGAGCGAGTGGGCGAAAGATTGCGAGCAGCGTGCCCGGTGTAGTCGCCAAACCTCGTCGGACAGTCTGCGAGAGTAATACGACTGGTTAGGGCGAAATATCTGTCCATGCCTCGAACAAAGAGAAAATGATCGACCCAATGGAGCTCGCTAGGGTCGGCGGGCACGCGCTTTACCAGAGAAGCCAAGAAGAAATTCAAACGGTACTTAGCTTTATTAACCGTACGGAGATAACCTTCGACGTCGCCTGAGCTGAGTTCCTGAAGCCCATTGCAGTGGTGTGTGTGCCATGTTCCCAGATGCTCGATTGCGGAATCCACTTTTTCGATTTCCCGAAAAAGTCGTTCTTGATATTCGCCATCGGGGCGGAACTCGACCTCAGTCCTCACGGCGCGGGGGCCGCTCGGAAGGAAGTCCGTTATCAAGAGGGCGTGAGCATTGGGGTCGACGTCGCAGTTACCGGATCGGTAGTCCCCTGGCTTAAAGAGATAGCCAATGTACTTGCCGCCTTCTTCGACCGTCACGTGCTTGTTGATTTCGCTGAGCATGTGGCCAAAGACGAGTCGATCAAAGAGAACTTCGAGGTTCCCTGGAAAATCTGTAGTTGGCGAAGGCCGGTATCGCTCTAGACTCCGCGGCATTGGCAGCCTTTCCTCGGTGTCAATCTGAGATGAATAGCCTTAAGAAACCCGCTTAACGAGTTGTTGGGAACGGGGCGGTTGTAGAAAATTATCCAGTTGGAAGGCAGTGGGGTGAACTTATGTTCGGAACCTGCAAGCAAAATATCCAGAGCAACGCGAGCCTGGATAGCCGCAATGGTCTGAATGTCCATCGAAAGCCCAGATGCTTTAAAGTCTCTAAGATTCAATCCGTAGATGGCGTTTTCTTCCTCTGGTGTTGGTTGGATCGATGCCTCTAAGTTCCAGCTTTGCTCAGCTGCGACTCTTCCCATACAGTCAAAACAACCATAGGTACCGGGCACATATGCGTATACTTCACCCCCGAATCCCTGGCGATAGACACTCGCGGTAACGCACGGTTTGTGCTGTTCAACAGCGGCCGAATTCACGTAAAGGCGAACTTCCTGGGTATCGACGCAGCAGAGGACAAGGTCGGCCCGTCGAACTGCTTCCGGGAATTTGCTCGATGTCCTGACGTCTTCGCCAAATGTCTCGACTACAGCATTGGGATTGCGATCTAGAATCCAATCTCTTTGGTTGTTGACTTTTAGGTGCTGGAGCTGGCTGCGTAGCCGCGGGTGCTTTACAAGGTTAAGTTCATCGTACGAATCGGGATCAAATAGTGCCCAGCGCCGAACGCCATTCATTGTGAGATGGTCGTTGACGGCGGCTCCGCCGCTTCCTACACCTACTTGCAACACTGACCTGTTTTCCAGCTCGCCCGGTGAAACTAGGTGTTCAACTCGGTCAAAGCGCAGCATGCTCTAGTGCCTCTGTCCCAGCCCAGGCCATCGGTGGCCGTTGCGTTTCCACAACTCGTACTTGTTTAACCAAATCGCGGTTTTTGTAACTATCAGAGCAATCGTAAAATGTCTACGCCATTGATTAGGGCGCATGACGCATAACGAGCCATCGCTAAATTTGTGTGGAGCATCCGGATGAACGATCCATCCCTTCGGACGAATTGTGGGAAGCGCTGACGGGTAACTGCTAAGTTCAAGGCGAATACCGTAGGAATTGCTATATTGGGTGTCCAAAGCACCTTCGGCAGCGACGATATTTCCATTGGAAGCAAGAAGTTCGAATGCAGGGAAGAGACGCAACTTTTCGCGTTCAACGTACCAGCGATTTGACTGGAGCTCCCGCGGACTAAGCAAGAGGTTCTCGTCAGCTTGGATCTCGGTCATCAGTATTCGCCTTCTGGATCGCGAAGCACAGTTGATTTAAGCTGTTCTGCGGTTTTCCCTTGTGCGTGAACAACTCCGTTTTCGTCAATTTCAATAATCTCTTCGCTGGTTTGTTCATTCAATAGCTTCTCGGAACTATGAGTCATAACTTTTTCTCCTTATCGGGCCACGCTCATAGAAGTGGGAGCAGTGGGCCTCAGAACAATTGAACGCTCACGGGTCGTCGAAACAGGTGCAAGCGCACGATATTTTTCAATAGCATCAGTCTCCGCAGCTTCGCCATCCGAAATGACAACATGTTGAGGTTTGATGACACCAAGGGCAATAGCTGAAAATCCGTCTTCCCGCCCGTGATGGCTGGCAAGAAAGACCGACGCGTCTGCCAACGGGAGAAGGGTCATGGCGTGCCACTGCTCCTTCTCAGTGTCGCCGGTAAGAACGACTTTCGCTTTGCCTGTCACGATTGAAAGAATGATTCCGTTATTGTTTTCATCGTCTGGGGTACCCTCCAAGTTTGGTACAAGCGGCCCTGCCACGTGAATTCGAGATTCGCCAATAGTTGCTGTTTGACCGGCGCGGACTTCAACGGCGGTGCAGTACGACAGCTCGCCCGCCCTCAATTTTTCGTAGTAGCTCCAGTCGTCGTAGACTGGGTCGGGTCTGAAGTAACGCCCGTTGTGCCAGAGATACCGGGGGCGGAACTTTTCGCACAAATCCCTTAAGCCGGTAATGTGATCTTGGTGTGGGTGCGTAATCACAACAAATTCCAGATTTCGAATCTTCTGCTCTAGATACTCCAGAGGAGTGGGACGATCCGCGCTGCATCGGCAATCAACCAACATGTTAATTCCGTTCGAGAACTGGACAAGCGTCATGTTCCCCTTATCAACCGCAAAGAAAGTATAGGTCGGCACCATGCCAGCTGTTCCTCGGAGAGCACCAAGCTCTTCTTAACGAAACTCTGGTTTGAAATCAGGCATTGCCATATCATCCGTGAGCCTCTAGACTCACGTGTGATGTGAGCAGCATACGCCACATTATGCGCTTGCGTCAATCTCAATACTCACCTGTGAAACAGGAGGTGTGAATGGCCGTTCTTCGACTTGGCGCGATGCTGAGGGAACGAAGAGGTCGCCGTGGAGTTCGAGAGGTCGCGCAAGAAATTGGCATCAGCCCCGCAACTTTGACCCGTGTAGAAGCAGGAAGGCTGCCCGACCTCGAAACCTTCCAGAGGATATGCACGTGGTTGAAGGTTGACCCTGCAAAAATCTTGGACATACCAGTTGACGTTACGTCATCAGACACAAGCGACGAAATATCCACGCCGGTTGCTGCTGTCCATCTTCGCGCCGAGAAGACTTTGCCATCAGGCGCCGCCAGTGATTTGGCGCATCTCATCGTCGTTGCGCATCGAGAGCTAACCCGCCGCGCCCGGCAACGTCGGACAAATGTTTCGTCGCGGCTTTAAAGCTTGGGCCGAGCAGACCTCCGTTCGGGTCCGCCAGCAACTGAAAATTCCATCGAGTTCACCGCTGAACCCTTTGCAGCTTGCGGGGTTGCTCGGCGTGCCCGTGCTGGCTCCGGAGGAATTGCCTGAACTGTCCGGCACAATCCGCAGTCGTCTACTGAATCAGTACAGGAACCATTGGTCAGCCGTTACGGTGATGAACGGGCGCAGCCACTTGATCGTGGCCAATTCCGCTCATGCGCCCACTCGCCGGAACAGCAGTCTCGCTCACGAATTAGCGCACATCATTCTCGACCACGAACCCTCTATGATGTTCATGAGTCCGAAAAGCGGAATGGCAATCCGGACCCATAACGAAGAGCAGGAAGAAGAGGCCAATTGGCTTGCTGGCTGCTTGCTTCTGCCGCGCGAAGCACTCCTGTCAATCCGGAGGAGAAGACTCCCTGATGAGGATGTGTGTTCTGAGTATGGCGTAAGTCCGGCCATGCTCCGGTTCCGCGTGAACATCACGGGTGTGGACGTGCAGCTGAGACGTTTGCGCAAGCACACCCGCTAAAACCCCCCGAAACGAGGCGGAGAGGGTAGAAGGTTTATAAGTCCGCTGACCAATCCGCGCGCCGAATGCCATGCCGTATCTGAAGCCGGCGAGCGTAGTAAGAACGTAGCATCAGTCGCGGAGAATGACGGCTAAAAGCGAACAAAAGAAGAAAAAGAATGTCAGTTTAGCTTAGCTCCGGCAACTTCTGATTAAATCACTCATTCCGCTGAGGCAACAATTTCCTGCGTCGCCGGTTGCACAGTAGTTGCACAATTGTGGCCGAACATGAGCTATCTGCCCCGAACAAGGGGCTCTCACCCGAACATAAGTCCTTTATTCCGGACACCAGGCGGTGGAACGGGCAATTTGCTAAACCGTTGTAGGGGCTAAAACTCCTACCGGGGGTTCGAATCCCCCCCTCTCCGCCAGACCTTCCAGAGTGGTCCCCCGCCGGAAACTCGTTCTGTTGAACGGGCATGTCCGTTCTCGAAAGTCAGCGGCTTCCCGGGGAAAAGATTTCTGCGTGGACAGCGCGAGCAGCGGCGCCGCGCTCGGCGACCTGCAATTCTGCGGCGACGGGAAGATTGACAGGCGGGAAGCAGGCTTCTTCGTTGCACGCTTGGTAGCGCACTTTGAGCGGCAGACTCTGCCGGCCCAGCGGCGCGCTGCCGAGCGCCTCCACTTTCATTCGCACCGTCACGCTCCCCTCATAGACGTTCAGCCTGCTCTCGGAGAATTCGAACTTGCGGAGTGTGCCCTTTGGATAGGCGATACCCATCAGGCGGAAGCCTGCCGGAAGTTCGGCGCTGATTTCCGTAGGGATCAGATACTCTTCCGAGACTTCGTGCGCATTGACGTGAAAGCCTTCGCGGACCTTCAGCACCACGGCGATTTCAAACGTCCTGCTGCGCGGCACGGGTTCGAGCGAAACGTACGCGGATGGCGTCACCAGTGTGTTCGCGCGCGGCACACCTGTCTGGCCGGCAGCGGAAGACGGCGAATGTCCCGCCAGCAGCATGCCGCACGCCGCTCCTGCCACCAGCAGGATCGCTCCTATAGCGCGTTTGACCATCACACCGTCACCGGGCTGCCGAGTTGCTGCGTAATGATCCGGCTCATCACTTGCGTCAACGTCTCGCCAGTTTTGGGAAGCACAAACGCCCCGGCGTGTTCCGACCAAGCCAGCTTGAAACTCGTGGCCAGCGCCGAGATCCAGATTTCGCGGACCGGCGTGTTGGGCGAGATGACAAACTTCGTCTCTTCCGGCTCCTCAAAAAGAACTTCCAGCTTCCCGCTTTCGCCTTCCACGTCGAAACCATGCTGATCGCCCGATGCAATCAGG
>WNFJ01723527.1_pt1 | contig 57362 bp, 47 predicted proteins | sample 5400461 | NCBI WGS metagenome assembly WNFJ01 (sample SAMN13153349, study PRJNA577476) | soil metagenome | isolation source: 115 cm saprolite on Douglas fir-dominated hillslope | place: USA:California | collected 2013-09-17
CAATCCCCAGCATGCGCCCCTGTGCTTCCCGCCTTCAGGCTCAGCTTGTGTTAGAAACAACCCCTTCACTCAGGCTCATCTTGTATTGGAAAAGACTTGTCTCGAGTCCATTTGGCGCATACTACTGAATAGGTGTGTACCGTCGTGTTTCGCCTTGCCGTCCTCATCCCGGTAGCTCTGTTGACGGCCGCAGCCCAGGAGTGCTCGGAACTCGCCTACCAGAGCGTCGACTTCTTTGCTGCTAAGAGCGCAGCGCAATGGCGTCAGGAGATTCTGCCCGCTATCCGGAACCAGCGGGCCGTTGTTACAGTGGATCCCGAAGCCGAACGGTATGTGACGCTCTTGGGTAATCGTCTCGTCGACGTCCTCCCCGCACCGCAGCCCTCCGAATTCAGGTTCATTCTCTACGACGACAATATGGGTCTGGATGCGCCGTGGTATGGCTCATTGCGGGTAAATCCTCAAATCCGCGTTCTACCAGGTGACATTGTACTGGTTCCGCTGAGCCTGATCGATGTGACACTCACCGAATCTGAGCTTGCCGCGGCTATAGCGCGTGGCATCGCACACGCAGGACTGGAACACTTTACGCGCTTTATCAGCAAGTCAACGCAAGTGATCATGCCGATTCCGCCCGCCGGAGCGCGTCCGCCTGTTCCTCCATTTACCAAAACGTTGCTCTTTCCCCGCTCGTTTGAGCGTGAGGCAGATTGCGCAGCGATAGGAGTTCTGGCCGGTGCGCATTTCGACCCGGAAGCGCTCGCTCGTTATGCCAGAAACAGCCTTGCTTCCTTCGACACCTCCGATTCCAGGGTTCAAGCGATTGAGGCGGCTGTTTCGAAGTTTCCGCCACGTTCCTACGACCCTGACGATAGCCCACAGTTCGAACAGTTGAAGGTGCGTCTGAAGCGACGGTGACGCTCACGCTCCGCGCCATCCGCGTGGCATCACGGAATTTCGCACCCGCTTCCTGTGCTAGCATGGTGCATTACACCGCGGTCATGATTCGTGCCTATCGCGGCGTCCTGCCCAGGATCGCCGCTTCTGCGTACATCGATCGAAGCGCTCAGGTGATTGGAGACGTGGTTGTCGGCGAACGCTCCAGCATCTGGCCCAATGTCACTGCGCGCGGAGACGTCAATTCCATCCGCATCGGCGACGACACCAACATCCAGGACAACTCGGTGCTGCATTGCGACGCCGGATTGTTTCCGTTGAACATCGGCCATCGGGTGACGGTCGGGCATATGGCGATGCTCCACGGCTGCACGATCGAAGACGACTGCCTGATCGGGATTGGCGCGGTGGTGCTGAATGGCGCGAAGATAGGGAAAGGCTCGGTGATTGCCGCCGGCGCGTTGGTCCCGGAGGGCGCCGAAGTGCCGCCGGGGAGCATGGTGATGGGCGTGCCCGCCAAGGTCAAGCGGCCGCTTACCGATGAGGAGCGCGAGCGATTTCGCCAGAACGCCCGGCACTACGTGGAAGCCGCCCGGATTTACCGGGAGGAGCCGGAGGGCGGCGAGCCTGTTTAGCAAGCCGAGGCTTGCCTTACGCAAATGATCAAAGCTGTTAAAGGTACGCGCGACATTCTGCCCCCCTCGAGCGCCGCCTGGAACCAGGTGGAGGCGATCTCGCGTGAGGTCTTCCGCACCTACAACTATCAGGAGATCCGCACGCCCATCCTCGAAGAAACGGCTCTGTTCGCGCGCGGCGTCGGCGAGGAGACCGACATCGTCAGCAAGGAAATGTACACTTTCGAAGACCGCGACGGCAGCTCGCTCACGCTGCGTCCGGAAGCCACCGCGTCCGTGATGCGCGCTTATATCGAGCATCGGCTGGACCAGCGGCCCGGCCTCGAAAAGCTGTACTACATCGGTCCCATGTTCCGGCGCGAGCGGCCGCAAAAAGGCCGATACCGGCAGTTCTATCAAATCGGCGCCGAAGCGATCGGTTCGGAATCGCCCGCCGTGGACGCGGAAGTGATCGAGATGGTGGTGGATCTGTTGCGCCGAGTCGGGCTTTCCGGATTCGAGCTTTATCTGAACTCTGTCGGCGACGCGAACTGCCGCCCGCAGTACGTCGCGTTGCTGAAGGAAAAACTGCGCGGCGTAGCGTCGCAGCTTTGTGCAGACTGCCAGCGCCGCGTGGAGACGAATCCATTGCGTGTTCTAGATTGCAAGGTCCCTGAAGATCAAGCCATCATCGATGCACTGCCTTCCATCCAGGACCACCTCTGCGACGCCTGCCGCACTCATTTCCACTCTGTGCGCGCGCATCTGGACGATCGCGGCATCGCCTATCAAATCCGGCCGAGGATGGTGCGCGGGCTCGATTACTACATGCGTACCACTTTCGAGATCGTTCACGGCGCCCTCGGCGCTCAGAATTCGGTCTTGGGCGGCGGGCGCTACGACGGGCTCGCGGAAGCGCTCGGATCCCGGGTGGCCGCGCCCGGCATCGGCTTCTCCATTGGCGAAGACCGATTGGTGATGAGCGTCGAGCAGGAACATCCGGGCGCCTCGAAGCCCACTCTGGATGTCTACATCGCGCCCATCGGGGCGGCGGCCGAACGGCACAGCGCGCGTCTGGCGCAGCGCATCCGCGCCGGCGGCCATTCGGTGGAGCTGGGGCTCGACGGGAAACTCAAGCGCTCGCTCGAACTGGCCAACAAGCTCGGCGCGCGATTCGCTCTGATCGTGGGGGACAACGAGATCGGCTCCGGCCAGTACACGCTGAAGAACATGCTTTCGGGCGAACAGGAGACGGTCTCCAGCGATCAACTGCTGCAGCGGATAAAATAGTTCATGGACACAGTTCAGCTCGACTTCTTGGGCGATCTTCGCCGCACGCACACCTGCGGTGAGTTGCGCCCATCCGACACGGGCAAACGCGCCCTGCTGATGGGCTGGGTCCACCGCCGCCGCGATCTGGGCGGCGTCATCTTCATCCACCTGCGCGACCGCGATGGCGTGACACAGCTTGTGTTTCACGCCGACACGGACGCGGCCCTGCATCGAAAGGTGGACATGCTGGGATCGGAGTATGTGATCGCCGTCGAAGGCACGGTGGCCAAACGCTCGCCGGATACGGTGAACCCGAGCCTGTCGACGGGTGAAGTAGAACTGGTTGTCGAGAAGCTTTGGATTTTGAACGAATCGCGCACGCCGCCGTTTCCCATGGAAGAAACCGTGGACGTGAAGGAAGACGCGCGCCTGAAATATCGCTACGTCGACCTGCGCCGCCCGCACATGCAGCGCAACATTATGCTGCGCTCGCGCGTCAGCTTCGCGGTTCGCGAGTTTCTATATAGCCAAGGATTCCTGGAGATCGAAACGCCGTTCATGACGCGTTCCACTCCGGAAGGCGCGCGCGATTACCTGGTCCCCAGCCGCGTGCAGCCAGGCTCCTTCTACGCGCTGCCGCAGTCCCCGCAGATTTTCAAGCAACTGCTGATGGTGAGCGGCTACGAAAAATATTTCCAGATCGTGCGCTGCTTCCGCGATGAAGATTTGCGCGCCGACCGGCAGCCGGAGTTCACCCAGATCGACATCGAGATGTCGTTCCCGCAGCAGGAGCGCGTCTACGAAGTGGTGGAGCCGATGCTTCAGCGCGCGTTCCAAGCGGCTGGTATCGAGATCCCCATCCCGTTTCCACGACTGACGTTCGAGCAGGCTATGCAATCTTACGGGAGCGACAAGCCGGACCTGCGCCTGCCGCCGTTTCACGTGCTCGAGGGCCAATCCTGGCAGCTCGGATTGACGTTCGCGCCAGTAGCGATCCACATCCCGAAAACCGGCGCGCTCAGCGGCAGCCAGCGCAAAGAGTTGAAGGATTTCGGCGTCGAGCGCGGCCTGCGCGTCTACGACGATCTGAAGAAGCTCGATCCGAAGCTTGTGGAACAGGCGCGCGCGGCCTCCGGCGCCGCCGAAGACGACCTGTTGTTGATCGCCGGCTGGCCTGGCGCTCCCCAAGGCCATCGGCCGGAGGAGACCTTCTACCAAGCTTGCGGGCAATTGCGCCTGTTCGCAGGACAAAAATACAACGACCGGCACAAGCTGCTTGACCCAGCCAATTTCAAACTGCTATGGGTGGTCGATTTTCCGATGTTCGAATGGGACGAAGAAGAGAAACGCTGGAATGCGGCGCATCATCCGTTCACCTCCGTGCACGACGAAGATCTCGACAAGCTGACGACGGATCCCGCGCGCTGCCGCGCTAAATCCTACGACATCGTGCTGAACGGCACCGAGCTGGGCTCAGGCTCCATTCGTATCCATCGCCGCGACGTGCAAGCCAAGGTTTTCGCCGCGCTGGGATTTAGTGACGAGGAGGCCAAGCGGCGCTTCGGATTCCTTTTGGAAGCGCTCGAGTACGGCGCGCCGCCGCACGGCGGAATCGCGTTAGGGCTCGACCGCCTGGTGATGCTGCTGGCCGGAGAAACATCCATCCGCGAAGTGATCCCGTTCCCCAAAACCGCCCGCGGCACGGACCTGATGTGCGACGCGCCGTCAACAGTGCCGGAGCGCCAGTTACGGGAGCTGGGCATCCGCTTAATCGGCGACAAATAATTTGGCCGCGAATAAACGCAAATAAACGCGAATCCGATTTGCGTTCATTCGCGTTCATTCGCGGCCCAAACATCCTATAGTTGAATTGACGGGAGGCCGCCCATGTACCACTACGACCCGCAGACCGCGCTCGAGGAATTGCAGGAAGACGCCCTGTTGCCGAACCCGGTGCATGTCCGCGACATGATCGTTCGCTCCCGGCTGGAGCCCGGCCAGGCGCTGGAGTTGAACCGCAAGTTTCAAACCTATCTGCAGGCCTTCGGCGATGCGCAGCAGATTGCTAGGCAGATCTTGCAGGAGCTGGCTGCCCACGCTTAGCGCTCCAGATCAAGCCACCTAGTAAACAGAGGCTAAACAGCGAGAACACGTCGCCCGCCACGCGCCCCGGTGTTCCATAACGCAGCCGGATAACATGCTTCCCGGGCCCCACCGGAACCGCGATGCCGGAGCGCGCACGCCATCCACTTCAGCCGTCCAGCCGGGATCGTAGGATTCGAGCACCTGGACCGAGCCTGTCTGCTCGGCGGTCAACTTCACCCCAATCTCGTCGCTCGAAGGCCGCAAGTATGTCACCTGTCTTCCCGCAAACGATGCGCGCGGCGCCGGATTTGGCACTCGGTATAAATAGGCCTCTTCGGTTTCACTTGCCAATTCGAGATCCTTCCTCTCCGTGGTTGTGATCACGAACCGCACTCCCGCAGCCTGCAACCCGGGAATCTTCAGTTCCGATCCGTCCAGCCGCTGCTCGTTGAAATCCGGCGGAGCGCCGTTCAGCCCCAGAATCGCCTGATACGGGTTGGCGAGCAACACCGAATCGAAGACGCCGACGTCGTCGTAGCGGACGCGATACGCCGGCATTAACGATTCATCGGCTGCGATGCGTGCGTCGTTGAGCTCGCGCGCAAGAATCGGTTCGAACGCCAGTGCTTGAGACGGCTCGCGCTTTTCTGTTTGAACAAACAGTCGCGCGAATCCGCCCAAGTCCACCACATGCAAAGCCAGGCATAGCGCCACCACGGCTTGTCTGACGCGAAGCTTCAACACATCGCTCGCGAGGAACGCATCCACGCCAAATCCGAGCGCAACCGACCCCGCAAACGTGGAAAGATACAGCAACCGCGCGGGACTCCGCAACAGAGTGCCGGGAACCAGGCGATGCAGAGGTTCCATCATGGGAAGGGCAAGTATCAAACCGCCCACGCCTAACGCAGCCAGGAACCCCCACGGCCAGCGGGGCAGCCGTTTACTGGCCAGGCTCCGAATCAAGAGCAACAGAACGACGAACAGTGGCAGCAGTCCGATATACGAAGCCGTATCCCAAAAATAGCCGTCGTGCGGATAGCCGTGGAATTCTTTCTGCTCCCCGAAGCCCAGGATTTCAGGCCAACCGTCAACCCCAGGACGAATCAGCGCCAGCAGCCGCCCGTACGGCAGCGCGATGTCATTTGCCGCCGGCGCAAGATGCAACACTCGCGTGCTTCGCCCGACCAGCAAAAGCATCGGCCACCACGCGGCCAGTGTTGCCCCGACGCCCAGTGCTAACGCGGCGGCCACTTTGATCCGCCGCCAACCGCGTCCGCGCCAGATGACATAGAGCAGGGCGCTCGCGAGTGAATAAGCCGGAACCTGCGGATGCCCTGCAACCGCGACGCAGGCGCTCGCAACAGCCAGCGTGGCTAAATCGCGCGCCTGGTATTGCTCACGATCCGGCGCGATCGCGCGATCCGCCAGCCACAGCAGCAGCGGCAGCGCCGCATACGCCTCCAGCAGCGGCAGATGGCCCGCCATCACCCGCGATGCGAAAAAACCGGCGCAGGCGAAGGTCCAGCCTGCTGCGATTGCTCCAATCTCGGAAAGCCCCACGCGCCTGCAATACAAGTATGTGAACAGAGCCGCAAGCGCGGCCGCGATCGCTACGCCCACGCCGAACAGCACCCCCGGATCGATCCACAGCAACATTAGACGCGTCGGGATCCACGGGAAATTTTGAAGATTGGCCGAAAACGGCGTGCCTAATAATTCGCGCGGATACCAGGCCGGGAGAGAGTGCTGCGCGCCGAACAGCGCATCCCGCGCGAACTGTATGCGGCGGATATGCAGTTGCGAATAGTCCGAGCCGATCAGGGTCGCGCTGCCTCCCAGCATCGACGGCCGGACATAGACCGCCTCCGTCAGAATAGTCAGAGCCGCGATCGGAAGGAAGCGTACCTGTATCATGGAACCTGCCGCGGCAACTTGTCCCAAAACACAGTGCAGTTCGATACCTCCGCCTTTTTCGCATAGAGCTGCGGCAACTCCAGTTCCTTGATGCGATCGTCGTCGCAAATGGCAATGGTGCTGTAAGTCCCCGCTTTGACGCGCTGGTCCAACTCCTTCTTCGGCAAGATGTGCAGTGAAGCAGCGTCCTGGATGGGCATGTCCAGCTTGTGAGCGGCAGCAAATTCCATGCCATCGGGCGGCGGACGCCGCGTGAGAAAGTAAATCTGCTCACCGGCCCACAGCGTCGCTTCGGGCGGCGTCACCTCGACCACCTTATTGGCGAGCGCTTGCATCTCTCCCCAGGTCATGGACTCCCTGTCTTCGCGCAACGCGCGCACAAGCGACACGGCAAGCAGGATGGTCAACAAAACCACCGGCCACATCGGCCGGTCCGGCTTGTACATCCGTGAGCCAACCTCATACAGGCCGGGAACTGCGAGGATGGCGAGAAACGGGATGACAAACAGGAAATACCAGGTAAACGTAGGATGAGCGGTGGCGATCTCAACGCTCATTGCGCCCGCGAGCCAAGCGCACAAATAGAACTCGGATCGCTGCACGCGCTCCCAGCCGCTCCTCTTGGCGATGAACAACAGGCCGGTCACTGCGAGCAAGCCCAGCAGCAGGGCAGGACCGGAGTCGATCCACGAGGTCAGTACGTCCAAATCGTGACTGGTCGCGCCCTCCCAATCCGACCGGCGGTAGAGCAGTTGGTATCCGGCAAGGTTGAACCACACCTGGTGCGGCGATTGCGACAGCAGCCACAGCACCGGCAGGAATGGAACCACCGCTGCCGCGAGAAACCCGCCGAGCTTGGTCCATCGGCTTCCGTTCCTGTTATAGACGAATATCCACGCCAGCAAAACCGGAGTCGCCAGGGCAGTTAGTAGCGAAGATGCCGCCGCCGCACTTGCGAGCAGACCTGCCAACGCCGCCAACCATGGGCCGTTGCGGCTCACCGCGGCTGTCGCGAGCCGAAACGCGGCCACCGTGAGAAACAGGCACAGCGCGTATGCCTGCGCGATCGTGCCGAACTCTATGACCGGCGCATTGAATCCAATCAGGAGCGCAGCAGCGGCTGCTCCAGCCAGTCGCCACTCGCGCACCGGAAGACGCCGAAGCACAAAATCCGCGGCCAGCAGGATCGCACCCGCCGTGAGCAGCGATGCGACAACGTGGGTTGTGCGCCAACCGCCGCCAAAGACTTGCATCCAACCCGCATACCAATAAGCGTTCAAAGGCGTCTGCGGAAAACAAAAATCGAGATACGGCAGTTGTCCTTCGAGGATCAACCGCGCGGCCAGCAGGTGAAAGCCTTCGTCCCACGAAAAAGCCTGGATCTGCGAATAAACCAGCAGTCCGGCCAGGAGCAGCCCAACCACGCCGTAAAGCAGTGCCGTGGCATGGGCATTCCTGCCTGTGTCGGGTTGCACGGGTGTATTCACAGTAACCTTCCATCCTAATACTCGCACCCGCAGCCCAACCAGAAACCGCGCCCGCAAGGTGCACGTCTACTAGACTTGCCACCCCACCCGCCAAGGTGTCAAAATGAATCGGAAGTTCTCGTAGGCTAATGGACCAGATCAACGCAACTGAGGCGGTGAATCCTCCGGCTTCAAAAAAACGTTCCCTCGTCGGCACGCTGCTGCATTGGGTGCGCGACCTGGTCTTCTCCGTCGTCCTGGCCGTCATCGTGATCCTGTTCCTTTACCGGCCGGTGAAGGTGGAAGGCACCAGCATGATGCCCACGCTCGACGATCAGGAACGCATCTTCATCAACCAGTTCACCTACCGCTTGCATTTCGGCAAGATCGACCGCGGCGACACCGTCGTCTTCTGGTTTCCCGGCGATCCCACCAAGTCGTACATCAAGCGCGTGATTGGAGTCCCAGGCGACCGCGTGGAAGTGGATCGTGGCACCGTTATTGTCAACAGCCGGCCGCTCGTCGAGGATTACGTCCCGCCGGATTATCGCGACCAAAGCACCATGCCGCTTCGAGCCGTGCCGGAAGACGAGTACTTCGTCCTGGGCGATCACCGCAGTTCGTCCAACGACAGCCGCTCCTGGGGCATGGTCCCGCGCCGCTACATTTACGGGAAAGCCGTTTTTGTTTACTGGCCGCTCGAAAAAATGGGCGTGCTAAAGTAGTCTCTTACGCCTTCAACAAGTCTCTAATCACTTTCCCTTTTCCGTCCCTCGTCACATACACCGGACGCTTCTCCACCACGTACGCCAGATCCGCCGGAATTCCCATGGCGCGATACAGCGTCGCGTGAAGATCCTCGATCGTCACCGGATTCTCGATGGTGCGGCAAGGGCGTTCCTCCGCCGTCTTGCCGTATAGAAAACCTCGCTTGATCCCGCCGCCGAACAGCAGAATACTGCCTGCATCGGTGAAATGGCGGTGCATCCCGAAGTGCTTGGGCTCGCTCAGCGTCTCCGGAACGAGCACCTGGTCCTTCACCGGCTTGTCGGGCTTACCCTCCTGCACCATGTCGCGGCCGAACTCGCTAGCAAGCACGATGAGCGTACGATCCAGCAGCCCGCGTTGTTCGAGGTCCAGCACCAGTTGCGCCACGGGAGCGTCGATCTGCTGCTTCATGCCGATCGCGCGCTGATGCCCGTTCTCGTGCGTGTCCCAATTCTTGAAGGGAATGTATTCCGTTGTGACCTCGATGAATCGCGCTCCGGCTTCCGTCAGGCGACGCGCCAGCAGGCATCCCAGCCCAAAGCGGCCGGTGTTGTAGACATCGTAGCTGTGCTTGGGTTCGAGCGAGAGGTCGAAAGCCTTTGCGGACGGTGAATTGAGCAGCCGGTGCGCGGCATCCACGGAACGCCGCCAGGATTCGCGCTGGTATTCGCTCCCGAGCCGCGCGACCGGACTCCGCGCCGCAAGCTTTTGGAACAACTGATAGCGGCGCGTGAACCGCGATTCGCCCAGCTCCACCGACGGCCGCACGCTTGCGCCCGCGTCCAGAGGATTCGTTACCAGAAACGGGCCGTACTCCGTACCCAGGAAGCCGGCGGTGTGAAACGCCTTCACCGCCGCGCTCTCGCCGCCGATCTCCAGATTCTGCCCGATGTCGATGAACGCCGGCACATCCGGGTTCTTCGGCCCCAGCGTCTTTGCGATCACCGAGCCGATATGCGGCATCGCGACCGTCTGCGGCGGCGCGTATCCGGTGTGCCATTGATATTGATGACGCGCGTGCAATATGAATCCCAGGTCGCCGGCGCGGTAAGAACGAATCAGCGTCCCGCGATCCATCACGCGCGCGATGCGCTCCAGCCCTTCCGAAATCTTGATGTGATCCACTGGCGTATCGATCGGCTTGAAGGTGCTCAGCACATCCTGCGGCTTCATGCCGGTTTGAAACTCGGCGGGCCGCTTTGGATCGAAAGTTTCGGTCTGGGCCATGCCGCCCGCCATCCAAAGCACGATCAACGTATCGGCAGTCGGCTTCGGCCTTTCGGTGGCGGCCCAGAGAGCGCGCGGCGCGCCGCCGGCCAGTGCCGCCAGAGTCGCGGAGGCACTCAAAAACACTCGCCGAGTGAGTGCATCCTGTAACTGAGCCGCGACCGGAAGGGAGCGTGTCATATCCTCAATAAATCAACTGAAACTCGGGTTGCATAGCAATGGCCCACAATAGATCCGCGAGCCCCTCTGCTTTGACCTTAGTGCCGCCAAGCGCCACTCTCGCCAGCTTCCTTTCATCGAGCGACGGCCCGCGCCCCAACATATATTGAAACACCGCCGAGATCAATTGCTCTTTCGTAAGTTTCCCCTGTACCGGCGGCGCGGGCGTCCCAGGCTCTACCTGCACCAACCGCTCCAAGTCGGGCTTCTCCTGAAACACAAAGAATCGCACCGACGGCGTGATGTCGTTCTGCAAGCACTGATCGTCCAGTCCAACGAACGCGCGCAGCCGCGTGTAGCCCTTGCCTGCGACGTCGTAAACCAGTTCCGACGGCAGAGCGGTGATCAGCGAGTCGCGGTGCACGTCGCGGCTCAGAGTGGCCGGGCCTTTCGTAACCAGCCCGCTCTTCGGCTTCACTTCACTCAGCGGCACATAACCCTGAGGACCGAAAAACACTGCGTCCGTCCAGACCGGAATGACGCGCTCCGGCGAGTAGGATCCCTGATCCACCGTCAACAAGTGAAGCTCGCTCACGCCGTTGATATCGATGTCCACGGTGTGGCGCGAAGCCATCAACCGGCGCTCGAGATCGGATGTATCCAGCCTGCCGCTCACCCGGCCGCTGTCGTAGAGACTCTTAGGTGCTGGCGGCAGCTCGCCCAGCATCCGCTTCGACCCTTGCCTCAGCATGTGCCGGAGCGCCTCGCCATTCACCAATTCGAGCGCTTCGAGCGTAGTGGCGTCCTGGTCGCGCTCCGTGTAAACCTGGTCGCGAATCGGACGGCCCAGGCTGCGCGTCAACGGGCTCGACGGCATTCTCCATTGGCGCGAGTAAACCGCGCGCGTCGATTGCGGTGCATAAACCGGCCACTCCCCGGTGATCTGGCTCAGTGCGTCGGCGAATTCTTCGGCGGTCATGCGGCGCACTTCCGGACCCGTGAAGACGTAATCCTTGATCTGCTTCTCGGAGCGATAAACCGAAGGGAGCTGGTAAGCCTGCGACGTCATGATGGTGGCGATCGAATGTTTCAGATCGTAGCCATGCTCCACGAAATCGGCCGCCAGCCAGTCCAGCAGCTCCGGACTCCAAGGTTCGCCGTCCATGTCGTCCACGTCAGCCACGAGGCCGTGACCAATCAGGCGCGCCCAGATGCGATTCACAATGGTGCGCGGAGTTCGCCCGTTGGGTGCTTCGGTGAACATTTGCGCCACGGCGGCTTTCCGCAGAGCGGGCGTGCGCGGCGGCTCCGTTACATCCAGTTCGGGATATAGAAACTTTGCGGATGTTAACTGTCCGGTGTTGTTGTCGCAACGCACCAGCTCCAATTGCTGCGCATCCGCAAAGAACGCCGCCAGCCCGTAAGCGTCTTTCAATTTCCATTTGCTGATGAAGCTGTCGTGGCACGAATTGCATTTGAGGTTGACACCCAGAAAAACTTGCGCGCTATTCTGCGCGGCCTGCATGAGCGGCAACTGGCTGGCGCTGACGTCGCCGCGCCAGTTCACGCCCAGCAGAAATCCGTCGGGATCGCCAGGAATCACCGGATCGAGCAGCTTCTCGACGAACCGGTTGTAAGGCATATTGTCGCGCAGAGCTGCAAGCAGCCATGGGGTGATGCTCTTGCGCGTGCCCGCATAGTTGACGCCTTCGTCGTTGCGCAGCAAATCGTTCCAGAAGCTGATCCAGTGCTCGGCGTAGTTACGGTTATCGCTCAGAAGCGTTTCCACCAGATGCGCGCGATCCAAAGGTTGCGCTGCTTGTTCCGGCGTCGGTAACAATCCGAGGATGTCGAGGTACGCGCGCCTGACAAACACGCGATCGGAAACCGGAGCAGGCATCGTGAGACGGCGCTGGCCGAGATAAGCGTTCACGAAGCGATCCACGGGATGCTGCGCAACGCCCGGCGGCACATCCGGTTTGCTCAACTCGAGTCTAGGAATCCAGGGCATTCTGGCCACGGGACCTTGCGCCGTCTCGCGCGCGCCGTCGTCAACCCAAGCGCGGATGATCGCGATCTCGTCCGGCGTGAGCCGGTTCCCCACCGGCGGCATAAACGAAGTGGTAGCGGTGACGCGCTTCACCAACAGACTCTCAGCGCTGTGACCGGGCAGAATTACCGGGCCGGTGCGCCCACCATTGAGCACCTCGGAATAATTTTTCAGCGACAGGCCGCCGGAGCGCTTGTCGCCGCCGTGGCAAGCAAAGCAATGCTCGGCGAGAATGGGATGCACGTCGCGCGTGAAGTCCACCGCGCCAGCCGGCGCCAGCGAGCAAACCGCAAGCAATACCCGCGCTCGCTTCATGAGAATCATTTTAGCGCCTGCCGAATAGCCACAAGAAGAATGACAACACCACGCTGAGCAGCAGGCAGGTCACCAGCGGAAAGTAGAAAACCGAATTCTTCCCGCGAATCGCGATGTCGCCGGGCAGCCGGCCGAACCGGATCGGGAGCTTCTCGCCGAACGTCACGATCACGCCCAGGGCCGCCACGATCAGCCCGAGCAGAATCAGCATCCGGCCGACACTCATGTTTCCATTTTCGCACTGGTGGTCCGGCTCATCCACTCACTGATTCAACAGCGGAATACTTTTGGCCGGCGGAGACTCGGGAATGGTCTTGATGTAAGCCCACACGTCCGCCAGGTCTCGATCCGGCATCATCTTTTCCCGATAGGCCGGCATCTGGCGCGGACTCCGAATGTAGGCGGTGAACACCGGGAGCAGCATCTTCATCGGAACCAGACGCGCGCCCGCGCCGCCGTGGCCATCGAAGCCGTGGCACGCGTAGCAACTGTATTTGACGTAAAGTTCCTTGCCCTTGGCGGCGTCGCCTTTCGCGGCCGCCGTCTGAGCCAGCGCGACACTCGCGAATGCCAGCATGCTCGCAACGAAGAGTAAGAACCTGAGCATTGGTGTCTCCTCAGCGCGGCTGCGTCACGACGTCGATCAATGCCGGCTCGCCTTTTTTGACGATCTCGATTCCCCGCTTGAGCGCCGGCGCAAGATCCTTGGGATCGCTGATCGGTCCTTCGCCGTGCATGCCGTAAGCTTGCGCCATCTTTGCATAATCAATGTTGGGGTCCCACAGCTTGGTCCCGATATGCGCGCGATCCGCGCCGCGATTGTGCAGGCTGGCCTGCTGCTCCACGAACATCACTTCCATGTGATAGCCGCGATTGTTGTGCATGACTGTGAGCAGCGGGATGCGATGATGCGCGGCGGTCCACAACACGCCCGGCGCGTAGTTCAGATCGCCGTCGGTCTGAATGCTGACCGAGAGCCGCCCGTGCTTTCGATTGGCTAGCGCGGCTCCTACCGCCGCGGGCGCTCCGTAACCCATACCGCCCGCGCCTTGCCCGCCGATGTACTGGTAATGCTTGTCGAACTTCCACAGCCGGTTCGGCCAGTTGTTGATGAAGCCCTGCCACGACACCAACGACCAGTCTTCGTTCTTGATGAGCGGCCACATCTCCGCCGCGAGACGCGCCAAGCTGATTGGGCTTGAATCCCAGCCGTACGCCGCTTGCTCGACGCCTTGCGCGCGCACCTTCTGATGCGCCTCGGCGAGCATCGCACCGCGCTGCTCCATGGCGCGCTTGCGATCCGGCGTGATCAGACGCTTGCACGCTTCGATCAAAGCCGGCAACGTCGCTTCGGCGTCGGCGCCCATGTCGATATCCACGTCGGCGTAACGCCCGAAGTCTTGAATGTTGCTTTTGAGATACAGGTCTGTCGAGGAGATGCTGATTACCTTTGCGCCGCGCGCGCGAGCCGTCCGCGCCGTGAAAGACACGTCGTTCACTTCCAGGCACAACGTCACATCCGGTTGATAACCCGGTCCGCCAGTGCCGGCCAAGGGATGCAGCGTGGGGAAGTTCATCCGCTCCTGGCTCTCTACAGGCGATTGCAAAGTCTCTGCAAGCTCCACCAGCAGTTTGACGCCGTTCGGAGTTCGCGCGGCGCGCTGCGCGACGATCAGCGGACGCTCGGCCGCAACTAAAAGCCGGGCCGTCTCTGCCACAGCGCCGGTATCGCCCTGCGGAGGAGCGGTCGGTGTCAGACGCGGAATGCGCAGGTTGGATTGCGTGTTGGGCCTGCCTTGCAGCTCATGGTTCGCGACCAGCAGGACCGGGCCCATCGGCGGCGTCATCGCGATCTTGTACGCCCGCACTGCGGAATCGGCGAAGTGCTGCAGCGATTCCGGCTTGTCGTCCCACTTCACATAATCGCGGACCAGCAGCGCCATGTCCTGCGCGCTGTGATACCACTCGACGCCGGGCCGGCGCACCGCGGCATCCTCGTGATTGCCGACAACCATGTAGACCGGCACGCGGTCGGCATAGGCGTTGTAGATGGCCATCGCAGCGTGCTGCAATCCCACTGTGCCGTGGATCAACGCCATCATCGGCTTGCCTTCGATCTTGTAATAACCGTGAGCCATCGCCACGGCCGACTCCTCGTGGCAGCAGGTCAGAAACTCCGGCATGGTGTTATTGCCGTAATTGATGAGCGATTCGTGCAGCGACTCGAAGGTCGAACCAGGATTGGAGCCAAGGTACTCCAGGTTGAGCGTCTTGAGCACGTCCACCATGAAGTCGGAGCCGGGATGATCGATAATCTGCGAAGGTGCGGGCGCTTCGCGTCCTCCCGCGTCGCGCTCGAGCGCGGCCGCGGACGGCACGGGCGCGGTGGCATTGCCGCCGCGGTTCTGAACGGATTGTTGCGCTTCCGCAGCCTGCGGTTTTGCGACCAGCGCCGCCGCGCCCGCAGCCGCGCCCTTCAGGAATCCACGCCGGTCAACCGAACTCTTCCTGGATCTCGCCATTGTGACGGCCCTCCCGGTTCCTCCCAATCATACGGGAACAGAAGTGATATTTCAATGCGGGTCGTGGAGTGACAGTGTGCGTCCTCGAGAGCAACACCCGCTCCTATAATTAAGGTAGGCGGTGTCGCCGGCCGGCTTCAAGGCCGGCACGATTCCAGTGCTTGGAAAGGAACAAAAATGCGAAACGCGTTAGCGATTACAACAATACTGGGGCCCATCATCGCGCTGTCCGCAGCCCGGCCGGCTTACTCCGGCGCCCTCAACTCAGTACAAGATTGCGTCGTCGGCAAGAGAGTGGCCACTAGCGACGGACACAAAGGCAAGATTACCCGCGCCGATCGCGCATGGAGCTACTGTTACGTCCTACAGGACGACACGGGTAAGGAGGTCAGTTATCTGTATTCCCTGCTTAGAACCGAAGAATCCAGCGCCCAGAAGGACGATAGCAATGACAAGCTTGTCATCGGCAAGTACACCTGCTGGGTCGGTAGCCAGGGCGCAGCCTCGGGATTGCAAGTCACCGGGCCGTCCACGTACGAAAGCGACGGTAAGAAAGGTAAGTACCATCTGGAACCGTCGGGAAAGATTGTGTTCGAAAGCGGGCCGTTTTCTACCTTTCACGCCAAGCTCCTCACCGGCCGGAGGGTAGGGCTGAACCTGACTGGCGGTACGTTCTACAACATGACCTGTGACCCGCCAAGATAGGGTATCCATCACTCCAGTGGCTGATTCTCCTGCGCCTCGCCAGAATCCCTACCTTTGCCTGCAGGCCGTGAACATTTATGTTCGCGACCAGGAACGCAGCCTGCGCTTTTTCGTGGATCAGCTTGGATTCGATGTCGCGTTCGATGCCAAACTTCAGTCCGGCATGCGCTGGATCACGGTTGCCCCGCCCGACGGCACGGCCGTGCTGGCGATCATCGCGCCCGAGCCGGACTCCAAGGAATACGAACTCATCGGCCGGGCCACGAACGTCGTTTTTGTCACCGAGGACGTGATTGCCAAGTACAGGGAGTGGCGCAAACGCGGCGTGCGCTTTCTCTTTGCGCCGCGTCTCAGGCGTGTCAAATATGGGCAGACGGTGACTGCACCAAACAGAGAAGATGCGCCGGTTTGGGGAGGCGTGTTCACCAGCTTCAGAGATGTGGATGGCAACACGTTCGCGTTGATTGGCTTCGATGTAGTGACGCGGCAGGTGGAAGCGCAACGCCGCGCGATCGCCGACAAACTGGAATCGGAACGCCGCGCAGCGCAAGAGCTGGAAATCGCCAAACAGGTCCAGGCGCGGCTCTTTCCTCAAACGCTGCCGCCGGTCAAGACACTCGATTATGCAGGCACTTGCATCCAGGCCCGCCAGGTCGGCGGCGACTACTACGATTTCCTGGACCTCGGCCGCGAGCGTCTCGGGCTGGTGATCGGAGACATTGCGGGCAAAGGCATCGCGGCAGCTCTGCTGATGGCCAATCTCCAGGCCAACCTGCGCAGCCAGTGCGCCATCGCGTTGGATCAGCCGCAGCGCTTCCTGGAATCGGTGAACCAGCTCTTTTTCGAGAATACCGACGACAGCGCGTATGCCACGCTATTTTTTGCCGAATATCACGACATCGTGCGCCGTCTGCGCTACGTGAATTGCGGGCACCTCTCCGCTCTTGTGCTGCGGCACGATGGCGCGCTGGAACGGCTCCGCTCAACGGGTACGGTGCTCGGGCTTTTCAAACAATGGGATTGCTCCATCGGAGAATGCCAGTTGCTTCCGGGCGACACCCTTGCGCTTTACACCGACGGCGTCACCGAGTCGTCCAACGAACGCGACGAAGAATTCGGGGAGCAGCGCTTGGCCGAAGCCTTGGAACGCCACCGCGGAATGCCGGCAAGCGGCGTGGTCTCCTCGATTGTGGATGAAGTCCACAAGTTCAGCCCTCGTGAACAGCACGACGATATCACGCTGATCGTCGCCAAGTGCACGTAACGTGGCACAGAGCTGCTTCGCCGCCCACATTCATTACCACTACGATAAATCCGCTGCCGCCCTTCACGCGGGTTAATATCAATGCCATCATGGCCAACACCCGTCGCCGACGGCGGCGGTGTTCCAGAGTCTTCCGGTATCTTTATGCCGGCCGCACAGTCCTCCTGGGGGGCGATACACGTGCGGGCCAATAGGCGCCGGATTCAGGCCGGATTCAGGCCGCTAGGCCCGGTGTTATCATGGCTACAGATGTCGATGCTTTCGCCCAGACTGCAACTGAAAGTCGCTCAGAAGCAGATCCTGACCCCCGGGCTCGTCCAGATGGTGACGGTCCTTCAGTTAAACCGCCTGGAACTGAAGGATATGATCACGCAGGAAATTGCTGAGAATCCCGTTCTCGAAGAATCCGCCGATGGTGTCGAAGAGTTGACACCGGAAGAGGTGCAGGCCATCCTCGAAGCCGAGCGGACCTCGGAGCCGTCGGATCAGACGATCCTGGAGACGGTCAATGGCGCCGCGACGTTGGAGCCGGGACATGCCGCGGATGGAACCGAAGCTGCCGCCGGTTTTGACTACGATGGCGTAGCGCCCGTGGCCGTCGAATCCGTGGAGACCGTGGAAGCTGCCGCGACGGCCCCAGCCCCCGAAGCCGAAGCGCCAGCCGAGCAGAAAACCGAAAAAGATCCGTTCGACGAGATCGACTTCGGAACCTTCTTCGACGAATATCTCGATCCCGGCTACAAGAGCCCCGCATCGGAATCGGTGGAAAAGCCCTCGTTTGAGACGTTCCTTTCCTCGCCCGTGACGCTGAGCGATCACCTGGGCTCGCAGTTGAGCGTGCTGGTGATGTCGGAAGAGGTGCGCGATGCCGCGGAGAACATCATCGGCAACCTGGACGAGAACGGCTATCTGACGGCGACGCTCGAAGAGATCGGGCAATCGGGCCAGCATACGCTGGAGGAAATTCAGGAAGGGCTGCGCGTGGTGCAGTCGCTGGATCCGGCGGGAGTCGGCGCCAAGGATGTGCGGGAATGCCTGCTGTTGCAGATTGAAAGCCGCAACGGGCGCGACGGCGTGGCGTGGAAGATCGTCTGCGATCATTTGAAGCTGGTGGAAACACGGCAGATGAAAGAGCTCGCCAAAGTGCTCGCGCGTCCGATGGAGCACATTCAGACTGCTCTGGACGTCATCCGGCATCTGGACCCTTATCCCGGATTGCGTTACTCGGATCAAGGCGCGCGCCAGGTGGAGCCGGACGTCTACATCTCTAAAGAGGGCGACGAGTACATCATTCAGTTGAACGACGACGATATTCCGCAGCTTCGGCTGAACGCTCAATACCGGAGAATGCTCGATCGCGATCAGGAGCCGAGCAAGGAAATCCGGAACTACGTCAAGGATCGCTACGCCGCGGCCATCCAACTGATCAAGAACATCGAGCAGCGCAAGCAGACCATCCTGAAGGTCTGCCAATCCATCGTTCGCAGGCAGATCGAGTTTTTGGAGCACGGCATCGACCAGCTCAAGCCGATGATGATCAAGGAAGTGGCCGAAGAGATCGGCGTGCACCCGTCCACGGTGAGCCGCGCGGTGGCGAGCAAGTACGCTGACACGCCGCAGGGCGTGTTTGAGCTGCGTTACTTCTTCTCGGAGGCCGTGCACGGCTCGGCGGGAAGCGCGACGCCGCTTCTGATACTGAAGCGGAGAGTGAAGAAGATGATCGAGGAAGAAGATTCCCAGCACCCGCTCACAGACGAGCAGATTACGGCTCGTCTGAAGTCGGAAGGCATCGACGTCACCCGGAGGACGGTTGCCAAGTATAGGGAAGACATGCGGATTCCATCCACGCATCAGCGGCGGGTCCGCAACTAAAAAATTTCTCCCTCTTGGGAGGTGCATCCGAATGAAAATCAGCTATACAGGCAGGCATGAAGCATTCCCGTCCAAGCAACGGGAGAAACTGGAAGCGAAACTTCAAAAACTTTCGAAGATGATCGATCGCAAAGGCGAAAGGGAAGCGCACGTGATTCTCGCCCAGGAGCGGTTCCTGCACAAAGTGGAAATCACGATCAACGCATGGGATCACGCCATGGTCGGAGTGGGGACGGATCGCGACCTGGTAACGGCCGCGCACGCGGCGCTCGAAAAGCTGGAGAAGCAGATTCTCAAAGTGCGCAACAAATGGCGCGACACCAAGCGCCACAAAGACAAGCAAGCGGGCCAGCCGGAAGGAGTGGAAACGGGGCCGCCGGCCAAGATCTTTCCGAAGAGCGCAAGCAGCGCGGCGAGGCGCGGGTCCAAGAAAGTTTTCCGCGTCAACAATCGCGACGGCAACAAACCCAAGACCCTGGACGAGGCCGTGCTCGAAATGGAAGCCTCGCAGGATTACATGGTCTACCGGGATACACAGACAGACCGGGTCTCGGTTCTGGTGCGACGTCCCGACGGAAACTTCGATCTGATCGAAAGCTAGTGGCCAAACGCAGCGCGAAACACCCGGAATCGCCAGCGGCGCAGCTCGTCATCATCACCGGAGTCAGCGGCTCGGGCAAGGGCACGGTCCTCAAGGCGCTCGAAGACCTGGGCTACTATGCGGTGGACAATCTCCCCATCGGGCTGATTCCGAAATTCGCGGAGTTGACCAAGGATTCGGCCAACGTCCGGCGCGCGGCGCTGGTGGTCGACATCCGCGAAGGCCACACGTTGAAGCAATTCCCGGCGATTTACAAACGCCTGCGGCGGCGCGTTTCGGCGACCCTGCTGTTTCTGGAAGCGGACGACAGCACGCTGGTGCGCCGGTTCAGCGAAACGCGGCGGCCGCATCCGCTGGGAATCGGGTCGTCTGTGCTCAAAAGCATCCGGGCGGAGCGCGAGCAGCTTGCCCCGATCCGGGCGGTAGCGGACCACGTCATCAACACGTCGAAGTTCAACGTACACGAGCTGCGCGACGCGATCGGCGACAAGTTCCGGGGCGATCGCGAGGAATCCAAGATCCGCATCGACATCACCAGCTTCGGGTACCGGCACGGCCTGCCGGCCGACAGCGACCTGCTGTTCGACGTACGCTTCCTTCCCAATCCGAACTACATTCCGGCGTTCAAGAAGCTCACCGGACGGCACCCTAGCGTGGCGCGCTACATCCGTTCGTTTCCGCAAACAGTGGAATTCATCGACCGCATCTCGGAACTGCTGGTGTATCTGATCCCGCACTATATTCGCGAAGGCAAGAGCTACCTGACCATCGCCTTCGGCTGCACGGGCGGGCATCACCGGTCGGTGATGATTGCGGGCGAAATCCGCAAGCGGCTGGCGCGCGCCGGGTTCAAGGTGAAGGAGACGCACCGGGACCTCAACCGGTGAGAGATCTGCGCCGATCTATCCGCTCAGGGAGCTGACCGCAGCGCTAGAAGATTAGCCACGGCGTTTCCGCTTCGGAACCAGAAGGGGCCACGCCGCGCAGGCGGAACTCATGCGGCGGGTTCAATCTTCAAAGACACTACTGGGACGTCAACGGCTGACGACCGGTGACTATGATTGGCGGCGCTGGAGCGCCGCCGTCACACAGGCGGGAGCCTGTGCCTGAAAAACTAAACTTACGCTAAACTGACCTGTTCCGCTTGCAGACCCTTCGGTCCTTGCTTCACGACAAACGTCACTCGAGCGCCTTCGTCGAGCGTGCGATAGCCACTTGCCTCGATCGCGGAGAAGTGCACGAAAACGTCCTCTCCATTTTCCCTCTGGATGAAGCCGAAACCTTTTCCGGCGTTAAACCACTTCACTGTACCTGTTTCTTTCATTGTTCCTTTTCTCTTTCAATATCTTTCTAGCGTTGATAGGCCTGACGTCTGTGTTGAGGGCATTGAAGAAGCGGAATCAAACGATGTTTGGGATGCTCCTCCGAACTGGTTCAAATTGGACGTGCAAGAATCTCAAAAGCTTCAGATAGGATACCACAGCCGGGATTTCGGCGCAGGCCAGGTAGCCAGCATCACGCAGGTAACCTAACCTGGTTACTAGACTTCGCCCTGTCACGTACCGTGACACCCTGCCGGATGCTATGTTAACTGATGCACCAGCAATGCGCGACCTGTAGCCAGTGCAGAAGAAAGGAATCCTATCCATGATGCAGCGAATACTTGCTCTTGCGACGGCTGCCAGCTTCTTTCTGGCGTCGGCCGCGGCCCAGCCGCCTCGGCGGGAGCCGACCCCAAATGACACCCTGGTTTCTCCGGAAGTATCGCCGGATCATCGGGTCACCTTCCGGATCTATGCGCCCAAGGCGAGCGAAGTGACCATTACGGGCGACTGGATCGCGCAAGGCCGGGGCGCCGGCGGAAAACTGGAGAAGGATGAAAAGGGCGTTTGGTCGGTCACGGCCGGGCCGCTTGTGCCCGATTTCTACAGCTATTCGTTTCGCGTGGACGGCGTGAAGATCACGGATCCGAAGAACGCTCTCATCAAGCCGGGCATCGCCACCGTAGACAACATGTTCGAAGTTCCCGGCGAGGAAACGGCATACGAAGATAACCGTCCGGTACCGCATGGCGAGGTTCGAATCGTGTGGTATCAATCCAGCACCTTGGACGCAATGCGCAGCATGCATGTCTACACGCCTCCCGGATACGATGGCGGCAACGCGCGCTATCCGGTTTTCTACTTGCTCCACGGGGGCGGCGACGACGACTCGGGCTGGAGCACTATCGGCAGGGCCGGATTCATCTTGGACAATCTCCTGGCCGCCAGGAAGGCCAAGCCGATGATTGTGGTCATGCCCAACGGAAGCATGCCCCGCTCGGCCAGTCTTCCAGCGGGTGCACCCGGCGCCGCGGGGGCCGCCGCCCAGGAACGCTTCGCAAACGAGTTGCTGAAGGATGTCATGCCGCTCGTGGAGAAGAATTACCGCGTGCTCGCGAACCATGAGAACAGGGCCATTGCCGGTTTGTCGATGGGTGGGGGACAAACTCTGCGGGTTGCTCCCGCGAACCTGGACAAATTCGCTTATATCGCCGTTTGGAGTGCAGGAGTAAACCAGCAGGCAACTGCGGACTTCGAAAAGCGCAATGCTCAATTCTTCGAGAGCCCCGAGAAAACCAACAAGCTCGTGAAATTGTTCTCAATCAGCGCCGGAGAGCGCGATCAATTGGCCGGCGCGAGCGCGAAGAATCTCGCTCAGGTGCTGACCGCGCACGGAATCAAGAATGAATACCATGAGAGCGAGGGCGGGCACACCTGGATCAACTGGCGGCACTATCTGAACGATTACGCTCAGTTGCTTTTCCGCTGATCGCGGGCTTCACGCGACTTAGCGAGACCGGTGCAGGCCTTCGATGAAATCGTCGAATTCAGCGAGGGCCTTTATTAGGCCGTTTGCTTCGTCGTATCCATCCAGTTCTCGCACGGCGTACGCGCCAACCGCGCTCTTGGCGGGAAACGCGCCTCGCTCTTCAATCACCTGGCGCACACGCGGCAGCAGAACAAACTGCAGCCACTGATAGAAGGTCATCGTATCCGCGAAGAAGGCGCGCTCGGAATCATAGGCTGGCTTGGGAACAGGCTCGGACTGCCAAACATTCAGGCTGCGCAGTTCCCCTTCGATGCGTTCCGCGAAATCGGCAGCGCGTTGGTAGCGGTCCACGGAAGAAGTGTCTCACAAGGTCGATTGCCTCCTCTAGAATCAAATGGTGCCCACTTCCCTCCCGCTCGCCGGAATTCGCGTCATCGACTTTGGACGATTCATCGCCGGCCCCTATTGCGGCATGCTGCTGGCCGACATGGGCGCCGACGTCATCCGCGTGGACCGGCGGCAAGGCAGTGAGGATCGCTACACCGCGCCGGTCACGAAGGACGGCGAGGGTGCTGGGTTTCTTTCGCTGAATCGCAACAAGCGCAGCCTGACGCTGGACACGTCCAAGCCCGCATCGGCGGAAATCATCCGGCGACTGGCGCAGAGCGCCGACATCGTCGTGGCGAACCTTCCCGTCCGCGTCATGCAGAAGATGGGACTGGACTACGAGTCGCTGCGAGCCATCAAGCCGAACATTATCCTGGCACGGATTTCCACTTTCGGGCCTGACGGGCCGTATGCGAACCGGCTGGGCTTCGACACCATCGCGCAGGCGATGTCGGGCGCGATGAGCCTCACCGGATTTCCGGGCGCGCCCATCCGTTCGATTGTTTCGTTTGAGGATTATGGCACGGCGCTGCACACGGCGTTCGGCGTCATGGTCGCGCTGTATCGCCGGGCGCAAACTGGCGAGGGACAGATCGTCGACGGATCGCTGCTGGCCACGGGCATCACGTACATGCAGGCGCTGCTGGCGGAGAGGTCCGTAGTGGGCATCGAGCGCAGCCAAAGAGGGAACGCGGCCTTTCACGCGGCGCCGGCCGACACTTACCGCACCAAAGATGGCTGGGTGGTGGTTCAAACCATCGGCGCGGAAATGTTCGCGCGCTGGGCGAGGCTGGTGGGGCGCGAGGACTTGACCACCGATCCGCGATTCGCCGACGATCTGCTGCGCGCGGACCATCGCGAGATCGTCACGCAGGCGATGAACGCGTGGCTCGAAGGCCGCACAACCGCCGAGGCCGTTGCGGAGTTGCAGGCCGCGCGCGTGCCGGCGGGTCCCGTACTCGAACTCGATGACGTGCTGGACGATCCGCAGGTCGAGGCGCGCGAGCTGTTGCGCTACGTCGAGTATCCGGGCGCGCCGAAACCGGTGCCGCTCGCCAACACCGCGGTTCGGCTATCCGCGACACCGGGCGATATCCGGCGGCGCGCTCCCATGCTGGGCGAGCACACGGATGAAGTTCTGCGCGAGCTGGGTTACACGGGCGAAGAGATCGCCGGATTGCGTGCGGACCAGGCAGTGTAGGGTGTCAATCCACCAGCGCCAGGTACGCCATCCGTTTGAACTGATCGCCGGCGGGAATATTCGTCGGAGGCAAAACCTGGATCAGGAACACACCGATCATATGTTCCTTGGGATCGATCCAAAAGCCGGTCCCCGCAGCGCCGCCCCAATAGTATTCTCCTTGCGAACCCACGGTGGCGGATTTTCCGGGCCCTAGATTCACCGCAAAGGTTAAACCGAAACCGTAGCCTTCGCCCAGCAATCCTGCCCGGCCAAGGCTTCCCAGATGATCGCTGCGCATCAACTCCACCGACTTGCGGCCGAGAAGCCGCACGCCGTCGAGCTGGCCGTCGTTGAGAAGCATCATGCAGAAGCGCGCGTAGTCGTCGAGCGTCGATACCAGGCCCGCTCCGCCCAGCATGATAGACGGCTTCTTCTTGAAACTGTCCTGCGCCACGCCCGTGTAGCGTTCGATGCCGCCGCCCTGCTTCGGCCGGTACAGCACCGCCAGGCGGTTCCATTTCTCTTCGGGTACGAAGAAAGCTGTGTCCTTCATCCCAAGGGGGCGGAAAATCCGTTCCTCGAAAAACTGGTCCAGGGTCTTGCCGGAAGTTACTTCCACCAGCCGGCCCAGCACGTCGATCGAGTAACCGTAGCGGAACATGGTGCCCGGCTGGTCGTTCAAGGGCGCCGTTGCCAGCCCGTTGACCAGCTCAGTCAGATCGAAGGGAGCTGCCGGAGCGAATCCCTCGGCATTGAGCTTTCGATATGCAGGTTCCCCTTTTTCATCTTTCGGTCCGGCGTAGTCGAGACCGCTGGTGTGGCGGAACAGGTCGCGGATGGTGATCGCGCGCTCGGCGGGAACCGTGAAGTAGATCCGCTTGCCCGCTTCATCCAAAGATTCGCGCGCCACGCGCATCTTGGCGAACTCGGGGATGTATTTCGATACCGGTTCGTTCAGCGAGAACCGGCCCTCTTCGTAGAGCATCATCGCGGCCACGCCGGTGACGGCCTTGGTCATCGAGTACATGCGCACGATCGTGTCGGGCTTCATCTCGCCCCAGGTTTCGTGGAACACCACCTTGCCGTTGCGCGCGATGAGACCCGACGCGCCCGCCAGGCGGCCGGCTTCCACGTGGCCGCGCATCACGGTGTTGATCCGGTTCAGACGTTCGCCGGAGAGTCCGTTTTGCTCCGGCGCCGCAGTGGGCAACGCTCCGGCGAAGACGAGCGAGAGAGTCAAGGTGAAGACGATTAGGATCCGCATGACAGGGGATTCTAGCACAGTACTCGGGCACCCTCTGCTGGTCGCGAGTCAGTGGTGCGGAATTCGTTCAGGCGGCGGGTTCGTCGTCCTCGCCGTAGGCAGGCACGGATTCGAGGTCTTCGGCTTCAAACACTTGGTCACAATCCAAACAACGGACGTAATCCACCCCATCGCGCCTCGCCATGATCTCGGTACGAGCATGCTTGCAGGGAAGCATAAGTTAAGCGATTAAATCTATTGTAAGCATGTGGATTCCGTTGTCAAGCCCCCCGGTTGGGGGTGGGGGGCAGTAACCTCCGTCCCCAATTTGACCGGGGACGGAGGTTACTGTCCCGCTCCCGGTACTATCGAAGGATGCTTCCCGGTTTCGCCACTCCCGAGAGTACGGCTCGCTTCGCTGGCCGCTTTCACGCTCAAGAAGCCGCCGGTTTCTACCGGGACGCGCAGTCGCTTTCCGTATCGAGCATCGGCCTGGGGACTTATCTTGGCGAAATGGATGACATCACGGACCGCGGCTACGCTGAAGCGGTGGTGGCCGCACTCAAGAGTGGTGTTAACTTCATCGATACGTCGCTGAATTATCGCTACCAGAGATCGGAGCGGTCGGTAGGGCTCGCGCTGCGGCAAGCGCTGGATTCGGGCTTCGTCCTGCGGGATGAGATCGTCATTTGCACCAAGGCGGGTTACCTGGTGCCGGACGCGACACCGAAAATGGACGCGCGGGACATCGTGGGAGGAATGCACTCCATGGCCCCCGCGTTTCTTGCCGATCAACTGAGCCGCAGCCGCCAGAACCTGGGAGTCGAGACCATCGATGTGTTTTATCTGCATAACCCGGAAACCCAACTCAGCTTCATCGGCCCGGACGAATTCTACGAGCGAACCCGGCAGGCATTTGCTTTCCTCGAGGGTGCTGTCGCACAAGGCGAGATCCGTCATTACGCAACGGCGACGTGGGAAGGATACCTGAAGCCGCCGGGGTCGCGGGAAGCGCTGTCGCTCGATCGCCTGGCGGAGGTCGCGGGCGAAGTCGCCGGCGAGTCGCATCATTTTCGCTTCATCCAGCTTCCGTTCAACCTGGCCATGCCGGAAGCATTTCGAGACCGGTTGAATGACGAGAGCGTGCTCGAGGCGGCCGCGCGGCTGGGCATCAGCGTTGTGGCCAGCGCGAGTCTGCTGCAATCGCGGCTGGCGCGCGACTTGTCCGAGGAGATTCGCGCGAAACTCGCCGGGGCACGGACCGACGCGCAGCGAGCCATCCAATTCGTGCGATCGACTCCTGGGATTTCGGTGGCGCTGGTCGGCATGAGCAACCCCGAGCATGTGCGGGAGAATCTCGGCTTGGCGACTGTTCCACCCGCGACGCACGATCAGTACCTGCGCCTCTACAGCCCCGATTGACGGTTACAGGTAGTTGCATGTATGCCTCAGAGTGATGCATCCTGATGATATATGCCTCATTCTGAGAAGGCCTTAAGTCATAGACGGCGGGCTCGGGAGAAACCGGGAAAGCATCGCGGCGCGAAAGTCGAATCGCGGTACACGGTCGGACTGGCCCCTGGTCTTGCCAATGAAGTCGCGCGATATGCGCAGACAGTCGATGCGAGCATGAGCAAAGCGATCGCTACGCTCGTTCGTATCGGCCTCGAAAGCCAAGAGGATCGCAAACGGGAGTTCTTTAGAAGATTGAAAGACAATCTTGCCAACGATGACCCGAATCAGCGTGACCGGCTGGTCGATGAATTCCGTGCGCTGATACTCGGCCGTTGAAAGAGTGCGCACCACCTACCAGATACAACCCACAACCCACCACCCACCGCCCACCACCTATACTGGTCTTATGGCGAGTCTGGTGAGCCTGCAATCGCCGAAGCTCGACTCCGTGCTGCTCGCGGAGAAACAGCAGAATCTGTTTTCGATTCTGGAATCGATGCGGCGCGTCATTGTGGCTTACTCAGGCGGAACCGATTCGGCCTACCTGGCATGGGCCGCGCACCGCGTGCTCGGCGACAACGCCATCGCCATTACCGCCGACTCGGCGTCGATTCCGGAATCCCACAAGCGCGATGCCGAGGCGTTCGCGCGCGAATGCGGATTCCGTCACGAGTACATCGAAACCCGCGAGTTCGACAATCCCGACTACGTCAAGAACGATCCGAACCGCTGCTTCCACTGCAAGGATGAACTGTTCACGGAATTGGACGCGGTGGGCCGGAGCCGCGGGATCGAGCACATCGTCTACGGCGTGAACGTGGACGACCTGGGCGACTACAGGCCCGGACAGAAAGCAGCCAAACTCCACCAGGTGAAGGCGCCGCTGGTGGATGCAGGCTTGACCAAAGCCGAGATTCGCGAACTATCGCGCCTGGCGAATCTATCAACCTGGGACCGGCCCGCATCGGCCTGCCTGAGTTCGCGCATTCCCTATGGCACGCCGGTGACTGTGGAGAACGTCAAGACGGTGGAGCGCGGCGAGGAGGCGATCCGGGCTCTGGGATTCCGCCAGTTCCGCGTGCGGTTTCATGGGGAACTGGTGCGGATCGAGATCGCCCCCGATGAACTCGCTCGAGCGCTCACGCCCGAGATGGCGCAAGCGTTCGTCGAAATCTTCAAGTCGCTCGGCTTTCATTACGTGACGATCGATCTCGAAGGATACCGGCAGGGGTCGCTCAATTCCGTACTAGCGAAACCGCAGGCGGCTGTCCAGCCCGTGCGCTAAAACTCAAACCGCAGAGCGAACTGTCCCGTGCGATTGCCGCCCGCGTCGGCCCCACGAGCCGATGTGATCCGGCCGAAACTGCTGCTCTGAATGTTCGTGCCTGGATCGTTGAGGTTCGGATGATTGGGCAGATTGCTGAAGCTGCCCTCGAACTTGAGCCGAATGCGCTCCTTGATCGGGAAATCTTTGGCGAAACCCATCGACAGATTCACCGCGCCGGGGCCGAGCAGGGTACCTACACCGGAATTGCCGAAGCGCCCGATGGGAGCCGGCAGGTTGCAATTGAACTGGTTTGAGCCGGTCACTCGCCCGGGGCACACGAACGCGCTGCGATCGAACCATACGTCGGCGGTGGGGTTCGCCAGATTGCCGTCTCGCAAGACGTCCGGGCGCTGCGTGCCTCGGTTATTCGCGTTGGTGCCGGAAGGATCGCCTCCACCGACGGTTGCGGTCAGGTACTGGCCGGTCTGCCAAAGGAAAATGCCGCTCAGCCGCCAGCCGCCGGCGATGCCATCCAGGATGGGATGCGCATTTCCCATGAAGTGCTTGCCTTTGCCGAAGGGCAGCTCGTAGATGGCCGTGCTGACCCAGCGGTGCCGCCGCGTCGGTCCGACGTTGCCGCGATCGGCACGCCGGTCGAAGTTGTCAGCCACCCGGCCCCCGCCCGTTTCACTGCTGAATCCGCTCGATGTCGGACCGTTGGCGTCGCTCAAATTCTTGGCCCACGTCCAGGCGCTGTCAAATGTAAGCCCACCACTCATGCGGTGCGACATCTCGGTCTGCATCGAGTTGTACATGGCGTTGGCGCCGGTGTCGCGGCTGCGGATGCGATCCCAATAGGGGAACGGCCGGTCGGTGAGCGGCCGCTGTGAAAACGTAACGGTAGAGGGCAGCGGCTGATTCAAGTCCGTCGCCCAAGGCAGTTCCACCGAGCGCAGCGCGATGTAAGAAACGCGCAGGCCCGTATTCCAACCGACTTCGCGCTCCAGCGTCAGGTTCCATTGCATGCTGTACGGATCGCGGAAGTTGGGAGCGTTGGCTGTGCCGAAGTAGGCGTTTCCCAGCGCCACGCTTCCGATGCCGCTGCCGCCGGTGGAAATATTCGGCCATTGGAACAAAGGCGCGCCTTTCGAAAGATCGTTGTTGAAATCGCGGACATCCGAGCTGTGCACGCCGGTGAGCGAATAAAACACGCTGCCCAGAATCGTCATCGTGTACAAGCCAAAGCCGCCGCGGACCACCGTCTTCGTCCCGCCGAACGGACGATAGGCGAAGCCGAAGCGCGGATCGAAATCCTTCTTCCATGAGAATCGGAGACCCTCGGGGAAGCCGGCCTGGTCGGCGGGCAGAAACGGCGTGCAAGGTATTCCGCCCAAGGCCGCGGGCGCCGGGCAGGCGTTGATGGAAAGCAGGAACGCAGGTGCGGTGATCTTCAGCGCCTGCGGATCGGAGGGGATGATCACGCGTCCGGTCCGCGGCACCGAGCGGTCGAAATTCGTAATGTTGAAGCCCGCATCTTGAAACGGCGGATGGTATTCCCAGCGCAGCCCGTATTCGAGCGTCAGGTGCTGACTCACTTTGAAGCTGTCCTGTCCATAGAAGCCGTAGTGCCAGGAACGGCCGTCGATGTCGCTGCTGACGTTGGCTATGCTCGAGTGGGACGGCAAGCCCAGTAGAAAGTCGGCGTAATCGTGGCCGCTGAACCGTCCGTCGACAGCGAACGTGCCGTAGTTATCGCTGCCCACGAAGCTCAGACTCGCGGACAGGCGCAGCCGCCGGAAGTCGGCGCCGAATTTCATCGTGTGGCGGCCTTTGACCCAGGTGAAGTTGTCGTTGAACTGAAAGTTCCGCGATACCGAGAGGTTCGGTTTACCCTTGCCGAAATTCGAGGTCGCGGTGGTATTGAAATCCACTTCCGGCAGTCCGTTGAAAGTCAATGGCGGCAGGCCCTTGAATCCCAGATCACCGGTGATCTTCGGCCCATCGAAGCCATAGGACGTGGCGGCGTCGTCGCTCGACCAACCCACGCGCCCCTCGTTCAGCAGGTTGGGCCGGATGGCGTAGTTGTGCGAGACCACCAGATTGCGCGAATCGTCGTAGGAGTTGTCCGCGGGCAGCACGAAAAAGTTCGGTGACACGGAGCTAACGTTCTTCGCGGTCCAACGCGTGAAGATGGATTGCTTGCTGGTCAGTACGTGGTCGATGCGCAGGTCGTACTGATAGGAGGTGACCGGGGCGGCGCCGTTCTGGCGGAAATTGGACGAGCTCTGGACGTCGGTCTTGCCGAAGTTGGGCTGCGGATAAAAGTTCTGGATCTTCTGCGCGATGGAGCTGATTAAAGAACCCGGTACGCGGTCGCCCTGGTACGGCACGCGAGTGGCAGGATCTACGATCGTAACGCCTTCCTTCGTGAAGTCGCCGTCCCGCATCGCCTGCGTCGGCGAGGTCCCCGTGACCGTCGTGCCTCTGCGATACTGCATGTCCTCCACGTCGCCGTAAAAGAACGTCCGGTTCGGGATGATGCGGCCGCCGATGCTCCCGCCGAAAGTGTTGGCGGTCTTCTGCGGCTTGCTGACCGCACCGAACGCGGTGGCGTCGAAGGCGCGGTTCTGCATATAGTCGAACAAGCTTCCGTGGAATGCGTTGGACCCGCCGCGGGATGTGGTTGTGATGTCCCCGATCTGGCTGACTCGGCGCTGTTTCCCACTCCCTGGACTTTCATCTCCGCGATGCCCTCGGCAGACGGGAACAGTTCCCGCAGGGGGCCGTTGCTGCGAACATTAACGGTCGATATTCCGTCGACGGAGACCTCAGTCTGGTGCGGCAGCGCGCCCTGCAATGAAAAATTAGAGCTGTTGTCGGACTGTATGCCCGGCAGAAACGAAAGCAAACGGTACGGGCTGGTGCTGCCCGCGCCGCGGAAATTGGCGGGCAGCGAGAGCACTTCCTGTGAGTTGAAGCTGTTGGAAATCGTTTCAGTTTCCGTGGTCACGACGGCCGCCGAGCCCTCAACCGTCACCTGGTCGCTGATCTGGCCCACCTCGAGCGCTACGTTAACGCGCAAGGTCTGGCGCGCGTCCAAGGTGAGGTCTTTGACCCGAAACGATTTGAATCCCGCAGCTTCGGCGCCCACCGTATACGAGCCGGCCTTCAGGTTGCCGGCTTCGAAGTTGCCCACCGAATCGCTGAGCACCCCGACGGAGGAGTTTTCACCCTGGTGGGTGATCGTAATTTTGACACTGGGCACAACTGCGCCTGTTTTGTCGGTGACTGTACCCAGGATGGTGCCAAACGTGGACTGAGCGCCCAGCGGTGCGGCGATGAGACACAAAGTCAGAGCGATTGCGAATGCACTGAAATAGCGGATCACGGATGCCTCCCCTCAAACCAGGATTTCCATTCTGGCTTTCGTTACTCAAACAGTATACTCCCTCAAAATTTCATGAGGGTCCCACGATCCCATTCAACGTCCTAATCAACACGACGTTCGGATGGTAGTCTAATCTTAATTGGGATTTCTCACATGAAACTTACTCGTCGACTGCTAGTCTTCGCTGCCTTGGTTTCGCTCTCGGCGGCCAACCACGCCGGCAAGATCACCGGGCTGGACAAATACGTACAGGCGCCGGATTCGCACTACCGCTACGAGCTGGTCAAGACCATTCCCGGCGACGGTTACACCACTTACGTTCTCGACATGACGTCGCAGGCCTGGCGCAGCGCCGCCGAGGTGAACCTTCCCGTCTGGAAGCACTGGCTCACCATCATCCGGCCGGAACAGTTGCAGGGCACAACCGGATTTCTCTTCATCACCGGCGGATCGAACAAAGACAAGGCCCCGGAGAAACCGACCCCCCAGAACGTCGACACGGCGCTCGCTTCGCACAGCGTGGTCGCCGAGCTGCGCGGTGTGCCGAACGAACCGGTGGTTTTCAGCGACGACAAGAAAGAGCGCACGGAAGATCAGATCATAGCTTACACCTGGGTGAAATATATGAAGACCGGCGACGAAACCTGGCCGTTGCACATTCCCATGACCAAGGCCGCGGTGCGCGCCATGGACACTGTGACGGCGTTCTGCGCGACGCCCGCGGGCGGAAACGTGAAGGTCGAGAAATTCGTCGTGGCCGGCGGCTCCAAGCGCGGCTGGACCACGTGGACCACGGCCGCTGCCGACAAGCGTGTGGTGGCCATCGTGCCCATGGTGATCGACATGCTGAACAGCGTGAAATCCTTCGAGCACCACTACCGCGCCTACGGATTCTATTCGCCGGCGGTGAAGGACTACGAAGACATGGGGATCATGAAGGTTACCAACATCCCTCAATATGCCGCGCTGATGCGGTTGGAAGAGCCGTATAGCTACCGCGATCGCTTCAGCATGCCGAAGTTCATCATGAACTCCGCCGGTGATCAGTACTTCCTGCCGGATTCGTCGCAATTCTACATCGATGATCTGCCGGGCGAGAAATACCTGCGCTATGTTCCCAACACGAATCATTCGCTCGGCAACTCGGACGCGCGGGAAAGCTTGATAGCCTTCTACGATGCGTTCCTGCGCGGCCAGGCGCGGCCGAAGTTCTTTTGGAAATTCGAGAAAAACGGCGATATCCGCGTGACCAGCGTCGACAAGCCAACGGAAGTGAAGCTATGGGCCGCGAACAATCCGGAGCATCGCGATTTCCGGCTGATGGCCATCGGACCGGCGTACAAAAGTATTGTCCTGACGTCGAAGGGCGACAACGTCTACGTCGGACACGTCGATAAACCGGAAAAGGGATGGACGGCGTATTTCGTGGAGATGACTTATCCCAGCGGCGGCAAGTATCCGTTCAAATTCACCACGGGCGTGCGCGTGACGCCGGATACGCTGCCGTTTCCGGCGCCGAAGCCGGCAGGGAAAATCGAAGACCTTCCCTAGTTTTCATGAACCAAGGAACCAGAGAACCAAGCTGCGGGTTCGTTAGGGCCGGTTAATCACTATGGAAAAGGTATCGCTCTCTTCCACCACGGTGTAACCGGCGGGCACTTTGAACAGCGCTGGATCGGGCTCCGAGCGGCTGATATGGATGAGTTTCGTGACCGACTCACCGGAGCGGTTGTCGGAGTTGATTGTCAGGACCCGCACTTCCAAATCCGGTGAATTCCATGTCTCCATCGTGGCTTTGAAAGGCGGGCGGCGCGAGTGCTTGTTCGAACCGGAGCCCTGATCGATTGTGAACTTTGTCCCCTCCGCCATGACACCTTCGATCGTGCGCGTTCCCAGCGATTCAAAGCCGTTCGGGAGCGGGCCCGCCGCCGCGTCAAGTTTTGGCGCTGATTTGGACCCGGCTTTGTGAGCGCCGTATATCTCAAATGGCGGAGCCTTCAGACGGTGCGCGATCCGCCGTTGCGGGTCAAGGAAGTATTCACAGCGCATCACGGGGTCTTGGATTTCGACGATCGGGAACTCCGACCCCGGCACGGGATGATCTTTCCGCGTGCGGCCTTGGGAGTCACGATACAAATGAACGATCGTGTTTGGTTGAGGGACCAGAGTTCCATCCGCTGAGGGGAGGACCTTATACTCATGAACCTCGTCGGCCGAGAAAGGCGCTCCCGTGGCGGGCGACATTCTTTGGGACTTGTCGACGGTATAGGTGAACTCCGAAGGAGCCGGGGCAGCCTGCGGGAACGCCACGCAGGGCGCCAGGGCGAGGACGATGGCGCTGAGTCGAGTCACGGCCTATGTGCCCGAAACCGGGACTGGAATGATCTGCTTTTTCCCGGAGCCGGCGATGTCGGAGCCCCGGTCGGCCTCGATGAGCTGGATTTCGTTTCCGTTGTTGGTGAGCACGAAGTCGAGGGTCAATGATCCGACGGAAGCGGAGTTGGTAGTCATCGATCCTGTGCAGTCCGAGTTCATCGTGTAACTACCGGTTATCGCGTCGGCTCGCGCTACGCCGCCGTTTACTGATGCAGTCTGTTTCCCGGTTAGGCCGCCCTGGCCGTCGCCGACGAGGCGGCCCGAGTCGGAAAAGAAATTCGTGTTGCCGAAGTTATCGAAGAAAAAGCCGGTCAAGTTGAAGCCATAGCCTCCGTTGAGGCTGGTGGCATCGCAGCCGGTGTCGGCATGCACGACGCGCGGAATCTTATGCGAGTGCGGCCGCAGCAGGAGCGCGCCTGCCAGCAATAGAACGGCAAAAAGGGGGATACAACTCTTCATTCAGGTCTCCTTGTCAAAGACTAACGCGTAGCATCAGTGTACATCGGCGAACGGGTGCCATTGTGGCGTCCCTGCAATGTATTCAACCCGGCTGCAAGCAAAATTACCCGCAGCCAGTGTAGGACAGGGCCATGCCCTGTCAAATCAACAAGCCGCGAAGCCACCTTCTTCCTCGAATTCCTCCCGGCCCCTCAGTGCTCGAAGAACGGGTGCTTCGTAAACGGAAGATTGGGAACTTCGCCCGTCGGTCGCTGCAACGTCAGCTCATCGAACAGCAGCGACGGCACTGCGACGGAAACCAGGTTTAGAGCGCCGTTAAAAAACAATCCTCCAACGACCGGAGAAACGCGCCGGAGGCGGATTGGCGCGGTGTAGACAAACGGAGCATCCCCGGCGGCCACGATATCCTTGAACGCGCTCAGCGACAAGCCCAGGATGTTGAGATTGCGCACGAGTTCCTCGCGGCCATCCGGATAAATCTTGTATGCCTCGATCAGTGGGTCAACGTCCACGGCGCCCGAGCCCCGGTTCGTTATGATGACCGTGCGCGAACGGCCGAGCGACTGTGCGAGCGACGGGTTGTTGATCCGCCGCACCAGGATGCCGTACTCCTTGCCGCGCTGCTTCACCAGGCGCATCAGCTCGGCCTTGAGTTGTTCTGGCGGAAGCATCTTGTCGGCCGTAAACACGAGGTTACTGGGCAGCGGTCCCGGTCCGCGCCGGCTGGCGGTGCTGTGGGTGGTGCCCGCAATCAGGGAGCGAGTGCGCAGCAGCGTCTTGAGCGTCCCTTTCTCCACCAGAACGGTCGGTTGCGCTTTCACGCCGTCTTCGTCCACTTGATAGCCGCCGAATACGGGCTTGGATTGAAACTCGCGCGCGGCGGGATTATCGCTGAGGCTCAGGAAATCCGGCAGCACGCGACCGCCCATCTTGTCGATCAGGCTTCCATCGTCGGAGGCGAAGATTTTTTCGAAACGTACGTCATCCACCACCAGGCGCGGAACGCCGATGAATGCCGGCGCAAATCCTTGCACCATCAGCTCCGCCGCAGCCTCGCCTTCAAACAGCACCGGACCGGTATAGCGCTCCACGAGCGCTGCCTTGCGCAGATTCTGGAGGCGTGTTTCGAGCGCGCCGATGCGTTTGGCGATCTCCTCGCGCGGCGGAAGCTCGCGAATCGTGCGCGCGTAAATCGCCTCGAAGTCCGCGAGCGGCATCCCGTCCTCGGCTTGCGTGTCGGCGTTCGCGACGACGGATATTGAGGGACTCTGGCGTGAGAACGAAGTTCCTTCCGAGTTGACGTAACGCGTAAGCATGTTAGCGGCGGTGACACGCACCTGGGAGTTATCGATGCCTGGCGCCTGGCGAAAGAGCGCGGAAAGCGCCTTGGCCATGGATTCCGCTTCCGCTTGATTCAACTCGATGCGCGGTGCGTCTTCTGTGTCCGTCACCACCGGTTCTTTGCTGAAATCCGGCGCATCATCGGTGCGGGTACGATTCTCGAGTGCAGCCTTCTTCTTGGCGTAAACATCCAGCGCCTGCTTATAGCCGCTGTCGGTGGCCAGCCACAACTGGCGCCGGATCTCGTCGTAGTTGTCGTCGATGGGGATGCTCACCCCGCCTGCGGCCTGGAACCGAATCACGCCTGCAGTCTGGAGCTGGAACGCATAAAAGTTGGTGTTGTCGCGCGCGTAGTCGCCCACGCGCACTTCCACGCTCAGGGTGCGCGTACGGCCTTGGGCGCTTCCTGCGCCGGGACACGCGCTGGTCACCAGCGCGCCGAAGCTGGCCATGGCAGTGCAGGAATCGCTTTCGACGATGCGATACGCGATGAAGTACGGCTTCTGTAGATTCTCCAGTTGCAGCTTGCGCATGGAGCGCGCCAGCTCATCCCGCATGGCGCGGAAAACCGCGTCGTCGGCCGCCAGGATCGGAGCCGCAAGCAGAAGAACCGCGGAAAGAATTCTGCGCGTCACGGGCTTCCTCCCTTGTCGTCGAACGGAGGACCGAGAATCGGCGAGCGCTCCTGCGACTTGGCCTTTTTCTGCACTTCAACTTCAGAGACCAGCAGGCCCGGTCCGCCCGCCGCCACCGGAATACCGCCGGATTCAGCGCCGCAGATCCCATTGAAGGCAGCCGGCTGGTTGTCGGCCGCCAGAATCTTGTTGAAAGACGTCAGCGGAGTGCCGATCAGATCCACGCCGCGCACCAGTTCTTCGCGTCCATCGGGATAAATCCGGTAGACCATCACCGGAATCACCTCGAACGAATTCGGCATGTTGCGGCCCGTCGACGTGAAACCGCCCGCGATGTCCTCCAAGTACACGCCGTACGGCAGTTTCGCTTTGTTCACCTCCTCGATCAGCATCTTCTTCAATTCGTCGCGGCTGACGGCCTTCGAAGCTACCACCAGCAGGTTCGACTGCCGCCCGGCGACGTTGAATCCGGGCGCCCTGCGGCCGTGTCCGTTCGATTCCGGAAACCCGTCGAGCGGCAGGCGCGACATCAGAAAGTTTTTGAGAATCCCGTTCTCCACCACGGGCACGCGACGCGCCCGTACGCCCTCGTTGTCGAACTTGTAATAACCGGAAAGTTCCGTCTTGCCGAACCGCTGCAGCGTCGGATCGGCGTAGACCGATAGAAATTCCGGTAGCACCTTTTGCCCCACCTTGTCGCGAAAAGTCTGGCCTTCGTTCTCGCGCTTGGAACGTTGCCCCTCGATGCGATGGCCGAATATCTCGTGGAAATAAACTCCCGTGGCGCGCGGAGAAAGGATCGCTGGCCCGATGTATGGTTCCATCAGCGGCGCAATCTTCAGCGCCCGCAAGTCCGCGATCATCTTCTGCACGGTCTTGAGCACAGTGTCATCGTCCGGCAGTCCTTGCGGCGTCGAAGAGTAGAACGACTCGAAGCGCGGCAGCTCCATGCCGTCGTCGGCCTTGCTGAAAGCCGCGATCGTGAGCCGGTAGGCGGTCTCCGTGGTCTGGATGGATGCGCCGTCGCTCGAGACAAACCAGCGCGTCTCGCGGTTCGCGCTCAACGATCCGCGCACGTCGTAGATATTTCCATGCCGCTGGAAGGGCGCGGTGTACTTGCGAACCTTGTCTTCCCAGGCCTTGAGATCCACTTGGATAGGCGCAGCCGGCGGCTCGCTGTAAGTTTCGGCTTTGGCTGGCGAGAAGTCCCCCGCACGGTCCGTTTCGTCCACTTTCACCTTGACGTTGGTCTTCACCGAAATGAGCTGTTCGATGGAGCGCTTATATTTTTGGTCGGTGTAATACCACAGCAAAGCGCGCAGCGCGTCCGGGTCGTCCTCGATCGGCATCGGGTAAGCGCTGAAGGTATCGGGCAGAATCAGGCCCGCGCCGCGAATCGGATGTGTGTTGTCCAGTTGATAGCTGCCGACGCGCAGATCGATGCCCAGCGAGCGGCGGCGGTTGCCGCTGTTGGAGGAGACCAGCGCGCCAAACGACGCCGCGGCGCTAACCGAATCATTCTCCACGATTTCATAGCTGAGGAAATAGGGAGGATTCGGCTGCTTCTTCAATTGCTCCATGGACCGCGCCAGTTCGAGTTTCATCGCGTCGAAAACGGGCGGCAAGCGCCTGGTTTGGGCCGCCGGCCGCTGCGGCGCCAGAAGCAGCAACATCAATATACAGGCCGGTCTCATGGCATGGAATTCAGATAGACGTATCTGCGAGGATTTTGTACCGCTTTGCGAGGTGCTTCCGCAACCCGTCGCGCCACGGCGCCAGAGCGCTCGTATATCTTATAGCTCGAGTTATGAAAGACGAGGCGATAGTTGCTGGCTAGCAGCTCCATCATGTAAGCGTGTATGGCCGGATACGACCTGGCGGAGTGTTCGAACCAGCCGTGGTAAACCGGGTTCGTGACAATGAAGGCAGGCCGCTTGCCGCTGAAATATCCGAGCCGCAGATCGTCGGTAATGCCGGAATCGAAGCCGAAGGCGAACGCGAATTCGCCCGCGGCGATCATGTCGGCGGGCCGGGCATTCGCGCGCCGCAGAAAACTCAGAGCTGCTTGGTAATCCTCGCGCATGGGCTGGTCCGAATTGTAGAGCACATTGGCGCTGAGTTGGGTAACGCCGAAGACCGTCATCGCGAGCGCCACGATCCAAATTGTGGCGGTCCGCTTGGCCGTGCTCCGCCGCCGCGTCCATTCCACGATGAAGATCGCCAGGAAGGCGGCGCACAACGGCAATGTGTGCACCAGGTACGCGGTAGCCTTCAGCCCGTCAAAAAGACCCAGCACAACAAAGTCAAACAAGCCCAGCAGCAACAGCACGCGATAGCCCGGATGGTTTCGGATGGACCGCGTCAGGACACAGCCCACGATGGCCAGTGTATAAATGAAAAGAATGAGGAGCTGGAAACGGCCCGCAAGATCCGTGTCGTACCAGCCGAACATGGAGCCGTAGCGAAGAAAGTATTCTCGCTTGAAGGCCACCAGCGGCGAAGTGAGGCCGGACCAGCGATTTGCTCCAGCGAACTCAGACGCGATGCCAGAAATATTTCCGAAGAATTGATGTACAAATTGCGACGGTGCCTGCAGGATATAGATGCCCCATCCAGCCAGACCGGCTAAGTAAGGCAAGGCCACCAGGCCGCAATCGCGCAACCGCGCCCTCTGCCGGTCGAAGTACAACAGGAACAGGATCAAACCCGACGCATACATTACGCCACAAGGGTGCGTCAGGCAACTGGCCGCAGCAAGTGCGTGGGCGGCGAGGATCGCGTGCGGAAGGGAACGGCTGCGATAGTGCAGATATACCGCGAAGGAAAGCGATCCCAGCCCGGCGCACAGCATGTCCGGGCGTCCCAGCGTCGCCACGATAATGAAGCGCGGTTCTGTGGCAATTACCGCGAGCGCCAAAAGCCCGGCGCTGCGGCTGCCGGCAAGGTTGGAGATAACGTGGTACCAGGCAAATAGCGTGGCCGCGCCCGCCACAACCGAAATCGAGCGCAAGCTGAACAGGCTGAATCCGAATATTTCATACCAGCCCGCTTCGAAGAGCGGGTACACCGGCGGAACCCAATACGTGCGGTGCTCGATGCCATCCATCCACGTGCCCTTCGATTCGAGAATGGTGGTGCCGAGATAGCCTTTGTGGATTAGAGTGAGTGCCGGACTGGCGAACCAAGCCTCGTTCGACCAGATATAGGTGACTGCTGACTTCCAGACTGCCAGCCCGATATATAGCGCGAAGATGAAGACCACGAACACTCGCCGCTTAATTGAGCCGCGACCGGCAAGGAGCGCTACCACGATGCGGTGGCACAGTGCGGCTTAGCCGCAAACTGCAGTTGGATGTTCATGGTCTTGTCTTGTGGGGCAGGCCTTCTGGCCTGCCGCCGGCTTTCGAGCCGGCGTGTTCGGGAACGAGAAATCGTCGCGCCTGGCAAAGGAACAAAGGTTGAATACTACAGGCTTTAGCTCGTGAGGATTTCTTCAACACCCGGCTAACTCTTGCCCTCCGCCGCCGCGCAAGAAAGTCCAAGCCGGCCAAGCCTGCGCGCAGCCGTATAGCTATTGCTTCCGTTTCCTGCGCCAGGCGACAAGCCCGATTCCAGCCAATCCTGCGCCAAGTAAGAGCGCCGTCGCGGGTTCCGGCGTTGCATTCGTGTCCGGTTGTATTACGAACGCGGACAAAGCACATGCACACGCGAGAAACAAAACGATCTTCTTCATCTGAACCTCCGAGTTGAGTAACGACCAATCAGTATACCAGCGGCCTCGTGCCAATTCAAGGATATGTTGTTTGACCGGTTGCAGTACTGCTGGTACGGGTCATCTCGCCAGCGGGATCGCCAACAACACTGACGGCAACCCCAAGCGTCAGCGCGGGGACGCACTGATTGACGGCAACCCCAAGCGTCAGCGCGGGACCGTAACGCAAAAGCAACCAACGCGGCCTCCTCACCCGACCCGGTGGCGATCACAACGAACTGCCGTCCGTTCACCAAACTGTAGGTCATCGGCGTACCGGTGGTGCGTTCAGCCAGCGGATAGGTCCACAGATCCTCGCCGGTATCTTTATCGATGGCGTGGAAGGCCGTGTCGCCGCCGCCGGCGAAAACGATGCCACCCCTGGTCACGATCGCGCCTTGAACGCCAGCCACGCCCAGCTTCGCCGGAAGCTTCACGCCGCGCAGAGCCGGATGCGCACGCAACCGCGCATCGTCGCCGAATGGAACCTGCCACGCGATCCCGCCGGTATTCAGATTTACGGCGGTGAGCTGCCCGTAAGGCGGCTTCAACAACGGGATGCCGTCGTGAAAAGTCGCGCTGCTTCGCCCTCCCATCGCATACTCGGCATCCGACTCCGAAGATTTATCGGGCTTCGCGAGCCGCGCGATGGCCGGCGAGTTCGTGGTCTTCACGTACAGCATACTCGTCTCCGGATCGAACGCGCCGCCGCCCCAATTCGCGCCGCCGATGATCCCCGGCCGGGTCAGCGTGCCCTGCAAGCTGGGCGGAGTGAACATGGGTCCAAGCCGGTATTTCTTCATCTCGGCCTGCGCTTCGGCCTTCAGTTCCGGCGTCAGATCGAATGCGTCGTCGAGCGTAACGCCCTGCGGCGAGATCGCAGGCGGTCGCGTAGCGAACGGTTGCGTCGCAGACGTCTTCTCGCCCGGCACGTCGCTCGCGGGCACCGGGCGCTCTTCAATGGGCCATACGGGTTTGCCCGTGACGCGATCGAAAACGTAAACGAAGCCCATCTTGGTCAACTGCACCACCGCGTCGATCTTCTTGCCGTTGACCGTTATGGTCACGAGATTCGGCGGCGACGGCATGTCGTAATCCCACAACCCGTGATGCACCAGTTGGTAATGCCACTTGCGCTCGCCCGTGTTGGCGTCGAGACAGACGATGGAATCGGCGAACAGATTCGCGCCAGGGCGTGCGCCGCCATAGTAATCGTTGCTGGGAGTGCTGACCGGCAAGTACAGCAGGCCGCGCGTCTCGTCCAGCGACATCGGCGCCCAAACGTTCGTGTGGCCGGTGAAATCCGCCGAGCCGTCGCCCCAGGTCTCGTTTCCCAACTCGCCTTTTTGCGGCACCGTGTGGAACGTCCACGCCAGCTTGCCTGTTCTCGCGTGGAATGCGCGCACATCGCCCGGCGGATCTTTCTTGAACACCAGACGGTCGGCCACGCCATTCCCCACGATCACCAGGTCTTTATATATGACGGGCGGGGAAGTGTTGGTGTACTGCTTCGGATTCACCTCCCAGCGCAGCCCGTTGGTCAGCGTGACCACGCCGTTGTCGCCGAAACTCGCGACGGGCTGGCCCGTTTCGGCATCCAGCGAGATCAGCCGGTAGCGGCTGTTCATAAAAACGCGCAGGCGCCCGGTCTGGCCGTCGCGCCAAAGCGCCACGCCGCGATGCACGAATCCGGTTCCGTTCGGAACCTGGCCGTCGGCGTAAGCCTTCGGATCGTACGACCAGCGCTCGCGCCCCGTTGCCGCATCGAGCGCGACCACGCGATTGTACGGCGTGCTGAGGTAAAGCGTACCGCCCAGCATCACCGGCGTCGCTTCGAATATGCCGGGCGAAGTTTTGTATTCTTCGAGCCGCTTCTCGCCGGTCTTCCATTGCCAGGCAATTTCCAGCTTCTGCACGTTGTTGCGATTGATGTGGGTCAGCGGCGAGTATTTCGTTCCGGCTGGATCGCCGCCATAGAATGCCCACTCGCGCATTCCCGAAGTCGGCTTTTGCGCGAAAGCGATGGCCAGCGCAACCGCAAGCAGGAATGCTTTTTTCATCGACGTCCCTGTCCGAGTATACAGTGTGTCCCGTAGGACAGGGCCATGCCCTGTCAGCCTTCATCCCGGTGTGCGTTCGCCGCAAACTGACTGAGCCGCGACCGGAAGGGAGCGCCAAACCAATGTGAATGTACGACGCAAATTTGGCGAGCTCTGAGGCTGCAAGGACAAAAAACTGCCCTACTTCACGGCAACCGTCGTTGTCCCAAGCTGGCTCCGGTAGTTGCCAACGTAGACAATAAGGCTCGCGTCGCCGCTCGCCGTGCCCACTGGAATTTGCACGTTCACCTGAACTGCGCCGGCGATCAATCCCGGAGCCTGACCATGGAACGAAACCGGGGCGTTCACGCCATTCACCGAGGCGCTGACTCCCAGCACCGTCTCAGGAAAGGGAGGCTGAAGCGGTCCGAGTTGACCATCGCCTATGGGCGGCGTCATCGCACCCAGGCCGGTCATGTAAACAGCCACAATGGAGCCGGCCCCTGCGGGATTGGTGCTCGAATTGACGCTTAAGTCTTCGTTCAGCGCCGCTATTTGCCCTGCCCCGCTGAAATTTACGGTGAACAGCCCGGGCACAGCCGGCCACACCGGTAGCGTAAACCCTCCGGCGCCCTCCACCGAAACCACCGTACTCGGAGCGCTCACCTCGAACGGAACCACCGCGTTGATCTGGTTGGCGTCCGCGTATAGGATCGGTGCCGAAAGGCCGTCGAAAGTCACCTTGGGATTTGGCGGAAAGGTCTTGCCGAACAGCGTGACGATCTCTCCTGGCGCTACTGCCCCCTCCGGGGCAGCCGGATTGCCGCCAGGTACAAGACTGGCAGCATTCACCAAGTATGAGAATTGCGACGAGGCTTGAGTCGTGAGGTCAAATTTTGCCGCGTAGCCGGATACCGGTCCTCCAGGGTAGAGCGCCTGGATGACGCCAGGGGTCGTCAAAAATGCGCGGTTCCGGGAGCTGTAGCCGGCTGTGTAAAGACCGCCGTTCCCATCAAGGGCGATCTCTTGCACTGGGCCGTTAAAGTCGGTTGAGAGCAGTAGAGTGGAACCATCTGCGCTTAGCGCCATCACCGAGGCGGCCGTCGCTTGACGAACATTCAGCGCGAAATACGAATTCCCTCCGCTATCCAACGCGACACTCGCAATCACATTCCCTTGCCCCCCTGAGTTCGTTCCCACATAGGTCCCATACAACAGGTCACCGGAAGGCGACAGCTTCAAAGCGTACCCAAATCCAAACCCGGGCGCAAAAGGAGCCGGCGGTCGCTGCGGCTCGAGCGCACCGGGAGTCGTTGGAACCTTATTGGTTTCCGCCGTACCCACCACCCAAGCCGAATCCGCCCCGTCCACCGCAACGCCGAGGGCCGAGTCCCGGAACCCGAATGCATGATCGACGCCTCCGCCGCCAAACGTCATTTTCACCAGAACAGTCGCGCCATTTGCGTCAAGCTTTCGTATAGCGCTCGCGCCACCCTCCAAGAGGTCGCAAATCGACCCACCCGTGACCGGGCACGTAGTTCCGACCACCCAAGCCTGCCCCTTACTGTCGACAGCGATATCGCCGGTCTGCGCCTCTGGAAGGCTGATGAGATCTAAATATGTCCCATATTGGACTGTGCCTGAGGTGTTCAGCTTCACGGCAAACGCACTCGACCCTACCGAGGGACTGACAGTCAGGTAAGCACCCGGCGTTGCCTTGAAACTCGGGCTAGCCAATCCCGTAATATAAGCGCTTCCCGCCCGATCTAGAACGAGCCTGGTCGCGTATGTGCCCCCGATTACTGTCGAGTAAAGGGTTTGTTGCGCGTCCGGACTCAGTTTCATGATCGTGGACGTAGAGAGGAAAGCGTATTGTTGGCCCTGGTTGTTGCCCGCCACATAAATGTACCCGGCAGGATCCAGTGCGACGGCGTGGACCTCGCTCACCGGTAGGCAAACGGACCAAATCACCGACGTCCCCGTTTGGTTTAGCTTGGTGACAAACGCGCATCCCCCGCCTCCAGAGACGTAGGCGTATCCCGCCGAGTCCACGGCAAGTCCGTACACAACCGACCCCGATGCCGGACCGACGTAAGTAGCGTAACTCAATCGCGGCGGGTTCTGCGGCGACGCGCAGGCTGCTGCCGCTGCCAATAGCAAGGGCCCAATGTATCTGAACACAAATCCTCTTCGCAAGCGCTTGAAGGGTACAAGCCACCGCTACCTCTAAGACCAACAAGGATCACCAAACCGCCACAGCGAGGATAACCTTTCCGAATCGGCATTGAAAGTCCTAGAACTATGCCCGCCCGCGCAAGCGTCACGCGCTACTTCACCGCCACCGTCACCTGCTGCTGCGAATTATCATTCTCTCCGATCTTCAGCACCAGCGGCTGCGGACCCGCCGCCAGCCCGTCAGGCACTACGGCATTCACCTGCAGTACCCCAAAGAACAACGTCGGCGCCCCGCCTGCATACTGGATGTCCGCCTTGATGCCGCCGATCGTCAGCGACACCGGCGCCAACGGCACCGGAAATGGAGGCTCACCTGAAGTCCGCAAGTTCGGCGGAGGGGGCCGGTTCCATAATCCGGCTCCCGTGGCAAAAATCTGGATCACCGAACTCGCCGCCGCCGGGTTCTTCGCAGAGTTCAGCGTATTGTCCACGTTCAGGATCGCTCCTTGCCCGCTGCCGCTTCCGTCCTGAGTGAAAATCGCCGGCGAAGTGTCCGCCACCGCTACGGTGAAGGGCGTGGACTGGCCGTAGTGGCTGACGACCACCTGCGCACTGGATAGCCCGGCAACCGTATAAGGCATGATGGCATTCAATTGGTGCCTGTCGGTATACACCAAAAACGTGTACGTGCCATTGGAAGTCACGACTGTCGAGACAGGAGGAATACCGATACCAGAAAGAGTCTGGGCCGAGGCCGAAGCTGCGAGCTCTTCACCAAAGATCGAGATAAGCTGGCCCGGGGAAACCGGGGTCTGAAAGCTGGCCGCGTTCACCACGCCAGTAATCCTCGGCGGGCGGGCGTCTTCCACCTCGACGGTAACTTGCTGCGGCAAATTGCTGGCCTTCCCCACGGCGAGCACCACCGGCTGCGGACCCGGTGCGATGCCAGGCGGTATTATTGCGCTCACCTGCAGGTCGTAACTAATCGCAGCGCTGATGCCCAAACCCGATTGGGCGTATTGGATCTGCGCCGGCTGACCTCCAATTGTCACCGAGACTGGCGCCGCGGGAACCTCACCCCCGTAAAGAGCCGCGCCACTCAGTACTGCGTGATTCCACTCGCCCACGCCGTTTGCAATGAACAGCACAGCACTGCCGATCGGGGCCGGATTCGTGGGCCCGTTCACCGAATAGTCGCCATTAACGAACATCCCCGAAGAACAAAACCCATGGAAGAACGGAGGGCAGCACCACTTCGTGGGATCCAGCGTATAAGGCGGCCCTGGCGAAACGCCGCAGATAGCTGGGGAAGTCTCTGAGAGAGGCACGGTAGTACTTGTCGACTGCGAGAAGTGTTGCACCGCCATCTGGACGTTGGGGCCCGCGAGCCCATAGGGGACGATGACAGTGACGCTTCCAGGATCCGAATAACCAACAAAAGCCGCCGCCGTACTGTTGAAAAGAACTCGGGTGCTGCCGAGGCTCGCCGGATAGTGACAAGGTGGACCGACCCTGGGGCACTGCATCATTGCGACGTCCGCCGATGCGAGATGCTGGCCAGTGATCGTCACCAGTTCGCCGGGCGAAACCCCGGGAAGTTGGCTGATCCCATTTACCACAGAGGTCACGGTCGGCGGCGGTGGTTGCGTTAACGTCATGACCCCTTTAAGACTCGCGCCACTGGCCACGGAGGGTGGGACCGGGATGATGGGCAGGTATTCAGCGATCACGAGCGGCCACGGCTCGCTGAAGGCGTCCGTAGCTCCAGCAAAGATTCCACCAAAAGCAGTGATTGCCACCGTAGCTGGAGTGACGCCGTTGCTTGGATCCGCTACCAAACATATTCTGCCATTCTCCCCGCTACAGGTCGGCGATGGAATTCTAAAGGGAATGCCGCTGCCGTCCGACGCCGTCACTTGAACGGTTTGCGCAGGGGGAACGGCCAAATCCACCGCCTGGGAAAAGTTCAGAGTGGAAGGAGTGACCACGATAGACTGAGCTTGGGCAGCCCGCGCGAGAAGCACGAGCCGCCGAACAGATAGTCCCATCTTATGTCCTTTATCCCCCTCCTTACGGAGCGACCCGCCCAAGGACCTTCAGGGTCACTGTAGGCGGATGCTGCCCCGACGGGACAAGCACCGGGATCGCGTTGCCGTGGGAACTTGCCAGCGCGTTCCCGCTCGCGTCAGCCAGTTGGAACGTAGGGCTTGCCACCGAAAGGCGGGCCTGCCGGTCGAACGGGACGAGCACCTGGTAAGTCCTCTCGCCCGGGTTCTGGGCGACTAGCGCGGCACTGTGAAAAACAAGAGAATCCGTTCTAACGCCGATCAGCAGACCCGCACTGGATTTCGCGCTGGCAGACGTAAGAAATTGCCCCGGATCTTCCACTCGCACCGTCACTAAGGCGCCTTTCTGTAGCACGTCAGGCTGTTCCACCTAGCCGAGACCGTAGTGCCGCCCGCGTTCAACGTGCACTGACCATTCGACAGCGTCCCGGCTGTGCCAATCTGCCGCGAACTCCAACTCGACGCGCCGTCGCTGGCCAAGTAGATTACCTGCGGAACAACCGCGTAGTAGACCACGCACCTATTCGCCTTGCTTGCTTTCGACGGTGTGAGGCTGCCTGACGAATCATTGCACCGCCACCGTCACCTGCTGCTGCGAATTCTCGTTCTCTCCGATCTTCAGCACCAGCGGCTGCGGACCCGACCCCAGCCCAGCCGGCACCACCGCATTCACCTGCAGTATGCCCGCCAAGAAGCCGGGCGCCGCGCCGGCATATTGGAGGTCCGCCATTATTCCGCCGATGGTCAACGAGACCGGTGCCACTGGAACCGGAAAGGGAGGGTGCGAAGAAATTGGCGTATTCACCGTTACGGCTCCGGTAGCATAAATCTGGATCACCGAGCCTGCGGCCGCGGGGTTCTTGGCTGAGTTCGCCGTATTGTCAACATTCAGGATCGCCCCCTGCCCGCTACCCGTTCCGTCCCGCGTGAAGATCGCCGGAGACGTTTCCGCTACTGCCACGCTGAAAGGCGTCGATTGGCCGTAGTGCGTCACCACCACCGATACGTTGGATTGCCCCGCCACCTCATAGGGCACGATCACGTTGATCTGGCCGACATCGGTGTATAACCGGGGCGAGTATGCGCCATTGAAAGTCACGGTGGTCGAGTCGGGAGGAATACCGACGCCACCCAAGACCTGGGCCGCGGGTGGAGCAGCCAGGGCTTCGCCAAAGATGGAAACATACTCGCCGGGTGACAGCGGGGCTTGGAAGCTAGCCGCGTTCACCACGCCCCCAATCTTCGGTGGCGCGGGATTCTCAACCTCGACAGTGACTTGCTGCGGTGAATTGCTGGCGCTCCCGACCGTGAGCACCACGGGCTGCGGCCCCGCTGCGATGCCAGGCGGCACGATGGCGCTCACCTGCAGGTTGTAGCTGACGGCGGCGCCGTCCGCCAAACCGGAGGTGGCGTACCGGACCTGCGCGGGCTGCCCACCGATCGTCACAGAGACGGGGGCCGCGGGAACCTCGCCCCCGAAGAGAATCCCGCCAAGCAGCACCCCGTGATTCCAATTGCCCGAGCCGTTGGCCACAAAAAGCACAGGGCTGCCAATGGGCGCGGGATTTGCCGGCCCGTTCACCGAATAGTCGCCGTTGATGAACATGCCGGGAGAGCACGGTGCATGGAAGAACGGGGGGCAGCACCACTTTGTTGAATCGAACGTAAAAGTAAACGGCCTGTACACATCGCAGATCGCCGGGGAGGTTTCTGACAGAGGCAAGCTAACCGTCGTCGACTGCGAGAAATGTTGCACAACCATCTGAACGCTGGGGCCGGTAAGCCCATAAGGGACAATAACACTCATGCTGCCCGGATTCGAATAACCAACAAAAGCCGCCGCCGAACCGTTGAACAGGATCTTAGTGTTGCCCAGCCTCGCCGGATAGTGACAAGGCGGACCAACCCGCGGGCATTCCATGTTTGCAGTATCCAAGGATGCGAGATATTGACCTGCAATGGTCACAAGCTCGCCAGGCGCGACCCCCGGAACCTGCGTGATCGCGTTGACAACGGAGCTCACAATCGGCGGCGGCGGCTGTGTTAACGTCAGTACACATTTCAAACTCCCGACACTAGCTTGCGAAGGCGGGGTCGGCACGAACGTCATAACCGCGCTGTTCACAGCAGGCCATCCCTCGTTGAACGCCTCCGGAGAGCTGAGGGCGATCCCACCCGAAGCGACAACAGCAATCGTCGCCGGAGTTACGCTGCTCATTGCGTCGGCTGACAACCCAATCGCGATATTGCCACTGACACCCTCCGGTAAATGAACTGTAAACGGAATATGGCTCCCATCCGAAGCTGTCACTTGGACCGTCTGGGCGAGAGGGGCCGCCAAATCGACCACCTGGGAAAAACTCAACGACGAAGGGGTGACCACCAAGGACTGGGCTTCGGCGGCCCCGACCAGGAACAGAAGTACGCAGACGGGCGGGCCAAGCAGTGCCAAGCCGGATAATTCTTTCACGGCCTCAAGAACCCGAATCAGAACGGAATACAGCATCATCCCTCCCCGCTAGGGGCTGACCCTACCAACGATCTTCAGAGTCACTGTCGGCGGCGGCTGCCCCGACGTAACAAGCACCGGAATCGCGTTCCCTCTCGACGACGCCAACAAGTTGCCGTTCGCGTCGGCCAATTGCAACGCAGGGCTTGCGATGGAAACACTGGTCTGCCGATCGAACGGGATCAGCACCTGGTAAGTCCTCCCGCCCGGGTTCTGGGCGACTAGCGCGGCACTGTGGAAAACAAGAGAATCCGTGCTAACGCCGATCAGCAGACCCGCACTAGATTTCGCGCTGGCAGACGTTAGAAATTGCCCCGGATCTTCCACCCGCACTGTCACTAAGGCGCCTTTCTGTAAGACTATATTAACATTCGCTGAGGCCTGGCCTACCGAAAGGGTAGTGCGCGTGCCCGCGCCAGCGCCCCATAGACATGGGCTGATCCAGCCGCCCGGGGTTTGCGTGCAGATCTGATACGTGCCATCCACTAGGGACGGAAAATGGAAGCTTCCGTCGGGGCCGATTGTAACCGCTGCCGTAGCTCGGGCCGTTCTGGGCAACTTAACGAAGTCGGGAATTCGTGAAGCGCTCACGACACCGGACGTGATGACACTGCCGTCTGCCCCCCTAACCGTCCCGCTAATCGAGGCGACCGATGCCGGAGCTGCCTGGGCGGCGCACGGTAGAGGGCTTACTGCCGCCAACACCGCTATCAGGACTATTGCTTTCATTCGACCTCCTCACTGTACCGAGGTTACTTTCCAGTAACCCCAAAGCGACCAGTTACCCAGATCGCCCTGATTGCTAATGTTGAATCGTAGCTGATTGTTTTCAACGACCTCATACATGAACCACGTGCACTGCGTACGGGTAAGATGGAGGGGATCGACGGGATAGAGCGGCTCGCAGTCATTCTTGAGCAACTCGATATCCAGAACCACCACGACATCGTTCGGGGTGCAGTTTTGACAATACGCAGGAACCGGTTGAACGCTCGACTTCGACGCATCAATGGCACAGAACGAGTTTTGGACCGTGTGCCCAGAAGTGCTCCCCAACGGCGAACTGTCGGCAGCAGGAAATTGGTGATTCGCGTCCTCCAGATAAACAGTGCCTGTGGGCCCACCATCCGAGGAAGCAAACAAGAAGCCGCAAGTATAGATCTTATTGGGCGGGATCGCGGGACCAACGGGCTGGCCATGCTGGTTACAAGCCCTAGTCTGCGGCGGCGTGTCGGAGTCGTAGGGCCCGCCTACACCGCTGGGAGGCACGTCGGGCAAACCCAAAGACTGAACCGCCGCAAGCGCCGGGCACGCGTCAGTACTGAGGAAGCCCTGAATGTGGGCAATGTTGCTCGCGCCCCCAGGGTCGTTGCCACCGAACCGGAAGAACCTGTGATTAGTGCCCTCTGGTTGTCCAGCGCCAGGGTCCGTCGTACCAAGAGGCTTACCCAGCGGCTGGTTGCCTTCCGGGAAGATCGAGATGCTCTGCGGCAATTTGTCCGGAGAAGAGATAGGCGTGGGGTTGCTAGGGTCGTAGCCAGGGTACGTGTAGTCCATCACGCTAGCCGCAGGGCCAGAGATCTTGCTTGTGTCCACGGCGACGCGAGGGTGATACACTACCGCGCCGTACGAGCCTTGGTTCATAATGTTTGCGACATTCCCGACGTTCAAGTTGGTACCGCTTATCGCGGTAACTCCACCGCCGGTCGTCGCAGCGAGCCCGACGTAAGTCGAACTCCCCTCATGATGGGTCAAGTACACGCCATATTGCACATTGCCAGCGCCCGTGGCGGCGCCCTGGCTGTCGTTGCTCTGGATGGTCAAGCCCTGAGTATCCCTGAACGCATCGCAGGTGACAGCTCCGATGGCGGGTATCACAGGATTGCTGAGATTGCCGGGGTAGGCGGGAGTGCAAGTGCCATCGCCCGGCCAAGCAGTTCTCACTTTGATGTCGCCGTCCACGAAGCCAGTGTGAGAGACAAGATCGTTGCTATAAAGGTGATTTCCATTCGCCGAGGAATTGTAAACGCTGAAGAGCCCGATACCCTCTAACGTAAACCCAGAAACCGTGTTCCCACTAACGTTCATGTTGCGACCGTACAGCTCCGTGCCCGTCACCTCATCCCTGTGCCCCACGGCCGGGTCGGGACTTCCACCCGTCAGCGTGTTCCCGATTATATTTACCCGATCGCTGCACACTTCCTGCTCAATCGCCCCTCCCACTCCTCCCAACGTAGCTTTGAACGTGTTGTTGTAGATACCCACGTACCGGCCCTGTCCGCTGATTGCGCCGGCGGTTGAGTAGAACGTGTTCATACCGCTGCATTGGGTCCCAGGCTGGCAGGTTCCAGGGTCACCAAATCGGATATTGCGCGGCGTCACTGGCACGCCCGGAGTGTTGTCGTCCGCAAAAGCCACGCCGGTATTCTTCGCCGACCAGTTGTCGCACTGCGTGTAATCTCCCCAGTTGGTGCCATTGGAAGCACCCATCTGAACTCCACCCGCGGAAATCACGTTGTTGTGAATGTATACATCGTTCACCCTTTGGCTACCCGCAGGGCTAATGAGGACAGGATGTCCACTACTTGAATCTTCAAACCGGCAGTAGGTAATCTCCAGGTTGTAGGGGCCAACGCTATTGAACGGAGCGCCAGCCGGCGCCGCCCAGCTCTGCGGAGGGGCGGTGTTCTGGATGTTCAAATCCACGCACGGGTAGTGGTTCGCCTCGCACAGTGTCTGGTTCTGTAGCTGCGTCCGGGGACAGGGATTGCTGGGATCCGCTTGTTGCACAACTGTATTCGTGCTGCCGCTGCAGAAAGTCAGATTCTGAATCCTGATTCCAGTGCAAGTCGGCGACGGCGGCGGTCCTCCGCAGGATCCCGGGTCGTTCACCGTCATCAGCTCGTCAACATGCGCCGCAGCCCTGACTAACATTGTTGGATTGTTGCTATCACCGCTGACCGTAACATTCGACTTATTGACGGCGACCGTCAGCCCCTGCAGAATACTGTACGCCCCCGGCGTCAAATTGCAATTGGCGCCAGTCGCCGAACTCACACAGTTCCTCAACCCCAGAAGCAGATCGCCCGAAGCAACAGTAAGCTGCGCCATCGCGCTGCGATTTCCCAAGACCCCGCCGGACCCAGTCACTGTGACGTCGTACCCAGACGCGTCCGTCGTAGTGCTGACGGTAAGCGTCGTGGACGAGCCACTGCCGCAATTCAGCGTACTCGTGCCATACACCGCCGTAACGCCGGGAGGCAGCATCGGAGCCGTCAGACTCACCGGCCCGGCGAACCCATTGAAGCACGTCAGTGCGACGGTGTACGGGTAGCTCAAACCAGTCGACACCGTTGCCGAACCCGGCGAGATGGCCAGCGCGAAGTCCGGCGTCGAACCTGACACCGTCAAGCTGACGTTTTTCGTCGCCGTCTGGCTGGTGCTATCGGTCACCTTCACCTGGAACGCATACGTGCCAGCCGTCGTAGGCGTACCGCTCAGGCCGCCGCCGCTGAAGCTGAGCCCGGCCGGAAGCGGCGCCGAACCGGATGCTAGAGACCAGCTATAGGCCGGCACTCCCCCCGCCGCGTTAAGAGGCTGTGAGTAGGCTGCCCCCGTCGTTGCATTCTGAAGCGGCGTACTGGTGGTGATCGTCAACTGACTCGGCGGTGCTGTCACCGTCCATGTCCCCCTCTGCACCCAGTCGCAGCTCAACGCTCCGTTGTAAGCCGTCATGTAGATATTCTTTGCGCCGGCAAACGCCGTCTTGAAGCTCACCGCCAGGTTCAGCGTGAGCGTGTTTCCAGACGCAGTCACCCAGGATGCCCCGGCGTCCACAGTGCATTGAATATTCGATTTCGTTCCGGCAACGCCAACCGTAAGCGGCGCGTTCGTTAAGTTCCCCGAGTCGTCCGCCAAATAGATCAAGTTCATCCCATGTGCGTAGTACAGATAGCACGCGCCCACGCCGGATAGCGTCGGCGCGACATCCACGAAGGTAGAGACAATGTTCACCGCCCCCTTTGGATCCGAGAAATTGAACGCAAACGTCTGCGCCGAGCCGCTCAAGCCACTCGGCGTCACCGAGACGGCCGAGGGCGCAACCGCCGGCGTGATGAAGCCTTCAAAACTGGCTTGCGCGTGAAATCCGTTCCCGAGATGGATGTAGCTCCCAGCCTGGAACGTAACATTAGCGCCCGTCACGATGAACCCGCTGTCTGCCGCGATGCAAGTTACCGCCTCGTAATACTGCGTGCCGGATGCAATGCTATACGGCAGCACCCGGCACGGGTCCGCAAACAAAGCCGGCGCAAACAAGAAGCAAATTGCCGTGGCACAGGCATTCTTGCCTGTGTTCCTCCCGAGGGTGTATCCGACGTGCTCAGCCAATGGGTTCATGATCGCCCCTCTCAGCGCCCGCCTGCCTCCAGCCGCGCCACGCGCTCCTGCAGCTCCCGATTCTTCTCATCAGCATGAATCAGATGCAGCGTCAACTCCTCGATCTTCGCCAGCAGCCTCGCCTGCATATCGCCCAGGCTCACGCCCTTCTCTTTGGCCTCGGCCGCCGAAGGAATCTCCGGCAGATGATGATGCTCTTGGATGTAAGCTGCGACCTCCTGCAGCGGCGCGAGGCGATAATTCGAATCGAACACGTAATCTGCGGTGATCGCGCTCGTCACCACTACTTCCTTTGCGCCGATCGCCCCGTTTACCGTCAAAAGGCACGGCTGCGTGTTGCCGCCGCCACACTGCCCAGGAGTTACTGTCCCAATGCCGACCCAGCCGCCGTTTTTCAAGTACATCTGGTTCGTACTACCAGAATCTGTAGTGAACAGAATGTTCTTGCCTTCGCTTCTTATCACCAAATCGCCAGCCTGCGCCGCAGGAGAAAAGCTGCCTGACCCTGCCGACATGGCAATCATTGCTTCATACGTTGTTCTTCCCAGTGCGAGGAAGGTATAGTTGGAAGTCCCCCCTGAATATAAGAGCATTCCAGTGTTCGTGCCGGCACCGTTGACCTCTAGTTTTCCGCCGGGAGTCGACGTCCCGATACCCACGTTCCAACTGTTAGAACTCGGATATACGTTGGAGCCGCTCTGATTCCACTGGCCTGATAGTGAACAGGGCTCGTACAGTGCGCACGCTATGACGATGCCGGCAATCAGCCAAGCCCGCCCGTAAGCTGCAATTCGATTGATCGATGTCATTTGGCTTCCTCTTTCTCGTTTCGAGCCGCTCTTCCTCTAAGGCCTCTTGCCCGTGATGTTGAATGTCAGGGTCAAATCCTGCGCTCCGGGCACCTGCAAGATCGGAAACAAGATCGGAAACGAATTCGAGATGGCCGACAGGGCGTTCCCGTTCACATCCTGCAGTTGCAGCCGGTCGCTTGTGACCGCCAACCGTAGAGAGGCGTTCAGCGGAATAGCAATATCGAACGTCCTCCCCGACGCGTCGCTGGCGGCCAGCCTTAGCGGATGAAAAAGCGACGACGCGACGATGCCCAGCAGAACTTCGCCCTCACCGTTCGCCAAGTGCTTACCCGCGTCGTTCAGCCGCACGCGAACAATGCTGCCCCTAGCCACGTGTAAGCTGTTATTCGCCGACACTTGCCCTCCCACGACACGCACCACCACCGGACTGAACCAACGGCAGGAGTCCAGGTAGCGGCTATGCGGAACCTGCACGCAGAGCATGTAATCGCCGGGGCTTAGCTGTGCCAAACTGAAGCTGCCATCCGACTTCGATTGGGTCGTGGAGCTTATGCCTCCGGCAGATCCGAGCGGCGTTGCAATTACGTAAGCGCCTGTCAATAATTGGCCCGCGTCGTCGGTAACCGTGCCCTGGATGCCGCCAGTCTGCGCAAAGGCGCAAGCCGCCACGGCAAGAACGCCAATGCAACACAACGCATTCCTCATGGAAGTAAACTCCGCTCCAGTGACCGCTGGAACCGCAGCCACCAGCCGCTCAGATGGGTAGGTGGGAATTTAGAAGGAGGCGAGCTGTGCGATTAGGGCAAACAGCCAAAAATACGACTCGATTGTCGTAAGACGTATACTACGGCAAGCCCCCCCCCCAAGTCAACAACAAAATCGGTCACAATTGGGTCGCATCTATTTCCTCCATAGGTCACAACAACTTGCGGCTTTCTACAAATCGGAGAGCGCTCGCCCCCGTGTTAGTCTGAAAACGGCATGAAGATTCCTTTGATCGGCGCGACAATCAGCCAGCTCCCAGAGGCCCGCATTCGAGTGGCGCAAAGTGAAATTTCGATGTCAATAATTCCACAAAAGGTGCGCAAGTACCAACAGCTCCAAGAGCTTACAAGCATGCATCGCGAAACACATAGAATTCGTTTTGCGCCACCCAGCCGCCTACCAGCTCCCGAAAAGTGGCTTCGTTTTTCGCAAATTCCACCAACCACCAGTCACCAGCCCCCAGCCACCAACTTGGCTTCGTTTTTGCGAATCTCACTCCGTCAGCCCCAGGCCGAGCACGCTCCAACATCGCGCCGCCAGCCAGTCACAACACTCGATTTTCGTGACAGAGTCCGAAATGTCGCGGCTAAAACCCTCAGGAAATCAGAACAACAGCTTACTCCGCCAACACCTTACGGGATGCCATCACCCCACACAAAAAAATCGTTTTGCGTCACCTTCGCGCGCCGTTCGCAGCTACTCGGACGTTCTTATGCTAAAACTCCCACCTGTCTTCGCTCGCTTCTCGCCGGTCTTCCATTGCCAGGCAATTTCCAGCTTCTGCACGTTGTTGCGATTGATGTGGATCAGCGGCGAGTATTTCGTTCCGGCCGGATCGCCGCCATAGAATGCCCACTCGCGCATCCCCGAAGTCGGCTTCTGCACGAAAGCGATGGCCAGCGCAACCGCAAGCAGGAATGCTTTTTTCATCGACGTCCCTGTCCGAGTATACATTCTCGTTGGCCGGGCGACGAAACGAGATCGGCGGAAACGTGTGATCATGATCTGTTGCAAACGAACGCAACTCGAACAGCATTCGTGGCGGGAGCCGTCGCAGTCGTTGTCTACTTTATTTGGTTCGCGGGCGCGAGTGTGCGTGCTGGCTTCAGCCACGACGACTTGATGAACATGCATAGCGCATTCGTGGAAAGAACTCTCTGGGGCCACATCGAGCGGAGCTTTTTGTTTTTTCTGCCAGCTACGCGGCCGTTGGGCGCGACGTTATATCGCCTTGTATATCATGCTACCGGCCTGAATCCGCTGTTGCTGCACGCAACGTGCTTTTCTCTTGCGCTCTTGAACATATGTCTGCTCTTCTTTGTGACGGCTAAGATCTCCGGTTCCCGCGAGATTGGTCTGCTTGCGGCCTTGATCGGAGCGTTTCATGATAATTTCCTGCCGCTCTATTACAACTCTGGGATGTGTTACGACCTGCTCAGCTTTGCGCTTTTCTATTTGGCTCTCTGGCTCTATGCTTCAATGCGGGAGCGCCGCCGGCTACCCGGGCTGTTCGAAAACGCCGTGATTCTCATGTGCTTCGCGCTGGCGCTCGGAGTCCAAGGAGATCGCGCTTTCTTTTCCGTTAGTCCTGATCGTGTACGAGCTGATCTGGGATCCACCCCGAACAGTCAAAACCACGTGGCCGTGGCTCTTCAGCCGGGGACGTACTGCGCTTCTCGGCGCCGCTGTCGGAATAGTTTTTGTCGCGGTCAGGGTGTACGGCGCCAACGGCCTCGCGCACATTGACGCATACCGGCCGGCTTACTCGGTAGCTGCCTATCTGAGCGGGCTCACGGTCTTGATGAACGATCTGGTTTATCGAGGAGACGCGTTCACGCCGGCCGGCGCTGCGTCGTTTTGGGGCCTGCTGATCGCGATAGCCGCACTTGTGCGGTCCAGGTTCTTGGTGTTCTGCATCGCTTTGGCGCTGATCGGAATCCTGCCGATCACCTTCATACCCGGCCGCGGGCTTGCCTCGGCATACGTGCCCTGGGTCGGGTTCTGGGCCTACGTGGCAGCTCTGCTTGTTTATTTGCGTCGATTTGTCGCAGCGAAGCTCGGCAACGGCTCCGCAGCCGTCTTGATAACGCAGATTGCGCTTTTCTGCGCGGTGCTGGCGATCTTGACACGTTTTACCACGGAAAATTTCGACACGAAGTGGGTCACGGACCAGGAAGACGAGATCGGGCGTGTGATTCTAAAACTGAGTGACCTCCGTTTGCCGTTGCCCAAAGGAGCGCGCGTCTTAATGGTGAAAGACCCACTCATTTACCGCATGCCCTTCAGCAGCTTTTTCATCTTTCGCTTGTTTTATCATGATCCGCGACTTGAGTTGGAGCAGTGCGCTGAAGCGCGGCCCGAAGCTCCGTCCGAATACGATGCGATTGTGACCTACCAGGACGGCCGATTCTCGAGCGTCAGCGGATGCGCGGGGCGAAGCTGCTGCCACTAGCTACGCCTCACTCGCCCGGCAATCCGCTCCGCCGACCGCAATGTGAGTGCTACAAATGTGAGCGTGCCGTTGGTGCAGCCGGCGTTCGGCAATGTCGGCGCGCCTACCACGAACAG